>Ga0194054_10001680_pt1 | contig 10420 bp, 9 predicted proteins | sample SepL2210m_MetaG_FD_163628 | JGI IMG/M metagenome (GOLD analysis project Ga0194054, IMG submission 163628) | Anoxic zone freshwater microbial communities from boreal shield lake in IISD Experimental Lakes Area, Ontario, Canada - Sep2016-L227-10m | ecosystem: Environmental > Aquatic > Freshwater >... | reverse complement strand
CCTGTTTGGTGACCGTCTTGCGTTTGGCGACATCGACGTTCACCATTTTAAAGGTGGTGGTCAGCGTCTGGGCCGGGTCGTTGCGGCCCGCCAGTTCGTAACCGATTCCCGCGAAGTGGCAGAGATCCGCATCGCCGCTGGCATCGATGAACACCCGGGCCGAAAAACGGCGGAGCCCCAGTTTGGTGGCAACAACCACCGACTCGATGCGGCCTTCCTTGGCAACCACATCCTGCACCCAGCTTCCCAGCAGGACCTGGACTCCGGCTTTTGCAGCCAGATCTTCCCAGACCACTTTCAAGTATTCGGGATGATAAGTCACCCCCGTGCCTGCGCCGTGGGTATTCGGGCGTTCCAGCCAGGAATCATGCGCACGCAACCCGTCCATCACGTCGTCGGAAATGCCGCCCACCACGCGCTTGGACGTTTTTCCGGGAGTGTAGAACCCATAGAAGGTGTCGAGGACCGCCGTGCTGGTTCCCCCCAGGAACGGGAGCCTGTCCAAGAGCAAAGTTCGGGCGCCATGGCGCGCCGCCGCAATCGCGGCCGTTGCGCCCGCGGAGCCGGCGCCGAGGACCAGGACATCGAATTCCGGGCCGTTCTCAATGGATTTGGTGTAGGTGTGCATAAATTAGGAAACACTCCAGCCCCCATCGACCACCAGCACCTGGCCAGTGATGGCGCGGGACTCTTTGGAAAGCAAAAAGGCCGAGGCGGCGGCCACATCCTCCACCGCAATCAGGCCATCGGCAAGAGGTTGTTTCTGTTGCATCCGCGCCACAATCTCCGGACTCTCCGAGGCCCTGGCGCTCATCCGGGTGGCCACAAGTCCCGGCGCGATTGCATTCACCCGGATCCGTTCCGGGGCGAAATGGGCGGCCAAGTGGCGGGTGAGGGAGATGATGGCTCCTTTGCTGGCCGCGTAAGCTGTTGCGCTGAAGAGCGAGGGCATCGGATCGATTGCCAGGATGCTCGACATGTTGAGCAGCACTCCGCGGCTCCCATCCTCGGCCGGAGATTGGGCCAGCATCTGCCGGGCCGCTTCCTGGCACATCCGGAATTGGGTTTGGGCATTGGCGGAAAGGACCTTTTCCCACCCTTCGTCGGTGCATTCCAAGGGGCCGCCGTCCCCGAACTTGCGCCCGCTGATTCCCGCTACGTTGTACAAGGCATCCAGACGGCCAAAGCGGCTCACGCAAGCATGAACCAAACCCTTCGCGGAGGAAGGCTCGGTCAGATCCAGCGCCAGGTAATCCGCCTCGGGCTGGATGGGGCGAATCTCCTGGGCCAAGTCCCGGCAGTTTTGCTCGGTCAAACTGGCAATGAAAACCCTCCAGCCCCGGACAGCCATCTCCTTGGCGGTGGCCGCCGCGATCCCTGTGCTTCCTGTAATGAGACAGACCTGTTCCATGTTTTTACTCCCGGCAGAGGGCTTTGGCGTACCGGCGGCGCTGGTCGCGCAGCCAGGCGTCGTAGTTATCCTCGGTTTGGGCGATGTGCATGTTCCGCAACACCGGGTGGGTTTTGCCCCGCCGATCCAGTTCGCGCACGGTGAGTTCGTTGAGAGCCTGGACCACCGCGAGCGCCCCGATCGAGGAGAGCGGGCAGAGATCGTACTCCCCTGTGCCCCCTTGGATTTTCACCGACAAATCCCCGTACGGCATCCCATTGTTGATAAAGACGCCGTGCTGGGCGCTTTCAATCACATGCCAAAGATTCTTGCCCGAGGAATGCTTGGGCGCCGCCTTCTTCGATTGCTCTGCGCAGGCCAGCGCAATCACCGGATGGGTCGGGAACCGGCGGTTGAATTCCAAGGCGGCGTCCACGGCGGCGGGAGTGGTGCCCGTTGCGGTCACCACCAGGAGCGGTTCGTTGGGAGCCACATCGATCTCGTCGAAAATCTTCCCGGCAAGCCCTTCGACTTTCTCCACGGCTTGATTCACCCGGATTCCGTTGGGGCCGACCACGTCGGTAAAAGTCACCAGACCGTTGGAGAGCAGGGGATGAAACCCGGTCAAGGCTCCCATCCGAATCACCATCTCCTCGACACTGATCCGGGAGTGGCCATTGGCATAAACATGCACCACTCCGCCTGCCATCAGACTGTCGGCATAAATGCAGGCTACCCTTTGGAGGGTGTCGGCTTGGGCGGTGAGGTTTTCTTCAATTTGTCGGAGGCGGCTGGGAAATTCAAAAGTCATGCGGGGAGATTACACCTGAGACTTCGGAAAAATCGTCCGGGAAAATGTTTTCTTTGTCTTGGATCTTCAGGTAAGAGGCTCTCATGAAGTTGAAAGTGCCTTCGCTCCCTTCGCCCGTTAACGATGAGTTTGGGTTCCGGGCCTGGAGGGGCGAACCCTCGGTGATGCCTGTGGCTCACATGCACACCGATTTGGAAATCAACTTCGTGGTCTCCGGCGGGATGGATTACTTCATCTGTGGCCGCTTTGTGCGCCTGCTGCCGGGCCAGTTGATGGTCTTCTGGGCCGGGACTCCTCACCAAATGGTGGGCCAGCGCAAGCAGACCGAGACCTACTGGGTCACCATTCCCTTGCCTTGGTTCATGCAATGGCCGCTCCCGGATAAATTCCGCGAACAATTGCTCTCCGGAGAAGTCCTGCTTGAACCCAAGCCGGATCCTTCCCGCCATGCCCTGTTTGCCCAATGGGCGGAGGATTTCAAGTCAACGCCCGAGCGGCGCAAGATCACGGCCCTTGAGGTGGAGGCCCTTTTGCGGCGGCTGGCATTGGCCCAGCCCAAACCAGGCGGCGAATTGCCCAAAGGTCATTCCTCGGATCTTGTGACCCGCATTGCCCGGTACGCGGGAGAGAACTACCGGGAGCTCACCGGCCTTGCCCAGATCGCCGATACGTTCAAACTCAACCCAAACTACCTCACCCAAGCTTTTGCCAAAGCCACGGGGATGAGCCTCTGGGATTACGTGATTCGCTTGCGCATTGCCCATTCTCAGCGCCTTCTCCTCATGAGCGATCTTTCGGTCCTGGAAGTAGCCTTGGATTCCGGATTCGCCTCCGTGAGCCGCTTCCATGCCTCCTTCCAGAAGTACTGCCTCACCACCCCCCGCCAATTCCGCCGGGCCATGTAGAAAAACCTAATCTGAGCGCGGCTGTGAAGAGTCTCCCGGCTGGTTTCGGCGGAGCAATTCACCGGACGCGCCGGGGACAAATTGCGAGCGGGGATCCGCTGCTTGGAATTGATAAGTTTTTCACCATCAACAAGTTCGACGTTTAGAAAAATGATCGGGAACGGTCCTGGGCCGGAGGAAAAGCACGGATGCAATTACCCCGAACTCCGAAGTTGCGGTTTGCTGCGGCTGCGGCGCTCTGTCGCCGCCGGGGTGGCGCGTCGAGCGCAAACAAGAGGCAAGAGGCTCAGGTCCACATCGCCGCCCCGACTGAGCGGGGCGGCTACAGCGGCGCTTGTTTCAACGGCACCAGAGGTTATGTTCGAGCGTGCAAGTTTCCCGCCCTTTCATTCTGGCGGCCATCGCTGGGCTGCTGATTCTTGGATTTTTCCTGGTCTTCCATCGACCGGGAGCAAGCCTTTCGCAGACCTCTTCCAATCAACCGGCAGACAAGAAATCGCAGCCCCCCACGCCAACCTCTTCATTTCCCGGTTCCGTACCAGCATCCCTCAGCTCTCCCAGCCCGGAGAACGGATTCCGCAGCGAATCCCCGGCGCTGGCCGCCATTGAGTCCGCCATCGCGGCACTGCGCAAAGGCACGCCGGAAGAGAATGCCGCCACCCTGGCAAAGCTCCAGCAGGAGCTTGAATCCCTTTCGTCCCGAGAAGCCATTGCCGCAGTTCGCAAGTTTCTCGAATCCGGCCAGGATGCGGCGACCGGTTTGGCGTTTGTCGTTGGTTCCGGCGGGGCCCTCGACTCGGCCCCGACGTTGCGCGTGTTCCTGCTCGATGAATTGGCCGCGCTGGCGAAGGCGGGAGGAGATCCGCAGGCGTCCTTGAGCGTTGCCCGCCAGGTCCTCGACACGCCCACTACCCCTGATGAATGGGCTGTCGCCATGCGGAATGTGGCTTGGGCCGACAAGAACTCCGCGAATTTTCTAAATGAAAAGTTTAAGGAACTGGTGAGCAATCCCGACTGGGCCAAAAATCCCTCAACGGGCCTGCTCGAAGCGTTCGATATCCCTGTATTCACCCACGATACGAGCGCCATCCCGTGGCTCGCCTCCGTCCTGCCCCAGCAAGGCAATCCAGAGAGCCGGGCGGCCGCCGTCGCGCTGGATCGAATGGCCGAACAGGCTCCCTTGGGCGTGATGGCGTATTTGAATGCGAATCCTTCGACGCTGGCGGACAAGCCCATGCTGCGGGCCGACTATTTCACCAAAGCCGATCTCACCGATCCCGCTCAAAAGGCGGCGGTTGAGAGTTACCTGGCCCGGGGCGACGTCACAGCGACCGAAAAGTCGAAAGTCGTCGAAGGACTGGCTTGCCCCGGGAGTTTCGTTTCAGACAATCTCCTGACTGTCAGCACTCCGCCCGATTCCGACGCCCGGCTGCGCGCGCTTGAAAAAGCCGCCGCCGATTGGCAGTCTCGATTTCCGGCCGTTGCCGCTCAACTCAAGACCATCCTTTCAAACATCCAGCAACCATGATCATTTGGAGAAAACTCGCTTCCGCAAAATGGGAGGACGCCTGGGTCGAACGGCTCGCGTTTCTCGGACCGACCCGCCTGGCGGTCGTGGGGCTCCCCGGTCGCAAATCGCTTCGGCTCGAAGCGTATAATCTGACCCAGCGCGAGGCCGATGCGATGGTCAAACAATTCGGCGGACAAATCCGCGAGATCAAAGACAAGTCGTTTACGACCCCGGCCCCGCGCAAGCCGCTCGCCATCCGCAACCGCCTGTGGGTGGTGGACAATGCGGAGGCCGCAAAACAACTGAACGGCTCACGGCCGATCCTGATCATTCCCGCAGCCATGGCCTTTGGCACGGGCGAACACGCCACCACCGCTTCGTGTCTGCGCCTGCTGTGCGAGATCGCCGATCGCCACGCGAAAGCGTCCGAGCGCTGGGAGGTCCTCGACCTGGGAACCGGGAGCGGGATTCTCGCCATTGCCGCCAAAGCGTTGGGAGCGCACCGGGCGGAAGCGTGCGATTTCGATCCGCACGCCGTTCGCACCGCCAAAGAAAACGTGGCGATGAACAACGCCGGCCCGCTTCCCGTGCGCAAGACCGACGTCTTGAAATGGACGCCGCCGCGCCAGTGGGATGTCGTTTGTGCGAACCTCTTCAGCCAGGTGCTGATCGCCGCCTCGAAAACGATCACCGCCGCAACCCGACCCGGCGGAATGCTCGTTCTCTCGGGGATTCTGCGTTCGCAGGAACAGGAAGTCGTCGCTGCATTTGAAGCCTGCGGCTTTGCCTTTCAACGCACCGTCCGAAAAGGCAAATGGGTCAGTCTCCAGGCGCAGCGCAACCGATGAACGTCAACGGAAAGCATTACCGAACCATCTGGGTCAGCGAAACGGACCCGCGGACGGTGCAGATCATCGATCAGCGAGCTCTGCCGCATCGCCTCGTGATTGAAGACTTGGCGACGGTCAGCCACGTAGCAATCGCCATCAAAGAGATGCACGTCAGGGGCGCGGGCTTGATCGGAGCGACGGCGGGGTACGGGATGTACCTGGCCGCGCTCGAAGCCTGTGAACAGAGCTCGTTCGAGGAACACTTGGAAGAGTGTGGGCGGGCATTGAAAGCGACCCGCCCGACTGCGGTCAACCTCGCCTGGGCAGTTGACCGCCAGATAACCGCAATTTCCGCAGGAAAAACTTCCGCCGAAAAAGTTGCTATCGCCCTCCGGACAGCGACCGAGATTGCCGAAGAGGATGCCGCGTTCTGCCGCAGCATCGGCGCGCATGGCGTGGAGTTGATCCGTCAGCTGAGCCAGAAAAAGAATGGTGCGCCGGTTAACGTTCTTACGCACTGCAACGCCGGCTGGCTCGCGTTTGTGGATTACGGGTCGGCCACCGGGCCAATCTATGCGGCCCACGATCAGGGCATCGCGGTGCATGTGTGGGTGGATGAGACGCGGCCTCGGAGCCAGGGAGCCAAGTTGACAGCTTGGGAACTTGGGATGCACGGCGTCCCGCATACATTGATCGCCGATAACACCGGCGGGCACCTGATGCAGCACGGGCTGGTCGATTTGGTGATCGTCGGAACCGACCGGACCACTCGCACGGGAGACGTTGCCAACAAGATCGGCACTTATCTGAAAGCGTTGGCGGCCAAAGACAACGGTGTGCCGTTTTACGTGGCGCTCCCGTCGTCGTCCTTCGATTGGACGATGCGCGACGGCCTCTTGGAAATACCCATTGAGGAGCGCGGCTCCGAGGAGGTGAAGTATGCCGACGGGCTTTCAGACGGGCAACACGTTGAGGTGCTGGTTGCGCCCAAAGAGAGTCCTGCGGCCAATTATGGATTCGATATCACGCCGAGCCGCCTCGTGACCGGGCTTATCACCGAACGCGGGATCTGCGCGGCAACCGAGGCGGGCATCACGTCGCTCTTCCCCCAAATGCGATGAAACAAAAACCCGAATTGATGGCGCCGGTCGGAAACTGGACCTGCCTCACTGCCGCCCTGAAGTCCGGAGCGGATGGGATCTACTTTGGCCTCCACGGGCTGAACATGCGGTCGAACTACCGCAACTTCGTTCCCTCCGAGATGCCCAAAATCGCCCGGCAATGCCATGCGAGCGGAGCCCGCGCCTATCTGGCGCTTAATACCATCATCTACGAGAACGAACTCACTCGCGTGGATCGCATTTTGAAATCGGCCGCGAAGGCCGGGATCGACGCGGTGATTTGCTCGGATCTGGCGGTGGTTCAGAAGGCCACCGCGCTGAAGCTGCCGGTGTTTCTTTCCACCCAGATGTCGCTCTCCAACTCCGAGGGGCTCGCTTTCTTTTACAGGACCTTTGGAATCCGGCGGTTCGTCCTCGCACGCGAATGTTCGCTGACGCAAATCCGCGCCATCCGGAGGCGGCTTGCAGCCGAACTCGGCGCGGAAGCGGCGAACATTCAACTCGAAGTTTTCGCCCACGGCGCGATGTGCGTCTCGGTCAGTGGCCGCTGCTTTCTTTCGGAAAACCGGGTTGGAAAGTCGGCCAATCGCGGAGCATGCACGCAGCCTTGCCGACGCGAATACAAACTGCTGGACGACGAAGGCCAGGCCTCGTTCCGGCTCGGTGACAATTATCTCCTCAGCCCGGAAGACCTTTGCACCCTCCCGTTCATCGAACAACTGCTCGATGCCGGAGTCGCCAGCCTGAAAATCGAGGGCCGGGCACGGACTCCCGAATATGTTTCCGTCGTAACCACGGCCTATCGGCGGGCGCTCGATTTCTATTTTGAAAACCACCGGCTGCGCAACTTCAAAACGGAGTTCCAGTCGCTCAAAGCGTCGCTCCTCAAAGACCTGGACGGCGTTTATCACCGCGGCCTCTCGCCCGGCTTTTTCATGGGGAAACCGGTCGAGCAATGGTCGGCCGCGGGCGGCAGCCGGGCGACTCAGAGCAAGTCGCATGTGGGCGTGGTCGTAAAGTATTACCGCAAGGCCGGGGCTGCGGAAATCGAGGTTCGGGCGGGATTTTCAGTGGGCGACGAACTGATGATCCAAGGCCCGACAACCGGCGTGGTGCGCGCCAAGGTCGATTCGATGCAAGTGGAACATCAGCCGAGAGAAAAGGCCAGCCGGGGCGACCGCGTGGCGATCCGGGTCGGCGAAGTCGTCCGCTCCCGCGACCGCGTGTTCATGGTCACTCCGGCGCGCAAAAGCTCAAAACCAAACGCTCCCCAGGGCGGCTGCCCATAGGAAAAGAATGACCACCGTGCAGAGCAGGGCCGCGTTCAAAACCGGCTTGCGATGAACGGGAGCGAACCGGGAAATCAGGTCCACTCCCAACGCCAAACCCAAATAGAGAGCCGCCGCCGCCAACAAAAGATAAATCGTGAATCCAGCCATCTCTTGCTTTGGATTCGTGCAATGGTCCAACCGCGGCGGTGCAGGCAAAATCCTCACCGACCAAAAGTAGAACGAAACCACCCATGAGAGCTCTTATCCAGCGCGTCAAGCAAGCATCCGTCACCATCGAGTCCGAAGTGCGCGGAGTGATCGGCCAGGGGTTGCTCGTGCTTATCGGGATCGAGGAAGCCGATGCTGCGGAAGATGTCGCCTGGCTGGCGGGGAAGATCGCGCGGCTCCGGCTATTCGCCGATGAATGTGGCGTGATGAATCGCTCGGTGCAGGAAATCGGCGGAGAGGTGCTCGTGGTCAGCCAGTTCACCCTGCACGCGAGCACTCGAAAGGGGAATCGCCCGTCTTACATCCGCGCGGCGCGGCCCGAGTCGGCCATTCCGCTCTACGAAGAGTTCGTGCGGACGCTCGAAGCGGAACTGGGCAAGCCGGTGCCCACCGGTGAGTTTGGCGCCGACATGGCCGTGGCCTTGATCAACGACGGCCCGGTGACGATCTGGATCGACTCGAAGGCGCGGGAATAGGGGCTTTGGTGTGTTTGTACACTTTGCACGTTAGGACAAAAAATTTGAAGCCCCCAGAAAAAAACATTTGCATCCGGGCCCGGTTTTGATAATGATCACTCCTGTTTCCCCTATGAAGGAAGGCGCAAGGTTTTCGAACCTTGCGCCTTCTACTTTTTCCGGGGGTGCCTCCGGGGTTCGTGATGATGCACGCAGAACAGGCTGGAAGCCTGTGTCACGTTCAGGAGTGAGTTCCCAAGTTGCGTAGCGGGCGCGAACCTGCAACTCTTGGGGCACAGTGAAATCGCCGTTCAGTCTCTTTCTCGCCCTCCGCTACCTAAAACCCAAGCGGACCTTTGTCAGCGTCATCACCCTCGTGTCGATCCTGGGCGTGACCCTTGGAATCACCGTGCTCATCCTCGTCATCTCGGTCATGACCGGGTTCGACCAGGAGCTTCGGAAGAAAGTCCTCGGATTCGATCCCCATTTGCTCGTCATGAGCAACGACGTGATGCGCGATTGGCAGCCGATGATGAAGCAGATCCGGGCCACGCCGGAGGTGGTGGCCGCCGCGCCGTTTGTGCAGGGCCCGGTGATCGTTGAGTTCCACAATCAGCGCATTGCTCCGAAAATTCGCGGCATCGACATCGCCCAGGAGGAAAAAGTCGTTCCGGAACTCGGCAAAAAATTCATCAAGGAAGGCAAATTCGACCTTTCGGGAGAGTCCACCGTGATCGGAATCGACCTGGCCCGCGGGTTGGGAATCCGGGTGGGCGATAAAGTGACCGTTTATTCGCCGGGCAATCTCGGGCCGGTGCTGGAGGCGATCAAAAAGGCGGAGAAAGATCCGAAGGCGCTCGAAGAAGTCAAAGATCTCGTCCTCCCGATGGAACTGACGGTGACCGGGATTTTCGAGAGCGGCCGGTTCGTTTATGACTCGGAGTTCCTGCTGGTTCCGCTGCACATCGGCCAGGAACTCTATGGATTGGACGACGCCCTCCACGGCATTTCCGTCCGGACGTCCGATCCCAATCGGGCGGGGGCGGTCAAACTCGCCATTGAGAAAGTCACGCCCCCGGGAGTTTATGCCCAGACGTGGGAGGACATGAACAAGAGCCTCTTCGATGCGATCGGCATGGAGCGCAACGTGATGTTCTTTCTGCTCCTGTTCATCGTGATCGTCGCGGCGTTTGGGATCATGAACACGCTGATCACCGTCACCGTCCAGAAGACGCGCGAGATCGGGATCATGAAAGCGCTCGGAGCGAGCACGGGCCAGATCGTCTGGGTGTTCCTTGGGCAGGGAATGATCGTCGGCTTCTTCGGAAACCTCACCGGGCTGGCGCTCGGAATGACCCTGATCCGCTACCGCAACGAATTCAAAGACTGGCTGGCCCAGCAGCTCGGCATCCAGGTTTTCCCTGCCGACATCTATCAGTTCTCCCGGATTCCCGCCGAGGTGGTGCCGCACGATGTGGCGGTGATTTGCATCAGCGCCTTCGTGATTTGCTCGCTGGCGGCGCTGATTCCCGCCTACGCGGCGGCAAGGCTCGATCCTGTAAAGGCGCTGCGGCAGGAGTGATCCGGCGAAAAATCTTCTGCCGGATCTGCGTTCATTGGTCTCCCTTGTTATTTCGCAGGGTTCCTGCTTTTCTTTGGGGACATGAAAATCCTCGTCATCGGCGGGGGCGGCCGTGAGCACGCCCTTGTGTGGAAATTGCGGCAATCGCCACGCGTTACGGAAATCTTTTGCGCTCCGGGCAACGCCGGGATCGGCCGCATCGCCACGAATGTCCCGATCCCCATCGGCGACCAGAGTTCGCTGGTGAAATTTGCGAATGCCGCAGGGATCGACCTTGTAGTGGTCGGGCCCGATGACGCTCTGGCTGCGGGAATCGT
>Ga0194054_10001679_pt1 | contig 10425 bp, 7 predicted proteins | sample SepL2210m_MetaG_FD_163628 | JGI IMG/M metagenome (GOLD analysis project Ga0194054, IMG submission 163628) | Anoxic zone freshwater microbial communities from boreal shield lake in IISD Experimental Lakes Area, Ontario, Canada - Sep2016-L227-10m | ecosystem: Environmental > Aquatic > Freshwater >... | reverse complement strand
CCACCGTGCAGACCCCCTCGCACTGGTTCTCCTGCGGACAGACGCGACCGCAGATGGCCGGCAGCAAATTGTCGTCGCTCAGAACGTCGTAGGCGCCGCGGTAATCCCCCTCGCAAATTTTCCGGATGAACGCGGGGATATTCACCCGCACCGGGCAGCCGGGGACGCACTTGGGATCGTCGCACATCAGGCAGCGGTCGCTTTCGTTCCGCGCATTCTCGAGCGTGTATCCCAAAGCCACGGCGGAGAAATTGAGGCTCCGCTCCGCCGCCGGCTGCTCGGGCATCCGCGTCCGCTCCTGGGGAATCGTCCTGATGGTTTTCGGGGTCATGCGGGCAGGTGGTTGGACTGGCATTTGTGCAGCCAGCCGTGCAAGGCACGTTGCTCGTGCTCGACGAACAGGCGCTGACGCTTCATCAGCTCGTCAAAATCGACTTCGTGCGCGTCAAAATCCGGCCCGTCCACGCAGGCGAACTTCATGGCGCCGCCGATCGAAACCCGGCAGCCGCCACACATGCCCGTCCCATCGACCATGATTGGATTGAGGCTGACCGAAGTCTTCACCTGGCGCGGACGGGTGACCTCCGCGCACGCCTTCATCATCACCGGCGGCCCGACGGCAATCACCTGGTCCACGTCAGGATGCCGCTCCAGCGCCTGCTTCAGGCCATCCGTCACAAACCCCTTGAGGCCCGCGGAGCCGTCGTCCGTGCAAATGATCAGCTCGTCGCAATACCCGCGGAATTTTTCCTCCCAAAAAATGAGCGGCTTGGAGCGGAACCCGATCACGCCGATGACATACGCCCCTTTTTCCTTGAAGGCACGCAGTTGCGGGAAGACCGGGGCCACCCCGAGACCTCCGCCGACACAGACCACTTTCCTCTCGTCGCCAATGTGCGTCGGATGTCCCATTGGCCCGACCAAGCCGAACAGCGATGCGCCCACCACGCACGCGCCCTGCATCTCCTTCGTCGTTTTTCCCACCGCCTGGATGACCAGCGTCACCGTCCCCTTTTCCCGATCGAAGTCCGCGATGGTGAGCGGAATCCGCTCCCCCTGCTCATGGTGCAGCACGATCACGAACTGGCCCGGCCTCGAAGCCCGTGCGAGCATCGGATGTCGGACTTCCAGAAGATACGTGACCTCGGAAAAATCCTCGCGGCCAACAATCCTGAACCGCGAATCTCCCGATAACGCGGGGGCTGGCGACGGCTGGGGCGCTGGTTTCGAAATCATAATTTCACCGGATCGGCGGTGAAAACCGGGCCGGCAGATCGAAATGAAGGCCGGCACTCGACCGGTTCATGAAACCTGCCTCATCGAGATTTTCATATTCCGCATCTTCTATTTCGTATGTCATCAGCAACCATTGTGCCAAACCCAAGGAACAATGTGAAAAATAAAAGCGCTCCGAGGCAGATTTCTTTGGCCTGAATTTTCGAGGCGGAAAATCATCGGGGGCTTTGATCAAATTCCAACAGCGCCGCCCGATGTTGGCGGACTTCTCCACGGTCTGGTGGAAGCACCTGACCGGCCACAACACCTGCATAAAGGACCCAGGATTTCCGCCCTTCAGATCGCTTCAATCTTCAGCGTGTGCTTCACAGGCACCACGGCGGCGCGGGAAGCCTTGCGAAAGTCAGCAGAAAGTTTGGTGACATCATCACGAAGTTGACGGATCACCTCCGCGTCGCCGGGAAGCATGGTCTGCCAGCGCGGCAGCGCGGTCACGAGCCCCTTGATGGCAGGCGTTTCAAATTCCTGCTGCTGGCGTATGGCCGCCTCGGCGCGGGCGAAAGGTTCGCTGAAGGGGTTTTTCAAGAATTCGGCAGCGAGATTGATGCCGGCTTCGAGTTGTTTGGCGGAAAATTCGCGGGACTCGGTTCCCCAGGTCACTTTGAGTTTCTCCGCAGGCGCATTTTTGACGACGAGCATCAGCCGATTGAGGTCCTGGTTGAACGGAACAAATTCCAAGACGCCGGTAGTGGCGGCAGGGCTGGCCGGGTCGCCGTTGAAGCAAAACGGATATTGGGTGGATTCGATTTCCACGATGCCGTTTGAAGCGGACAAAATCTTGTGTCCGCCAAGCGCTGTGGCTTTGCCGGATTTCAGATCCACGGTAAACGTGCCGATGTCGCCCGTGCAGCCGAGGGCCTTGAGGAATGCGTAGGCCATGACGAGATGGCCGTTGTTGCCCGGATGCACGCCGTCCGTGCCGCCGAGCGGGTAGGAGTCCCCGTATTTCGCCTTGGCCTTGGTCATCGCGTCCATCATGGCTCCATGCACGTCCGCAAAGGCCGCCCCATTGGCGGCAGCGACTTCGCTGGCCGTCCGGGAAAGCGCGGCGAGAGTCTCATTGTAAACCTGAGGAGTCGTGTTGGGACGTTTGAAGGTGGTTGAGTCCACAGCGCCGGGGCCGCCGACCACGATGAGCCGGACCCCGCCGTCCTTGAAGGTTTTGACGATGGCCTGCATGTTTTGGCGGTAGCCAGCGACAATCGCGTCATCGACCGCGCGGTAGCCCCCGTCGTTCATGCCGTAGCAGGTGGTGGCAACTGTCGGCTTGAAGGGCAGCACATCGTTCGACATGCGCTTCAGGAATCCGCCCGCCGTCTCGCCGCCCCAACCGAACTGCATGGCCTGCAAATTCGCCGCAGGCTGGCACAGCAGGAAATAGTCGGCCATATCCAGCGAATAGAGTTTTTGTTCGGTGATCGAGTCGCCGCAAATGGCAACCAGATCGCCGGTCCGCAACGCGTTGGCTTTCTGGGCGTGAACCGGCGCGAGGAAGAAAAGGCCGAGGAGGAGGAGGGATGTCGTTGTCTTCATAATAATGGATTGCGGGAGGTGTCCCGGGCCCGGAACGCTAACACGCGAAAGGAATGTTTGTAAATGATCCGCGGCGGCGGGGCGGGCGGCGGCGGATTCGCCGGAGCACTTTTCCTGTTTCCCCGGGCGTGCAGGTGATTTATCGTGCCGGACAGAATCCCCAACGCCCCCTTTCCCGAATCATCCCACGTTGCGCTCACCACTGATCATCGGACTTTCCGCCCTCTTAGCCACCTTCCCCGCCATGTCACAATCCACCACTTCACTGCATTACTACTTCCCGCCCATCGTACGGCAGCCGCTCACGCTCGACTGCGATCTCTGCATTTACAGCGGGAACTCCGGCGGGATCATCGCGGCGATTGCGGCCAAGCGGCGCGGGCTGAGCGTTGTCCTGCTGGAGCCCGGACGGCATCTCGGCGGGCTGACCGCCGGGGGTCTTGGACTCACGGATATCGGCAACAAGCAGGCGATCGGCGGGATTTCCCGGGAATTTTACAGGCGCGTGGGAAAAAAATACGGGGTCGCGGAAAACTGGCGTTTCGAGCCGCATGTCGCGGAGGACGTTTACAGGGAGTGGCTCGCGGAAGAGGGGATCACGTGCCATTTCGGCAGCTTCCTCGACCAAGTGGAATTGCGGGACGGCCGGGTCCGCCGCATCACCACGGAGAACGAGATCTCGGTCACCGCAAAGTTCTTCATCGATGCCAGCTACGAGGGTGACCTCATGGCGAAAGCCGGAGTGAGTTATACGGTCGGGCGCGAAGCCAACTCGCAATACGGCGAAAACTGGAACGGCTCCCAAGTTCTCAACCAGCACCAGTTCTCGCTTCCCGTGGACCCCTACCGCATCGAAGGCGATCCCTCGAGCGGCCTGCTCCCCGGCATCGACGCCGGGCCGCACACCGCAGGGGCCGGCGACAAGCGCGTTCAGGCTTACAATTTCCGCCTGTGTCTGACCAACCGCTCAAAAAACCGGATCTCGTTCACGGAGCCCGAAGGCTACGACCGCTCGGACTACGAACTGCTGGCCCGGTATTGCCGCGCAGGCCACACGCCGGATTTCAGCAAATTCGATGCCCTCGTGAACGGCAAGGTGGACATGAACAACCACGGCGCGGTGTCCACCGACTACATCGGGATGAACCGCGAGTTCCCCGAGGCGGATTACCGGAAGCGCGAGGAGATTTTCCAGGCCCACGTTCGCTGGATCAAGGGCCTGCTCTGGTTCTGGACGCAGGACAAAGACGTGCCGCCCGCGTTCCGCAAGAAGATCTCCAAGTGGGGCTGGGCCAAGGATGAGTTTGCCGATACGGGCGGCTTCCCGCATGCGATCTACGTCCGCGAGGCACGGCGGCTTGTCGGGGATGTCGTCATGACCGAGCACCACTGCATGGGAACGGAAACGGTCGGCGACTCGGTCGGGCTCGCTGCCTACACGATGGATTCGCACAATTGCCGCCGGCTCGTCGTGGACGGCACGGTCAAAAACGAGGGCGACGTGCAGGTTCATTCCGGCCCGCCGTATCCGATTTCGTATCGGGCGATCATCCCCCGCCGCGGCGAATGCGCGAATCTGTTCGTCCCGTTCGCCCTGTCCGCATCGCACATCGCGTTCGGCTCGATCCGTATGGAGCCGGTCTTCATGATTCTCTCGGAGTCCGCAGTGGAAGCGGCTTCGCTTGCCATCGAGCGGGGCCTTGACGTCCAAGACGTTCCTTACGGGCTGCTGCGCGAACGCCTGCTCAAAGCCAAACAGGCCCTCGATCCGATTCCCCCCGCAAAAGACCGGCAGACAGGAGAATAGAGCAGACGCTCCGGCACGCCCGGATATTTTTCTCTCCAGGCCCAAACTCACTCAACCATCAGGACAAGCGGAGTTTGACTTGTGTGCGATCTTGGGAAAACAGGAGGGCCTTGATGTTTTCCGTGCCGTGCCGGGGCGCGTTGAAAAATCCATTAAATGCCGAAACGGCGAGGAGCCCTCGGTCTCGCCAGTCAAAGATCCAGTCGGCCACCGCCGAGGGATCCTCCTGGGGAATCCCTGCGCCGTTTTTGACGAGCCAGTCGCTGTTGCACTCCTCGTGGGAACCGATCGGCGGGGTCATCACGACCGGCAGACCGAGTGCGCAGTAAAAGCTCAGCTCGCTGGGCTTCGTCCAGAGAACATCCGCCGTGCGGATCACCTGGTTGAATTTCGTGAAGTAGTCGGTCTTGCTCAGCGAGGCGAGCACGTGGACGGATTTCCCCAGTTCCTCCGCCAAGCCGACATCCCGGATGGTTTCGAGGAAAAAGCAATTCACTTCGAGCCGCGTTCCGGCAACAAGGCAGATGCGGATACGCCCGCCCTCGAGGGCCGGACGCAGGCTCAGCAGAATCTCCCGCGCGATCTCCGCCTGCGCACCGGCACCGCCCACGGCGAAGACGATCGTCAGCGGCCGGCCCGCGTCGGGGATCGGACCGATCTCGCCCGACAGGATCTGGCGGTATTTCGCGCGGAATTCTCCGCGAGGGTCCAGCACAGCGATCCGCGCGGCCAAGTCATCGCGGACGGGAGACACGTTCTCCGCAGGGAGGGGGAACCCCGTGAGAAACACCCGGTCCGCAGGAACACCATAGAGCATCAGCCGCTTTTGCGCTCTCGCGGTCGGCGCAAAATAGACGACGCGGCTCTCCCGGGGATTTTCAGCCACCCAAATCCGATTGATGTCGGAGTCGGTGACCACGCACGAAACGTCCGGCAGGCCGAGGTGGTCGGCAGCGAGGGCAACAGCGAAAAACGTGCTCAGGAACGGGATGCTCTCCCGCCGCGCGTAGTCGGGCACGCTTTTGGCGAACCCGTTGTCGATCATGTGGTGCAGGCGCAAGGAACCGAGCGTCGGCTTCGAGAGATCCCGGAACGGATAAAACGGCGAGATGCTCTGGAAGTAATCGTAAGCCTTCCAGAGCCACGGGCCGACAAGGGGAATGCGGCCGAGCCGCGAGACGGTTTCGTAGAAACCCTGGAACTTCCTCCACATCTTCTTCTCCCGCACGCCCACGATCGTGTCGCTGTTGGCGGTGATGATCCGCTCGCGGGCGATATCCCGGAAAGGATACGCCGCCCGCTGGTGGCCGTATCCCATGTCGGCGGTGACAACCCAAGCTTGCGGTGAGGTGGCATTCATCCTGCGGGAGATCGGAGGCAACGTAAGCTCCCGCGCCCGCACTGTCACGCCACAAGGGAACACCCGATTCTGATTCCTTGATCGCCGACGCACCCCGTGCCACAATCGCGCCCATGAAGTTCGTCCTCACCTGTCTGCGAAGATTTTTCCGAAGGCCAGACCCCAAGCCAACCCCTCGGATCCTTTCCCGCTGGACTCCGCTCTGAATTTTCGCGGGCGGCAGGAACCTCACCCGCCAGTTGTTTGCGCTCGCAGGGATGATCGTCTTGACGGTCAGCTCATCCGCTCCCGCGCAGGCCTCGCTTCAAGCAGACAGCGACCTACTTGTCAGGGGCCGCCGCAGAATTTCCCCGGACCACCACGTGGCTGTGCATCTCGCTCGTCAGTTGCGCGATGCGCTCGCTCAAGGTGTTGGTAAGCTCGGTGAGCCGCGTGTTCTGGTTCACAAGCTCGACGAGCTGCGCCGTCTGTTGTGCGGCAAGCAACTGCCTTTCCGAGCTCGCCTCGGCGAGGGCTTCCCGGTGCTGGGCGTCGGCTTCGGCGTGGGCCTTGTCGCGGTCGGCCTGCCTCGTCTGCGCCAGCAGGATCAGCGGGGCGGCATAGGCGGCCTGAAGGCTGAACGCCAGGTTGAGCAGGATGAACGGATAGACATCGAACGAAAAAACGCCGACCACGTTCAGGCCGATCCAGACCGCCACGAGGACCGTCTGCGCGACCAGGAAGACCGGGGTCCCGAAGAACCGGGCAAACGCCTCGGCTTTCAGCGCGAACCAGTCGTTGCCGAAAACTGGCGCCAGATGCACGTGCGGAAGGTGGAACCGGAAATGGTGTGCTTCGGAATTTTTTGCGGGCGCGGACGGTTGTGTTTTCATTTCGTTTGGACGGACGGCGAAACCGGGTTTCCAGCAGTGTCGAACTCTCTACGACAGGAGACGGGAAGACACCAGCGGTTTTTTTGCGCTTTCATGAGGCGCGGAACATTCAATTCGAGCCAAAATACTGGGCGTGGAGCGTGTTCACGAACCCTTTTTCCTCCAGGTCGAACAGCGCGCGGTTGAACGGGATTCTCAGCGGGCTACCCGGGGCGAACGCAAACCCATACGGCGCCTTGTTGATGATGGGGCCGACCTCGGAAACCGGCAGCTCGGGATGGGCGTTATCGAAATACTGCAGCACCGGCGCATCGTAAACGATACAATTGATCTCCCGCTTGAGAAGCGCGTGCACGGCGTCCGGCAGATTTCCGAAGAGCTGCGTGGCGAGCTGGAGATTCCCGCAGTAGGTCTGGCCCAAGGTTCCCCGGATTGTGCCCACCACCTTGCCAGGCAGATCCTGAGGCCCGTTGATTTGCCCGTGCAGCTTGTTCACGGTCATCGAACTCGTAATGCTTGATGTGATAAAGGCGACAACCGCCACGCCAGTCGCCACCCAGAGCGCGGCAAAAAACCGACCCAACGGTCCAGGGATGCCCTTGTGGTTGGTTTTCCCCGTAAAAATCACGGACATGACGTGGTAGAAGGACTCGACCCACCCTTCGATCCAGCCTTTCGCAAATTCCGGGTCGAGCCGCCGCTCGAACAGAGTGACGATCACCGCGAGCAAAACGATGAGCAGCGATCCAAAACCCACAACCTTGAGATGGTCGGGATTGCTGATCACTTTCCAAAACTGGCTGCCCCCGGACTTCCTGGTGTCGTCCACCATAATCTGAAGCCCCGCGTCCAAGAAAGGCAGCGAAAAATCCGCGTCGTTCAAGCGGGAGCGGGTCACCGTGATGTTCGCCGCGCCGACATCCACACGGCCTTGGGAGATGGCCTCGAGAATCTCCGCGGTGGAATGGAGCTCGACGAACTCATACTTCCAACCGTTCTGGGCGGCTATCCTCTCCCAGAGATCGATGGCGTAGCCCTTGTAGCTGCCATCCGGCGCTTTCATGGCAAAGGGCTCGTCCATACGGATCGCCACACGGAGAGGCTTGCCCGCAGCGTCCCCCTCCGCTCCGGATAGACGCGAAAAACTCAGAACGGCCAAGGCGAGCCAGAGCATCCGACTCAGGAAACTCGATACAGTCGATTTCATTGTGCTATAAAAAATTCGCTTCCCCTACGGACGCCCCACAGGGGATCCGCCTAACGTTGAACGGTTTTTTTCCACCGAGTTACGCCGAGGGTAATCCCCAGGCCGCACGCGAGCAGACCCCACGTCCCTGGTTCCGGGACCGCCACGATGGCCTTCGCGAACAGGATGCCGCCGTTGGAAACGGATGCGTTTGTGTCGCTGCCGGTGAAGTCCACCCCGGCGAGATCCGTCCAGGTTCCGGAACCCGACAACTCGAAGGAAAGCCCGGACCGGACGTTCGAGCTGCCTGTGAGCGTGTAATTGATCGTATCCGGCCCGACCACGATTGGTACGGCCTCCGCGTCCGAATAGCGGAGTTTCAGCACAACCGGATCGCTACCCGTCAGCGACAGCGCCTGGTCCAGGGTGATCAGTTGGTAGCCCAATACCAAACCCGAACAGTTCTGGCTCAGGAGGAGCGTGCCACCCGGGGCCCCGTCCTTCCACTGCGAGTAAATGTCCAGGATCAGGGATGCGCCAGCCTTCTGGCTCGCGATGCCGATGGCCGTGAGGGTGCCACTCTGCGGCGGGGCGAGGAGGCTGGCAACGGTTCCGGTGGCGTTCAGGGAGGATCCTCCGATCGAGCCTGTGGTCAGCGCGGCCATCCCGGTGTCCTTGGAAGACGCGGCGGAGTATTTGCTGTCCTGCTGGATGGGACCCACCTCGTTCTGGACCACCACAGTGGGAGATCCCGACAAGGCCTTGAGTGTGACCGAGGCCACCCCCACGCGACCGATCGTGGGATCGTTGTAGGAGGCCCAGAACGTGCCATCGCTGGTGCCGGTCACGGTGTCGCACCATCGGCCGGTCCCCCAGCTGTTTTGGACCAGCCAAGCCCCTGTCCCCGTCACAGCGCCGTTGCTGTCGGTGACCACATAATTGTCGTTCCAGCCGATGATGGCAACCTCATGGTCGGAGGCTTGGGTGTTCACGTCGTTGTTGTAAACCACCGTGTAGGGAACCCGCGCGCCGGAGCCGTTGGAGACCTCATGGAAACCGCTGTAGACAGCGTTTACAGACGTGGTGACCGCCCCCGAGTTCTTGATGGCTGCCTTGATCGCTTGGACCTGGGGATCCGCTGCGCCTTGGGTGAAGCTATAAGTGGGCAATCCCCCCGAGGTGCCGGTCGGGGTGGGGAGAGCCACGTTTCCCGGGGAGCCCTGACACAACATGTTCACCTGCGTCGCCGTATATGCGGGCGCTTGGTTCACAGGCGGGATCAAGTTGGGGTTCCCGAGGTCGGCGGGTTGCGAGCTGTGGAACGCTGCGGTGGGAAAGCTGTTGCCCGGACTGACCGGTGCGGAGTTGCTGACAGGTCCCCCACCCATCTGGGTGATGAGAGTGCCACTGTCGGCTGGCGTGGTCCCGGGAATATTCCATACCCCCTGGCCACGGGTCACGTAGCCCAACATCATGTATTCGGATCCTCCGAACCCCACCGTTCCATATCTGTTTCCGGTCAGCAGGAGACTCGGGGCCGCCCCGTTCGCTGTGGATAAAGCCCATGAGGAAACCACGGGTGCCGGAGGCACTGTCGAGGAGGGTAGAATCCCCTGCATCAGGAGACTGCTGTCCATCGCCTCCGCAGAAGCAAAGGTCCAGCAATCCCCGATTTTTCCCTGATCCTGGATGTCTGAGATCCAGCTTGCACCAGATACTGACCGGAGGTCATACGCCGCTGGCAGGGATTGCGCGCGCCCTGCGGGGAGTGCGAGAAACTGCATGACGGCCAGAGCCGGAAATAGGAATACTGCTTTGGTGGCTTCCAGTTTCATATGTGACGCGTTGGATTTTCGTCACTGGATATTTGATTTAAATCAAGGTTGTCCAGAAAATTCCCCCTCGGCCTTCAGCCTGCCCCTTGCGGCGCGAGGCATCCGGGCTATCCTTTGGAATGCAATTCCGCTTTGCGAACTGGACCCGGCCGGGAATTATCGTTTTGATCTGCGCGGCGCTGGCCGGCTGCGCGGTTGACATGGGCCCCTACCCCCGTGCGCAATCGATGGAGGCAGCCGTGCAGACAGTGCTCGCGAAACAGGGTTACTACCAGGGCCCGATCGACGGGACGATCGGCCCCGCGACGAGCCGGGCGATCCGTAACTACCAGCGCGACCACCGACTCACCCCCACCGGCACCATCAATCCGGCGCTCGCAGCCAGCATGGGATTGGCTGGGCAGACAAGCGTCTCTCCCTACTATGCGGGCTATCCCGCCTACTACCCTTGGTATGCGGCTCCTGCCGTTTACGCGCCACCCGCTGTCATCAACCTTGGCTGGGGCGGGGGCTGGCCGTTTGCGGGATATGGAGGC
>Ga0194054_10001678_pt1 | contig 10427 bp, 7 predicted proteins | sample SepL2210m_MetaG_FD_163628 | JGI IMG/M metagenome (GOLD analysis project Ga0194054, IMG submission 163628) | Anoxic zone freshwater microbial communities from boreal shield lake in IISD Experimental Lakes Area, Ontario, Canada - Sep2016-L227-10m | ecosystem: Environmental > Aquatic > Freshwater >... | reverse complement strand
CACCCGCAAAGGGGCGCCGACGCCCGACGATCTGGACGAACTGCTGACGCTCGTCTGGAAGAAGCCCGCATTCTTCCTGGCGCATCCCAAGGCCATTGCCGCATTCGGGCGCGAGGCGACCCGCCGTGGCGTACCGCCGCCGACGGTTAATCTGTTCGGAACCCCGTTCATCACCTGGCGCGGCGTGCCGCTGATTTCGACTAATAAACTCGAACTGAATTCCAAGAGCGCCACCAGCATTCTGCTGTTGCGCGTCGGTGAGGCCGAGCAGGGCGTGGTCGGTTTGCAGAAGACTGGCGTGACCGGTGAGGTTGAGCCCGGCCTGTCCGTGCGCTACATGGGAACCAACGAACAGTCCATCGCCTCGCATCTTGTCACCCGCTACTTCTCGGCTGCGGTGCTCACCACGGACGCCATCGCCCGGCTGGATAACGTCGTCGTGAACCAATATCATGAATACAACTGGAAACAATAGCGAAGCGGCGTCCCTCCCCGCCGCTGAACCGGCGGTGGGCGACGACGCGGCCCATACCGATCTCGTCACCAAGTTGGTGGCTGAGGCGTACTCAGAATTCACGCGCGCGGTGCGGCAGCCGCCGACGACGCCCGAGGCTCCCGCGGCCCCGGGTCTGCCGAGTCTGTCCTCCGCGGGCACCCCGTCCGCCGTCCCACCGGTGCATCCGAGTTCGCAACCGGCCGCGCCAAAGCTCGCGCAGCCGGAACAAACCCCGACCGGCGCGCACGCGCCCGAGTCCGGGGAGGCCTACGCCTTCGGCGAACCCCGTTGCAACAACGGCTATCGATCGCAGAACAACCGGCCGGACACGCGGACGGCAAACTCGAATTCGGTTCTGGGTTTTGCACAAGCCGAGTCATTGGCCACGCCGGAGTTTTATTTCCTGCGCGGCAGCGAGGCATCCGGCAAATCGCCGGCGTCCTGCCAGTCGTATCCGAAGAACGCCACGCCGATTCCGAAGTTCGACATTGAAGGGGTGCGCCGCGATTTCCCCGCGCTGCACCAGATCATCAACGGCCAGTCGCTGATCTGGCTCGACAACGCCGCCACCACGCACAAGCCGCAATCGGTGATTGACGCGACGTCCCAGTTCTACGCTCGCGACAACTCGAACATCCACCGCGCCGCCCACACCCTCGCCGCTCGCTCGACCGAATTGTTCGAGGCGGGTCGCGAGAAGGTTCGCAAGTTTCTGGGCGCAACGGACGCGAAAGAAATCGTCTTCGTTCGCGGCACCACCGAGGCGATCAATCTGGTGGCGCAAAGCTACGGACGCAAGAACATCGGCGCGGGCGACGAAATCATCGTCACGGAACTCGAGCATCACGCGAACATTGTGCCCTGGCAGTTGCTCGCCGAACAGGTCGGAGCCACGCTCCGCGTCATCCCGATCAACGACCGGGGCGAATTGATTCTGGACGAGTACGTGAAGCTGCTCGGGCCGCGCACCAAGCTCGTTTCCGTCGCGCACGTTTCCAACGCGCTGGGCACAATCAATCCCGTCGAACAGATCATTGCGCTCGCGCACGCCCGTGGGGTGCCCGTGCTTGTCGATGGCGCGCAATCCACGCCGCACATCCCGGTCAACGTCACCGCGCTCGACGCGGACTTCTATGTCTTCTCTGGTCATAAGGTTTTCGCCCCGACCGGCATCGGCGCACTCTACGGCAAAGCGCCGCTGCTGGAAGCGATGCCGCCCTGGCAGGGTGGCGGGCACATGATCAAGGACGTCCGCTTCGAGAGAACGGTTTATCAACACGCCCCGGAAAAGTTCGAGGCCGGCACGCCGGACATTGCGGGCGTCGTTGGACTTGGGGCGGCGATTGATTATTTGTTCACGGTCGGCATTCCCGCGATTGCCGCCTACGAACACGCGCTGCTGGAATACGCCACCCAGGCGCTCGGGACGATTCCCGGTCTGCGCCCAATCGGCTCAGCAGCAAACAAGGCCAGCGTGTTGTCATTCGTGATTCCCGGCCTCTCGGACGAGAGCATCGCGCGGCATCTGGACAAGAACGGCATTGCCGTCCGCGCCGGACATCACTGCGCACAGCCGGCCATTCGGCATTTCGGGCTGGAGAGCAGCGTCCGCCCTTCGCTGGCGTTTTACAATACCCGCGATGAAGTGGATGCGCTCGCACGGGCATTGCGCTCGCTGAAGCGAAATTAGCGACATGACCACACCACTGATTGATCAGGAGACGGCTGTTGGCCCCTCGAGCCGGGATGCGGTCTGGATGGCCGAACTCGTTGAGGAATCGGTGCCACAATTGCTCCGTTCCTACGAGAGCACGGGCGGCTTGAATAACCGCGATGCCGACAACCTGCCGTCCACGCGGGCGGTCGGGCAGATTTGCGAGGATCTCCTGCAAATCTTGTTTCCCGGTTTTCACGACCACGATCCAGTCCATAACAGTTCGCTGGATGAACTCACGGCGGCGCGGTTGACCGCCATCATCAAGCGACTCACAGACCAGGTGGGCAAGAGCGTGCGCATGGGCAATCCTAATAAACCGACCGGACGCACGCGGCCCATCATCCGGAAGTTCAGCCAGTCGCTGCCCGAGGTTCGCGCGTTGCTGCGCACGGACATCGAAGCCGCTTTTGAAGGCGACCCGGCCACCTTGCATCGCGAGGAGGTCATCCTTTCGTACCCGTTCATCGAGGCCATCGCCATTCAACGGCTGGCCCACCGGCTCTTTCACTGCGGCGCCCCGGTGGTACCGCGCATGATGACCGAGTGGGCGCACAGCCGGACCGGCATCGACATCCATCCCGGCGCGACGATTGGCACGCATTTCTTCATCGATCATGGCACCGGCGTCGTCGTGGGGGAGACGTGCAATATTGGCGACCACGTGAAGTTGTACCACGGTGTGACGCTCGGCGCGCGGAGCTTTGTCAAAGACGAAGCCGGGCACATTGTCAAAGGCGGCAAACGCCATCCGGATGTCGAGGATAACGTCACGATCTATCCTAACTCGACCATTCTCGGCGGCGAAACCGTCATCGGCGCGAACTCCACCATCGGCGCGAATGTTTTTCTTCTCCACAGCGTGCCGCCCAACTCTCTTGTCATTTACGAAGAGAAGCAGCTTACCATTCGCGACAAGACCGCCCGAAAGAAGGCGGGGGATACCGACTACTCCATCTAGGCCTTGCGCAGTCAGATCATGGGCACATCACGCTACCAGGGAATTGAAGCCTATGTCGGTCGGACGCCGTTAGTCCGCCTGCGCCGCTTGTCGGAACTGACAGGCTGCGAGATTCTCGGCAAGGCCGAATTCATGAATCCGGGCGGCTCGGTGAAAGACCGCGCCGCGCTCGGAATTATAACCGAAGCTGAAGCCAGCGGACGCTTGCAGTCCGGCGCCACCATTATCGAAGGGACGGCGGGCAATACCGGGATCGGCCTCGCCTTAATCGGTCATGCCCGGGGATACCGCGTGGTCATCGTGATTCCGGACAATCAATCGCCGGAGAAGATCACCCTATTGCGCACGCTCGGCGCCGAGGTGATGACCGTGCCGGAGGCGCCCTACAAGCACCCGGCCAACTATAACCGCGTCGCGCAGCGACTCGCGGAGGAGAAGGGCTGGGTGTGGGCGAACCAGTTCGATAATACCGCCAACCGCCTGGCGCATTACTCCACAACCGTGCCGGAGATTTGGAAGCAGACTATCAGCTCTTGCGGGAGGAAGGATTATTCCTGGGATTGTCTTCGGGCATTAACCTGGGAGGCGCGTTGCGTTTGGCCAGGGAACGCGGCCCCAGCCAGACCATTGTGACGCTCCTTTGCGACTCCGGCCATAAATACCAGTCGAAGCTCTTCAACCCCGAGTGGCTTGCGGCGCACGCCCTTGATCCCAACCGCACGATCGAATCCGTCGCTCTCTGATTGACTTAGACTCCGGTTACTGGCAACAGAGCGCATCAAATGCCTGAAACCAGCAAGCGCACCAGCCAGTTCACAGAGTCGGTAATTCGTCGAATGACGAGGGTGGCCATCGAATTCGGCGCCATTAATCTGTCGCAGGGATTCCCCGACTTTGACCCGCCTGAGGCGCTCCTCCTGGCGGCGGAGCGGGCGGCTCGCAACGGCCCGCACCAGTATGCCGTCACCTGGGGAGCGCCGAGGTTTCGAGCCGCGCTGGCCCGAAAACAATCACGTTTCATGGGGCTGGCGATTGATCCGGAGACGAACATCGTCGTCACCTGCGGCAGCACCGAAGCCATGATGGCCGCCATGATGACGGCCTGCAACCCGGGGGATAAAGTCATTGTTTTCTCGCCGTTCTATGAGAACTACGTCGCCGACGCGATTCTGTCCGGATCGGAACCGATATACGTGGCCTTGCGGCCGCCAAAGTTCGTTTTCGATCCCGAGGAACTCCGGCGGGCCTTTGCCCAAAAGCCGAAGGCCCTTATCCTCTGCAATCCCTCCAATCCGTCGGGCAAGGTCTTTACCCGGGAAGAGCTGCTCTTCATTGCCCAGTTGGCCGAGGAACACGACACCTTCGTCATCACGGACGAAGTTTACGAACATATCGTTTACGCTCCCGCCAGGCACACCTACTTCGCAGCGCTCCCAGGTATGTTCGAACGGACCATCTCGTGCAGTTCGCTTTCCAAAACTTACTCGATCACTGGGTGGCGCTTGGGATACGTGATTGCCGCTCCGAGAGTGATCGACTCCGTCCGCAAAGTGCATGACTTTCTCACCGTGGGCGCCGCCGCCCCGCTGCAGGAGGCGGCCGTAACCGGACTGGAGTTGCCCGACAGCTATTACGGAGAGTTGCTGGCGGACTACACTGAAAAGCGGGACCTCTTCCTGAAATATCTGGACGCCGCTGGCCTGACCTACAGCCAGCCGGAAGGGGCTTACTATGTCATGGTTGATATCGCCGAGTTCGGCTGGGGCAGCGACGTTGATTTTTGCCAATGGATGGCCCGAGAAGTCGGCGTAGCCGGCGTCCCGGGATCGAGCTTCTTCCGTGAGCCAATCCGGCACCTGGTCCGGCTTCATTTCGCCAAGCGGCCGGAAACGCTCGTTGCCGCCGGCGAGCGGCTCGCCGACCTCAGAGAAAAAGCGAAACAGCGAGCGCGACCCCACTCCTGTTCACCCTGACCGTCTTGGGGATCGCCTACACTACACTGCGGGGTTGCTCGGTTCGTTAGTGAGGGTCGGTGGCGGCTTGATTGTGGTGCCAGCCTTAACCTTGCTGCTGGTGTTGGGCAGCGTGCTCGGTTTCATCGAACCTGGCGGTTACGGCACGACAACAGGGGATGTGCGGCGCTTGACCAGCCCCGATGCGGGTTTCCCTCGGACTCTCACTTGGTTCCTTCATGGACGTAGCCACGTGCAAGCTTAAACGATCGTAGTTGCCGGTCTGGTGCGCTCCATTCTTCGATGGTATCTCTGCTCTTGGTTCCCCCTCCAGCAACAAAAAGCCGGAGACGGGACATGGCCCGGCTCCGGCGTGCGAACAATCTGGATTTAGAAGTCCTTGAAATCGCCTTCCATCGGAATTTCCGAGCGGCAACTGGCGGTGGCCATCGCTGGCTCAGGCGCCGGTTGCCCCGACCCGCTGATCACGGTGGTATGGCCTTTGCCGTTGCCGTGGGCGGCGGTGACAGCCGGCTTATGTTGTTTGGCGAAGCTTCCCTTCGCGCCACCTTTGTGGGACGCCCCAGCCAGCGAAGCAGACGCAGCCGCCTGGCGGCCTTGGCCGTCCACCAGCCGTAGCAGTTCCGACACCGCGTCCTTCAACGACTCCGCCTGCGCCGTCAGCTCTTCCGCCGCCGCCGCGCTTTCCTCGGCGTTGGCCGCGTTGCTTTGCGTCACTTTGTCCATCTGCGTCACGGCGATGTTGACCTGCGAAATACCCTGGCTTTGCTCCTGGGATGCGGCTGCCACTTCGCCCGCCATTTCATCCACCTGCCGGGCTTTGCCAACGATTTCTTCAAGGCTCTTGGCCACTTTGGCGCTGATATCCGCGCCCACGGCGCTCTTCTGGACAGCATCCTCGATCTTGCTGGCCGTCTCCTTGGCCGCCTGGGCGCAGCGTTGCGCCAAATTCCTCACTTCGTCGGCCACCACCGCAAACCCCGCGCCCGCTTCGCCGGCCCGGGCGGCTTCGACGGCGGCGTTGAGCGCCAGGATGTTGGTCTGGAAGGCAATCTCGTCAATCGTCTTGATGATCTTGGCAATGTCCGCGCTCGATGTCTTGATGGCGTCCATGGCGCCCACCAGGGCCGTCATGTCTTTCACGCCCAGATCGCCGGCTTTGCGGGCTTCGCTGCCCAACTCCTTGACCTTGCCGGCAGTCTCCGCGTTGCGCTTGGTCATGCTCGACATTTCTTCGAGCGAAGAGCTGGTCTCCTCGAGCGAGGCGGCTTGTTCGCTGGCGCCTTCGGCCAGCGACTGGCTGGCGGAGGAAACCTGGCCCGCCGCGCCGGCGGTCTGCTCGGCCCCGGCGGAGAGGGTGTCGGCCACCAGCCGGATGGGTCCGGTAATGGAGCGGGTGATGAAGATCGCAGCCGTGACGCCGATGATGAGACCGATGATCAAGGCAATGCCGATGATGACCTTCGAGCTGGCCACGATGGAGGTGACGTTGGCACTGCTGTCACTGGAGGCCTTCCAGGCGTCGTTCTCGGCGGCCTGCGCGGTGGTGAGGACCGTATCGCCAATGGTCTTCATCTGCGGCAGGATGGTCTGGCGCAGGTTATTGTCATTGGCCACCCAAGCCTTGGCGGCGACTAGGTATTCGCCGGTGGCTTTCTCCGCGCGGTCAATGCGCTGCTGATCGTCGGTGGTAAGCGAGACCTTGCGCAGGTTGGCGTAGAGTTTGTTGAGCTTGGTGATTCCGCCCTCGAGGGCGGTCCAGTTTTTCGGATCTTGACTGGCCATGTACATCCGGGCGTTGAGCCGGACATCGAGGGCGGTTTGAGCGATATCGCTCACGATGAACACGGCTTCCGCCACTTTGTCGGTGCGCGTGGTCTTGGCGGCAGCATAGGCGGCGGCGTTGGTGGTAACGTTCTCGCCTCCGGCATCCATGGTGCCGGCGGCGGCCTTGAGTTGCTTGTCGTTTTCGACCCACGCCTTGGCGGCAACGAGGTACTCCTGGGTGCCTTTCTCGGCGGTCTCGATGGCCTTGCGGTCCTGGTCGGTGGTCGCCAGCGCGCGCAATTGGGCGAAGGTCTTGAGCAATTTATCTATTCTGTCCGTGACCCCTTTCCACTCTTCGGCCTTGCTGGTGAGCATGTAGTTCTTGGAATGCACCACGGCAGCATTGGCATCATCCAGGACGGTGTTGCCCACCATCAGCATCTGAAAGCTGTTGGTTTTCTCCTCTTCCTTGGTGGCGGCGCGGAAAGCCTTTTCTTTGTCCGCCAGGAAGGTCTGCGCGGCGCTCAACACGGACTCAGATGTCTTTGTCATCGTGCCTTCGGCGATCACGGTGGTCTTCTGAACCTCGACCCACTTCTTGGCGGCATCGAAGTAGTCCTGTGTGGCCTTGCGGGCTTCGGCGATTTGCTTTTGTTCGGTGGCGTCCGGGTGGAACTTTTCGAGTTCGGTGTAGCTGGCGAGGAGCGCGGCGATGTTCTTTTCGATGGCGTCGAAGAACGTCTTCTCCTTGGAGAGCATGTAGGCCTTTTCATTTATCCGCGTGTCGAGCGCCAGCGTGCTGATTCGGTTGACGATTGCCAGCGAGCTTTTGGCCTCGTTGTATTCCGTGTTCTTGGCGGTCAGGTAGGCCTCAGCCTCATTGCCGACCAGGACTCCTTTGGCGGCAAAATCAGTTTCGACCACTTGCCGGGTTTGGAAGGTTGCCACGCCTTTCTCGTAGAGATCGGCCCATTCCTGGCTGATCAGGCGCACGTTCTTGGACTTGGTTTCCAAGGCGGTGTCCTTGAACTGCGCAGCCACCTTGTCCACCTTGTCCAGGTTGCCCATCAACTCGGCCACCTTCAGCTTGGCTTTCTGGTGGGTTTCCTCCTTCTGGGCCAGGACATAATTACGTTCCTCCATAAGGCACTCGAAGGCGGCGCGCTCCACACCGGTGCTGTTTTGCACGGCGGGCAGGGTGTGCTGGCTCAGCGTGGTCACTTGGGTCGAGACGCGCGTGAACATGATGTAGCCGACCAGCCCCAGAATGACCGCGATGGCGGTGGTGGCGGTGAAGCCGGCGATGATGCGTTTTCCGATGGTCCATTGGTTCATAATCTTACTTTGTTTAACCTAATTTTGTTTAACCTAATTTGTCGTCTGGTGATAACGGAGTGAATGGTTTCTGGTGTTAGCCGGTGGCCGCCAGGCGCTCCACGGTGTCACCGCCGATGACCCGGTCAATATCGAGCAGCGCTTTGACGACCCCTTTGATCTTGGCCATGCCGAGGATGTAACCGGTATCCACCTGCGCGCCGAAGTCCGGCGTTTCCTCGATGTCCGACGCCGCAAGTTGGGCGACTTCCTCGACGGCGTCCACCACCAGGCCCATCGCCGTGGCCTGACCCGCCGGGTTTTTGACCTGGACGACCACGATGCAGTTCTGTTCGGTGTTGGTCGCGGCGGCGAAGCCGAAGCGCAGGCGCAGGTCCATCACGGGAATGATCTTGCCGCGCAGATTGATGACGCCGCGGATGTAATCGGGCATCTGCGGCACGGTCGTAATGCTGGTCAAGCGGATGATCTCGCGCACTTTGAGGCCAGGGATGGCGTAGGATTCGCCGCCGAGAATGAAGGTGAGGTATTTGCCGGCCAGGTTCTGGCCGATCATCGCCGTGGTGGGTTCTTTTAGTTCAGTTGTCATAGATATCAATGCCTGGCCCGGCGCTGACGCCGGGGATAAGTTTGTATCGGCAGGAACTGGAAACAGTTGAGACGAATTCTTTCGTAAGTGCGGTAACTGGATGCCACTTTGTTCCTTGACTAAAAGGGCATCTGTGGGAAATTCCCCATGTGACTACGATGATTCACTGATTGGGGCCATCGCCCGCAGTCACGCTCTCACGGTAGTGACGCGGAACGAAAAACACTTCCCCGGCTGCCAGACAGTGAATCCCTGGAAAGACTAAATTTTGCTCAGTGCAATTTAAGGATTTCGAGGCGGCCAGTCGCCAGATCGTAGCGGGCGGGGACAACCATCAATTTGCCGCTGCTGGCCGCTTCTTTGAGGATGGGCTGGACGCGCGTCAGAATCTCCGCGGCACGTGCAGCATTGGCACGGACGGCGTTATCCACTTTATCACCCGGCAGGTTTCTTGCCTGCTCCACCGCCGGCTCAAGGGCCTCCACCACGCTGCGAATGTGGCCTGGCGCTTCACCGCCAGCCACGGCGGCTGAAACGGCGCCGCATTTCTCGTGGCCGACGACCAGAACCAACGGCACATGCAGATGCTCGACCGCGTACTCCATACTCCCGATCACATGATCGTCCAGGATATTCCCGGCATTGCGGATGACGAACAAATCACCCAAACCTTGATCCAGGAAGAGTTCCGGGACGACCCGCGAATCCGAACAGGTCAGCACGATGGCAAAGGGGAACTGCCCCTTGGCCAACTCAGCGCGGCGTTGAGCCGTCTGATCGGGGTGCGTGGCAGCTCCGGCCACGTAGCGCTCGTTGCCCGCGACCAACCGCTGTAACGCCTGATCGGCTGTGAGGTTGGATTCCTTGCCGACACTCGCTGGGGCAGTTACCACCTCCGCCGGTGCCACCAATGCGGCTTTGGCATCCTCGGCCTGGCTGTGCCAGCAACTGCTGCAAATCAGAATGGCAACGGTTGACACTCTCACCCAGTGCAACCCGGTATTGGCTTCGCGAATTCGGTTCGGCATGAATATATTGGTTATACTCATAAATTCATTGGTTGTCTCTTTTTGAGGGCGTCATCAAGCGCGTTGATCTGGGCGAATAAGGCCTTGTGATCGTTGTCAACAACGGAGTTGCCGGTTTCGAGGGATGAATTCCATGTGATCATTTTAGAAATCCTTGAAATCGCCTTCCAGAGGGATTTCCGAGCGGCGACCGGCGGTGGCCATCGCTGGCTCAGATGCCGGCTGCCTCGCCCCACGGACCACGGTGGTATGGCCTTTGCCGTTGGTGTGGGCGGCGGTGACAGCCGGCTTATGTTGTTTGGCGAAGGCTCCCTTCGCGCCACCTTTATTGGACGCCCCAGCCAGCGAAGCAGCCGCAGCCGCATGGTGGCCTTGGCCGTCCACCAGCCGTAGCAGTTCCGACACCGCGTCCTTCAGCGACTCCGCCTGCGCCGTCAACTCTTCCGCCGCCGCCGCGCTTTCCTCGGCGTTGGCCGCGTTGCTCTGCGTCACCTTGTCCATCTGCGTCACAGCGATGTTGACCTGCGAGATACCCTGGCTTTGCTCCTGGGACGCGGCTGCCAC
>Ga0194054_10001674_pt1 | contig 10440 bp, 8 predicted proteins | sample SepL2210m_MetaG_FD_163628 | JGI IMG/M metagenome (GOLD analysis project Ga0194054, IMG submission 163628) | Anoxic zone freshwater microbial communities from boreal shield lake in IISD Experimental Lakes Area, Ontario, Canada - Sep2016-L227-10m | ecosystem: Environmental > Aquatic > Freshwater >... | reverse complement strand
GTTCTTTGTAGAGCGTCCGAAAAAAGCCAGCTCAATGCACGATGCTGACAGGTGTGCCGGGCGGGGCGTTCTCGTAGAATTTTTCCGCGGCCCCGTGGGGGAGGCGGATGCAGCCATGCGAGGCCGCGTAGCCGGGGAGGTAGCCGGCGTGCATTCCCACGCCGCCCGTGATCCTGAGGAAGTAAGGCATGGGCGCGCCCTGGAAGTGGGAGCCGGGTGGGCGTTTGTTCTCGTTGACGCCGATGTTTCTTTCGACAACCCCGCCGCTGGAATCCACGTAATCCCCGTAGAGGGTCGAGATGTGGTCGGCATCTTTTTCGATCACGGAAAATTTCCCCGAGGGGGTATTGTAGCCTTCGCGTCCGGTCGAGACCGGGGCGCTGCCAACCTCGACGCCTCCCTTGTAAAACCTTGCCCTTTGCTCGCTCAGATCAATGACGATGGACGCGGCTCCGCGGACCCCCTCGTCTGACCACGTCCATTTCTGTTCCGGCGGCGGAGGCGCCTCGGCGGGCCGCTTCGGGCCTTTTTGTTTGCCGAAGAAGATATCCCCATTCGGGCCCAGATAGGCGGTGGAGTAGTCCGGCTGGCTCCGGAAAGCGGGGCCTTTCGACGCGCAGGAAGTGAGGGCCGCACAGGCGAAGAGGGAGAGGAGAACAGTTTCACGCCGGAAACCATGCCGTGGCATGGGCATCTTGCCCATGCGTAACAATCCAGCAAGACATGGGCAGGATGCCCATGCCACAAGTATTGAAAGAGCGGGCGAGACGCCCGTGCCACCTGGTTTGGTTGTCTCACCTTTCTTCATAAGCCGGGTTCAGGTTGCCGGAGGCTCTTCAACAGGAGCCGGCGCGTCTTCTTTTCGTCCGGCAAAAAACCGCTCGACCACGTAGAAGCACGCCGGGATGAGGAAGATCGACAGGAACGTCGCCGCGAGCATCCCGCCGATCACCGTGGTGCCAAGAACCCGCCGGGAGACAGCCCCGGAGCCGGAGGCGAGGGCGAGCGGAAGGGTTCCGAGAATAAACGCGAACGCGGTCATGAGGATCGGGCGCAGGCGGAGCTTGGCTCCCGCGAGGGCGGCTTCGAGCGCGGGCTTGCCTTTTTCGTATTCGTCCTTGGCGAACTCGACGATGAGGATGGCATTTTTTGCGGCGAGGCCGATGAGCATGACGAGGCCGATCTGCGCGTAGAGGTTGTCCTGCATGCCGCGGATCGTGAGCCCCGCGAACGCGCCGAAAACGGCGACCGGAGTCGTGAGCAGCACGCTGAACGGCAGCGACCAGCTCTCGTATTGCGCGGCGAGAATCAGGAAAACGAACAGGAGCGACAGCCCGAAAATCGCTGCGGGCGGGACTCCCTGCGCGGCCTTCTGCTCCTGATACGACATGCCGAAATAGTCGTATCCCATCCCATCCGGCATGGTCTGTGCAAAGACATCCTCGAGCGCCCGCATGGCCTGGGCGGTCGAGTAGCCGGGCGATACGGCAGCGTTGACCTGCGAGCAGCGGAACATGTTGTAGCGCATCGTGAACTCCGGCCCAAACGACCGCTTGGCCTGGATGAAGGAATTGACCGGGACGGCCTGGCCTTTGTCGTTGGTCACGTAGAAGAGCCCGAGGTTGTCGATGTCTGTGCGGTATTCGCCTTCGGCTTGGATATAGACCTGCCACTGGAGACCGAAGCGGTTGAAGTAGTTGACGAAGTATCCGCCAAGGAACGTCTGGACGGTTTCGTAGGCATCCGAGAGGCTGACCCCCTGGATCATGGCCTGCGCCTCATCCACATCGAGATAGATTTGCGGCACATCCCAGAGAGCGGTGGTGAAAAGGCCGGTGAGTTCCGGCCGCTTCTTTGCCGCCTCCATGAATGTCTGGGTGTTCTTGGCGAGGAACGCGACCTCCGCGCCGGTGCGGTCTTCGAGCATGAACGTCACGCCGCCCGCCGTGCCGATGCCGGGGATCGCCGGAGGAGGGAACGCGAACGCCGCCGTGGGCTTCGAGAGGCCGGCCAACTCGCGGTTGATGTTCGCCTGGATGGCGTCGATCTGGAGTTCCTTGGTCGTCCGCTCCGACCACGGCTTCATCGCGATGAAGAAAAACCCGGTATATGTGCTCTGGACGGTGCTGAGGAGGTTGAAGCCGATGATCGAAGTGACGTGTTGGACGCCGGGTGTCTTTTCGAGGATCTTTTCGATGTCGGCCGAAGCGGCGCCGGTCTGCTGGAGCGATGAGGCCCTCGGGAGCTGCACGACCCCGAAAAGGTAGCCCTGATCTTCCTCGGGAATAAACCCGGTTGGCATCCGCGCACCGAGGCCGAGGCCGCCCAGAGCCAGCACCGCCAGCAAAAGCAGGCTGATGACGAATTTCCGCATGAGCCCTCCGCATATTGATGTGTAGCCGTTGGTGGCGGCCCCGAAAACCTTGTTGAACATCCGGAAGAAAGCCCCGAGCGGCCCGGTGGCTTCCTTGCGCGGCCTGAGGAGCAGCGCGCCCAGAGCCGGGCTGAGCGAAAGGGCGTTGAATGCCGAAATGAGGACCGAGACCGCCATGGTCACGGCGAACTGCTGATACATCGCGCCCGTGATCCCGGGAATAAACACGGTCGGAATAAACACCGCGGCCAGGATCAGCGCGATGGCGACCACCGGCCCGGAGACCTGCGCCATCGCTTTGACGGCCGCGTCTTTCGGCGACAGCCCAAGCTCGATATGGTGCTCGATCGCCTCCACCACGACGATGGCATCATCGACGACCAACCCGATGGCCAGCACCAGCCCGAACAGCGACAGCGTGTTGATCGAAAATCCCAGCATGGGAAAAACCGCGAACGTGCCGATCAGGGAAACCGGCACCGCGATGAGCGGGATCAGCGTCGCCCTCCAGCCCTGCAGGAAGATGAAGACCACGATGATCACCAGAACCATCGCCTCGAAAAGCGTCTTTACGATTTCCCGCATGCCCTCGGTGATCGCGAGCGTGGTATCGAGGGCGACCTCGTATTTGAAATCGTCGGGGAACAGCTTCGACTGCTTCTCGAACAGCGCCCGGACCTGCTTCATCGTGTCCACGGCGTTCGAGCCGGGAAGCTGGTAAACGCAGACGATCGCCGCGTTCTGCCCGTTGTAGCGGCCTTGGAGGTTGTAGATCTGCCCGCCCAGGTCCACGCGGGCCACATCGCCCACGCGCACGATCGAGCCGTCGTCGTTCGCGCGGATCACGATCTCCTCGAAATCCTTCGGCGTCACGAGGCGGCCAGTCGTGTTGACGGTGAATGTGAAAACCTGTCCTTGCGGGACCGGTTCCCCGCCGATCTGGCCCGCCGGATTGACGTTGTTCTGCGCGTTCACGGCGCGGATGACATCCGGGACGGTGATGTTCAGGGTCGCGAGGCGGTCGGGCTTCACCCAGATGCGCATGGCATACTGGCCCGCGCCGAAGATGCTGACGCTGCCCACGCCGTTGACGCGGGTGAGCGGGTCGTTGATGTTGATGTAGGCGTAGTTCGCCAGGAACGTGGGATCGAACGTCCCCTTCGGCGAGTAGAGGGCGAACACCCCGAGCGGCGACGAGAGCGCCTGCTCGACCGTGATGCCGAAGTTCCGCACGTCCTGCGGGAGCTGCGAGGAAGCTTGGGTCTGCCGCATCTGGGCGAGGATCTGGTCCGTCGTCGGGACTGTGCTCGTATCGAAGATGACGTTGAGGGACATCGCGCCGTTGTTGGCATTGATCGAATACATGTAGTCCATGCCCTCGACCCCGCTCATCTGCTGCTCGATCGGCGTGGCCACCGACTGTTCCACCGTGAGGGCGTCGGCGCCGACGTATGTCGTCTGCACCTGGATCTGCGGCGGAACGATGTTCGGGAACTGCGAGACCGGCAGTCCGGCCATCGAGACGAGGCCGACGATCACCGTGATGATCGCGATGACCATCGCCACGATCGGGCGCCTGATGAAAAAGTTCGACATGGCTATTTGGCGGCAGCCGGCGCGGGTGAAGGAGCGGGCGCCTGGTAGAGTTGGGCGACCACTTTCGATCCCGGAGCCGCTTTTTCTGTGCCGCCGACGATCACCTTGTCTCCGGCTTTCAGCGGCCCCTGCACGACCTGCAACTGGCCGTCAACCGGCCCCAGTTTCACGGGGACGGGTTTCACCGTGTCGTCCGGCCCGAGAACTTTCACAAAATACGTTCCCTGAAGTTCCACCGTCGAGGCCTGCGGGACGAGGATCGCATTCTTCAGTTGTTGGACCGGCGCGGTCACCCGCGCGAAGAGTCCCGGGCGCAGCACGCCGTTGGCATTGGGGAAGAGGGCCGTGATCTGGATCGTTCCGGTCGAGGTGTTGACCTGCCGGTTCACAAAATCGAATTTGCCAACCTCTGGATACTCCGACCCATCGGCCAGGCGGAGTTTGAGGCGGCCCTTCAATTCGTCGGGGTTCTCCTGCTGAAGCTTCGCCAGGAGCGCGCTTGCCCCGAGATATTGGGCCTCCGTGATCGAGAAATTCATTTTCATCGGATCGGTCTGCGATAGCTGGGTGAGAACGGCCGTCTTGCCTCCGGGCCCGACCAGGTCGCCGATCTGTGCCTGCGCCACGCCGGCGATCCCATCGAAGGCCGCCGAGATCGTGCAGTAGTCGAGGTTCACCTGGGCGGCCTGCATCTGCGCCTGCGCCGCCGCTGCGGCGGCGATCGCCGCCTGGGTGTTCTGATACGATGTGTCGTATTGCTGCTGGCTGATGACTTTTGTCTGGTAGAGCTGGACCTGCCGCTGCAGCGTGATCTGCTGCAACTGCGCCTGCGCGACAGCCTGCGCGTAGTTTGCCTGGGCCTGGGCGAGGGCTGCTTGGAACGGACGCGGGTCGATGGTGAAAAGAACATCCCCCTTCTTGACCGTCGAACCTTCCTTGTAGTTTTGCGTGAGAAGATACCCGGTGACCTGGGCTTGGATGCTGGCATTTTGAAAACCGTCCAGGAGCCCGACCCACTCGTTGGTGGCGACCACATCTTTCTGGATCGCCGGGGTGTAAGTGACGACCACCGGAGGGGTCTCGGGTTTTGGTTTCTCGCAGGCAGCGAAAAGCAGGGTGCCACAAACGGCCATGGCCCGGAGCAAGGAACGGTTCATGCGCGGATAGCTACCAGTTTGCCCGCATGAGGGCGAGTGGCAAATTTGTCTCAGCCAACGCTACCGCGAAAGCCATCGGATCCCGTCCGCTTCGAAAAGTCCGGCCAGGAGCCGCAGCTTACCGTCTTCGATGACGGCCCTCGCTCCGAGCGGCAGGTGGCATCCTCCGCCAAGGCTGTGCAAAAGCTCCCGCTCCGCGCGGACGCAAAGCGCGGTTGGTTCGTGGTGGATGGCGGCGAGCACATCGAGCGTTTCGGCATCACCTGCGCGGCACTCGACGGCGACAGCTCCTTGTCCGGGAGCCGGAAGCATTTCCTCGATGATCGTCGCCTGCAGTCCGTCGGGGACGGTATTTTTCCCGAGCCGCGCCAGTGCGGCGCTGGCGACAACCAGGGCGTCCAGCGCGGGGTTTTCCAAAACCTTGCGAAGCCGGGTCGGGACGTTTCCGCGGATCTCCACGATCTTCAAATCAGGGCGGAGAAGAAGAAGCTGGTTTTTCCGGCGGAGGCTCGACGTGGCCACCGTCGCCTCCGGCGGCAGCCCTTTCCATCCGCCCGCATGTTTCGAGGCGAGCGTATCGGAAAGGTCCGCCCGTTCGAGAATCGCTCCCACGATCAACCCGGGCGGCTGCTCGGTGGGGAGGTCCTTGAGGCTGTGAACCGCCGCATGGACGGCCTCGCTGAGCAGCGCTTCCTCCAGCTCCTTCGTGAAAAGTCCCTTGTCGAGTGACCCCGGTGCGGAAAGGCTGACATCCAGGCGCTTGTCGCCGGTGGTCTTGATGATTTTTTCTTCGAGGGTCAGACCCGGATGCGCCCGCCCGAGCCGGGCGGCAACGTCACGTGTTTGAACGAGCGCCAGATCGCTGCCGCGTGTGCCGAGGATCATTTTCTTCATGTGAGAAAGGCGATGTGATTCCGCATCCAGCCGACATACTCGCCGACGTGCTGGTCGATCATTTTTTCGCAGCGCACGACCTCCGCGCGGCGGACTTCGAGCGACTGGCGGACAATTTGTTCGAGCGAATCGATGTCGTAGAGATAGACGTTTTCGAGGTCGTTCACGGACGCCTCCGCATCGCGGGGGACGGCGAGATCGATGATGAAGAGCGGCCGGTCGTTTCTCCGTTTGAGCAGGGGCTCCAGCTTTTCGCGGGTGACAACCGGATGGGGTGCCGCGGTCGAGCAGATCAGGATGTCCACGTTGTCGAAGGCGTTGTGCCAGTCGTCGAAATGGACGGCCATCCCCCCGATTTCCTCCGCGAGCCGCGCCGCGCGTTCGAAGGTGCGGTTTGTCACGATGACGTTGTCCACCCCTCGGGAGACAAAGCTTCGCGAGGTTCTCTCGCTGATCTCCCCGGCACCGAGCATCATGACCGTCCGCCCGTTCAGGTCGCCGAAGATTTTTCCCGCGAGGTCCACGGCCACCGATCCGACGGACGTTGATCCGCGGGTGATCTGGGTCTCGCTCCGCACCTGCTTCGCCACCCGGAAGGCGTGCTGGAAAAGCTTGTTGAGATGCCGGGTGGTCGCGCCGCAAGCCGTGGCCGCGGCATACGCCTGCTTGAGCTGGCCGAGAATCTCCGTCTCGCCGATCACCATGGAATCCAGGCCGCTGGCCACCCGGAACAGATGCCGGACGCTCGCGGGGGATTCGTGGGTGTAGAGCGGCGCATCGTTTCCTCCGCTACGCTCCTGAAGGTATTCGCGCAGCCCGTCCAGCACGCGGATCGGGCAGACGCTCGCCGTGTAATACTCGACCCGGTTGCAGGTCGAAACGATCACGGCTCCCGCGAGCCCGTCAATCCCGCGGATGCGAGTAAGAGCCTGCTCCAGCTCGTGCGGCCCGACGGCGAATTTTTCCCGGATATCGACCGTCGCGCTCCGGTGGTTGATGCCCGCGCAAACAATGTTCATTTGTGCGAGGAAAGATACTGGATGGCCGGAAGCGCGAGCAGGGCCACGCAGAAGACAACCATCGACGCCTCGGCGGTGCGCTTGGGAGGAAGGCGGCGGATCTTTCGGAGCAGGAGGATCGCCCCGTATCCCGCCCAGATCAAAACGGAGGCCAGAAATTTTATGCCGTTGGTATGGACCCCGCCGACATGCCCGGCCGCAAACCCCGCAATAAATCCGGCGGTCAGCAGCCCGAACCCAAGCCGGATGAGCCGGGCGTTCGCGACACCGAGGTCGGCGATCGGGGGAAGATTGTAGAGGAGCGCGCCGGCCCGGCGCTTTTTCAGCTGGCGGTCCTGCACCAGATACATCAGCCCCGCGACGGCCGCCAGCGCGAAAGCCCCGTAGGCAACCAGACTCAGCGCCGCATGCAATTCGGTCCAGGGATCGTGATCAAACCGCCCTTGCGCGGCGGGCCCGACAGGCCCCAATTGGGCGAACAGGAGAACCAGAAAAACCAGCGGCGATGTGAACGCGCCCAGCAGGGAAAGGTGGTAGGCCGGCCCGATGACCAGATAGATCAGCAGGATCGACCAGCACATGAAAACCAGCACATCGAAAAGCGAGTTGATCGGGCACGAGCCCTGCGCGTGCCCCCGGATCCACAGATCTGCCGTGAGGATCACAAACCCGCCGAGAATGGCGACCAGGTTGACGGCGCCGGGCCGGAAACGCCCGGCCCCCAGCGCAAACAGCGTGTAGCCGAAGCTCAGAAGCAGGCAAAAAGTCGCGCCGGTTAGCAGCAAACGGTCCATGGGAGGGTGGCCTATTTGCTGCCGGGCTTCACCGCTTGCGTATCCTTCAGGTCCGCGGGGAGATTTTCCGGGTCGAAGGTTTCGACGTTCATCTGCACGAGGGAAACAAACGGGCAGCCGAAATCGGGAAGCGCCCCGCCGCTGCGGTCCACGATCGAGCCCGCCGCAGCGACGATCCCGCCGTGGTCGCGCACGATCTGGATCGTCTCCTGGACCCTTCCGCCCCGCGTGACCACATCCTCGGCTACCAGAAATTTTTCTCCGGGCTTGATCGTGAACCCGCGCCGGACGACAAGCCCGCCGATGCCGTCCTTTTCCGCGAAGATGTGGCGCTTGCCGAGGTGCCGGGCGACTTCCTGCCCGACGATGATTCCCCCCACCGCGGGCGAGATCACGGTCGTGGCCTCGTAGCCGCCGAGCTTATCGGCCAGCCAGCCACAGACGCGGGCCGCAATCGCGGCATCCTGCAGCAACAGCGCGCATTGGAAGAATTCGCGGCTGTGGAGGCCGCTGCGCAGAATAAAATGGCCGTGCAGCAGTGCGCCGGTCTGGCGGAAAAGGTCGAGGACTTCGTTCGTTGTTTGCATATCAGTTGGGCATCAGGTCGAGGCCTTTGAGCGAGTTCTCGTCGAACCGTCCGGTTTGTCGGAAGCCAGTGCTTTTTTGCCAGATCTTGAGGGCGGAGACGAGGGCGCCATTGGGGGCACCGTCTTCGGGGCCGTTGTAATACCCGAGAAGCTTCAGGTTCTTTTGCGCCTGCCGGATCACCGCGACCTGCATCTCCGGTCCCGAGGAAATATACGGCCCCCCCTTGAAGATGTCGGCGATCGCGACGTAGGCGGGCCCCGGTGCAGAGCCCTTGATCCCGAGCTGTTCGAGTGTCTGGCGGTTCAGTTCCCCGGTGACTTTGAGGTTTTCTGCGATCTGATACCGGCGGATCGCCGCGCTCGTCTGGCTCCCGGTCTGCCCGTCGGCCTCGCCTTTGTAGAAGCCGAGCTGGGCGAGCTTTTTCTGCGTGGCCAGCACGGCCTCGTCCGCGCGGAGGGACAAGGGCAGCAGCGAGACAACAAGGGCAAGGGCAAGTCGTTGGACCATGCGAAAACCTGTAACGGATTTCCGGTGGATAGGCAAGCGGTGCGCCCTGTGCATCGACTGCAAACGCATGAGAGCGCGTGCGAGCCGCTTCCACTTCGGGGAGCATGCGCGCCCCCGCGTGTGGAGGTCCGAGCCCCCCGCCGACCCGGTTCGACGAGTGAAGGGAGGGAGTCGAACGGCTTGAAAACCCCGGCAGTCGCCGCCGAGCTGGGTGTCGCCACATCCAGCTGGGGGCATTGGTAAACCGGCCACTCCCTTCCCTCCGGCGCAAACCTTCTCCTGCTCACCATTTACACTGGCATTCCCCTCCCGCACTTCATCAGCCCGAACAGCCACCGCTGCCCCTTCGCAAAGTCCCGCGAATAATCGCGAAAACGGCGTTTCTTGCCCGGAACACGGAACGTGTTTCGCAAACACCGTATCTCACCGCATCTATTCCGGGAGGCGCGATCCCCAACGAATCTAAACTGGACTTTATATTTATGCGGAATATCTTAACCTCATGTATGACCGATGGTATGCTGATGAACTCCGGGCCAGGCTGGGCCGCCCCTATGTCCACCTCCTGTTCGGCGCGCGCCAGACCGGAAAATCCACGCTGCTCAACGGGCTGATTCCCGACGGGGCGCTACGCTTCAATCTGGCGGACCCGCAGGAGCGCTCGCGGCACCTGGCCAATCCGGGGGAATTCGCCCAGGCCTGCCAGAGCCTGCCGGCCAAAAAAAGGGGCCAGTTCGTCTTTGTGGACGAAGCGCAATCCGCGCCCTCGATCTTCGATGCGGTGCAATCGCTCTACGACGCGGACAAAGCGAGGTGGCGGTTCGTGCTCTGCGGGAGCTCCGCGAGAAAGCTGCGGATGGCCGGGGCGAACCTGCTGCCGGGACGCAGCCTTCTGCATCACCTGTATCCGCTGACGCTGGCCGAACATCCTGCGAAGGAGGGCGGAATTCCGCACGCGACATCGCCCCTGCCGTTTCCGTGGCGCGGCGGGAAGCACCATGCTTTTCCGGCGTGGGATTTGCTCGACCGGCTGGCCTATGGCGCGCTGCCGGGGATCGTGGCGGCGGAGAAGGAGGACAGGCCGGGGCTGCTGAAGACTTATGCGGTCGCGCATCTGGAGGAGGAGATTCGACGCGAGGCCCTAGTGAAGGACTGGGGAGCGTTCGTGCGCTTCCTCCAACTCGCGGCGGCGGAGTCGGGGCAGGTGCTGAACTACGCGAACATCTCGCAGGAATCGGGCATCTCGCAGCCGACGGTCAAAAGCCACTACCAGTTGCTCGAGGACATGTTCGTGGGGATCCGGGTGCCGGCCTACTCGAAAAGCCCGCGCAAAAACGTGCTCTCGACGCCGAAGTTTCTGCTTTTCGATCTGGGCATCCGCCATGCGGCGGCGGGCTTGAACCCCTCTGTCGAGACGGTGAAGGCGAATCCCGGCCCGATCTTCGAACAGTGGGTGGGCATCGAATTGTGGAAGCGCCTGCAATACCTCGGAGAGGGAAATCTCTACCACC
>Ga0194054_10001665_pt1 | contig 10484 bp, 5 predicted proteins | sample SepL2210m_MetaG_FD_163628 | JGI IMG/M metagenome (GOLD analysis project Ga0194054, IMG submission 163628) | Anoxic zone freshwater microbial communities from boreal shield lake in IISD Experimental Lakes Area, Ontario, Canada - Sep2016-L227-10m | ecosystem: Environmental > Aquatic > Freshwater >... | reverse complement strand
GCGTGTAGTGCTGGCCGAACTTATGCCGCTCCTCCGGCGCGATGAGCCGTTGAAAAATCGCTCCGAGAATGTCGCTGCGAATCGCCTTGAAATTGAACGGCCGCAGATTTTCCAGCACCGAGCGCCATGCGTCGGCGGAGTCCGCATGGCCGAAAACATTCAAGCCGCCCCAGTCGCTCTCGAACGGATAGAAAAGCGTCTCGTAGTCGCCGGTCTCTTCGATGGCTTTTTTGAAGACGTTCTGGAAATGCGCGTAGAGCTGAACCGGCTCCTGAAGCCGCTGCGGAATCGAAAGCGCCTTCAGGGCGTCGAATTTCACGCGGACGGACTCGTAGAAAATCAGGCGGTTTGAAAAGACGTAGCAAAGCGTCCGCGCCGCGCGGTCTATCATCATCCGCCACATCGCAGGGTCGGAGCGGGCGATCATCCAGCCCTGCTCCTTGGCCATCCACTCCTGCAACTGAATATCGAAGCCCTTGTCGCTTGCGGCTTTGGTTGAAAGAAATTCCGAAGTGAGTTTGACGGCCCACGAAATATGGCACTCGAATGCCCGGATGAACAACTCGTCCGGTGCCATGCCCCAGTCCTCCCGCTCGCCCGACGAAATGTGGACGAAATCGAGAAAAAACGCCGCCAGGAATTTTTGTATCGCACTTTCGACTTCCGGTCGCGACAAGTCATCCGGCGACTGCAAATCCGCTCCCAGATCGTATTCTTTCACGCGCCGGTCATAGAGCGGCTTTTTCCAGAGGCTGCCGTCGAAAAGCACGAGCTTGTTGACGTTCCATGTGAAGAAAAACCGGGCGCCGGCATTGGAAGCCTTGAGGAATGCGTCCTCGACCAGGTGGCCGTCATACGGATTGCGGCCCTCGGGCGTGCCCGGAAGTTTTACTTCCCCCGCCAGCAACAGGGTTTGTCCGTAAATCCGGAGGTCGGAACGCTTCCGCCTGATGCCTTTCGACTCCTCAATCTCGACGCGCTTGAGCGGCCACTCCGCATGGTCGCGAAAGATCGCTTCGGCCCACTTCATCACGCGCCCGCAGAACGTCACTTCGCGAATGCGAATGTCTTGAGCCGCGGCCATGTGTGATTGCAGTTATACGAAATCTTCTTCGATTAACAGCCGGGAATCTTCCTCATGGGTCGGAAGGTTGGAAGAGGCAGGCTACCGCCATTCGTGTTTCGGGTATTGGCGCTGGAGCTGCTGTTTGAGTTTCGGGTAGGCGTCGGTCCAGAACGTGCGGAGGCTCCGGGTGATCTGCACCGGCCGGTGGCTCGGGGCGAGGATGTGAAGGGTGAGGGTGTGGCGGCCCATCGCGATTTTGATGTCGTCGTCCACCCCGTAGAGATCCTGGATGCGGGCGGAGAGGAACGGCTCGGCATTTTGCGCGTAGGTGATCTTCGCCTTGCGTCCGCCGGGGAGGGGGAGGCGTTCGGGCGCGTGTTTGTCCACGAGCTGCTGCTGGGCGTGGGAGAGGAGCGAGCGGGCATGCGGGAGGGCAGGGACATCCTTGATGTCGCGGTAGCAGGTGGCTCCGTCGCACACGAGAAGGATGATGTGGTGGCGCTCGTCGTCGCCGAGTGACGGAAGATTTTGTTCCGGAAGGACCCCGCCGAGAAAATTCACGCGGTGGATCCACTGCTCAACCGCATCGTCCCATCCGTTCAGCCGGAGCTCGCCGGCGAGAACCTGGTCGGACAGGCACGAGGACGCCGCGGGCCCGGGTTCGGCATCGCGGTCCTGGTTTTCAATCACGAGGTCGCGGAACCTTTTTTTCCGGCGGACGACGACACGGTTCTGGGACGAGTCGAAAAAATGTTCGGAAGATTCCGAAAAATCCCCGGGGAACAATTCGCGGAGCCAGGCCTCCTCGATTTCGGTGGCGAGGCTGAGGAGGACTTGGGCGTCTCCGTCCCGACCTTCGATTTCTGTGATCTCCGCCGCGACGAGGAGCCTGCTGTTCGACGCGACGCTGGTGCGGGCGAGGAGCCCCCGGCGTCCGTGGACGATGTCGCAGACGAGCGTGCCTCCGCTCTTGCGCTTGGCGACCTGGTCGGCAAATCCCGCGAGGATGCAATGCGCGACGGCTGCGTCCGGGGGAGGGGAGGAATCCGTGTCGAGGGCCTCCGCGTGCGCAATATCGAGAAACTGCTCGAATAACTTTCCGACCTGCCGGGCGGAGTCCGCATGGATGCCGAGCGACCGGCATTCGTTCACGCGAAAATCCTTCCTCTTCGCCCAGGAAAAAACGCGCATGAGGACGAGGAAATCCGAAATCCCTGTTCCGAAAATTTCCGCGCGCTCCTCCTCGGTCCGCTTGTCCGTGCGCAGGAGCATCGGGCGGGTCTGTGTGATCGCGGCGATGAGCGCGGCGGCCCGCACGCAGCCGAGCTTCTCCGCGGCGAGGAACATCCGGGCGTAGCGCGGATGGACCGGAAAGCTCAGCATCCGTCGCCCGGTGGACGTGATTGTTCCATGATGCGTTGCCCCGAGGTCGTCGAGAAGAGTTTCGGCGCGGGCGAGCGCCGGGGGATCCGGCGGATCGATCCAGCGGAATTTCGCGAGATCGTGAACTCCCACGGACTTCAAGGTGAGCGCGGTTTCCGCGAGGTCCAGCCGCTTGATTTCCGGCAGCTCGCGATCCGCGCGGCGTTCGTGATCGCGTGCCGTCCAGAGCCGGATACAGACGCCGGGAGCCGTCCGTCCGGCGCGTCCCGCCCGCTGGTCCGCCGAGGCCCGGCTGATCTTTTCGATGAGAAGGGTGTTGATCCCGCGGTGGGCGTCGTAGCGGGCCACGCGGGCGAGGCCGGAATCCACGACGAGGGTGACGCCGTCAATCGTCAGCGAGGTTTCCGCGACGTTTGTCGAGACGATGATTTTCCTGGCGGACGAGGGGTTCACCGCGCGGTCCTGATCGGCGGCCGGGAGCTCGCCGTGGAGCGGTAGGATCGCGCACCGGCTGCCCAGGCGGCCGCCCAGTTCGCGGATCGTGCGGTTGATTTCGTAGGCGCCCGGCATGAAAACCAGAATGTCCCCGTCGGTCCGCTCGAAGTTTTCCGCGACCGCCTCCACCGCGAGTTCCCACGGCGGATCGTCCTTCGGCTCATGGCTCAGGAACCCGATGTGCACGGGAAAGACGCGGCCCTCCGACTGAAGGACCGTGCAGGGGGCGAGGTATTCGGCCAGCCCCGTGCGGTCGAGCGTCGCCGACATGACGACGATGCGCAAATCCGGGCGGGCTGTTTCCTGCAGGGTCAGCGCATGGGCGAGGCTGATGTCGCCGTAGAGGTGGCGCTCGTGGAACTCATCGAAGATCAGCGTCGAGACTCCGCGCAGCACGGGATCCGCGAGCATCCGGCGGAGGAGGATTCCTTCGGTGACAAAAAGAATGCGGGTTTCTCGCGACGAGACATTGTCCAGACGGATCTGGTAGCCGACCTCGGCACCGAGCCGCGTCCCCCGTTCGTGCGCGACACGCGCCGCAAGCATCCGGGTCGCCAGCCGTCTCGGTTGGAGGATCATGCAGCACTGATCCCCGAGCACCCCGCCGTCGAGCAGGATTTGCGGAACCTGCGTGGATTTCCCGGAACCTGTCGGAGCTTGGAGAACGAGCCGCTTCCCGGAAATGAGCGCCGAGACAATCTCCTCGTCCCAATCGTAAATCGGAAGGCTCATGGGGAAAATTCTCTGAAGAGCCGGTTAGCCTTCGGATTTTTTGATTTCAGAGGAGGTCCTGCTGGGAGGATTTATTGGGCGGGTTGATCCCGAGTTTTCGGTAGGCCTTCGGGAGGGCGACGCGGCCTTGGGGGGTGCGTTTGAGGAAGCCCTGCATGATGAGGAAAGGTTCGTGGACTTCCTCGATCGTTCCGGGTTCTTCTCCGATTGCGACGGCCAGGCTGTTGACGCCGACCGGGCCGCCGTCGAAAAGTCCGATGAGGGATTCGAGGATGCGCTTGTCCATTTCGTCGAAGCCCTCCTCGTCAATTTCGAGCATGGTGAGCGCCTGGTCGGCGGTCCCGGCGGTCAGGCGTCCGTCGGCGCGGACCTGGGCAAAGTCGCGGACCCAGCGCAGGAGGTTGTTGGCGATGCGCGGCGTGCCGCGCGAGCGGCGGGCGATCTCCATCGCGGCCCCTTCCTCCATTTCTGCGCCGAGGAGCCCCGCGCTGCGGGACACGATCGTGGCGAGTTGTTCGGCCGGATAGTAGTCGAGGCGGCAGTTCATGCCGAAACGCGAGCGGAGCGGCTCGCTGATCATGCCCGCGCGGGTGGTGGCGCCGATGAGCGTGAAGCGGGCGAGGTTGAGGCGGACGCTGCGAGCGCTCGGCCCCTGGTCAATCAGGATGTCGAGTTTGAAGTCCTCCATCGCGGGATACAGGTATTCCTCGATCGACGGCTGGAGGCGGTGGATCTCGTCAATGAACAGGATCCCTCCCCGCTCGATGTTGGTGAGAAGGCCGGCGAGGTCGCCCGCTTTTTCTACCATGGGCCCGCTGGTCGTGCGGACTTCGGATCCCATGGCATTGCCGATGATGTAGGCAAGCGTCGTCTTGCCGAGGCCGGGCGGGCCGCTGAGGAGGATGTGCTGGAGCGTGTCTCCGCGCTGCCGGGCGGCCTCGACCATCAGGCGCAGGCGGGCAACCGTTTTCTCCTGTCCGGAGAACTCTTCGAAGAGCGGAGGGCGCAGAGTAACCTCAAACGCCGCGTCAATCGCCTCCGGCTCGTGGGGCAGGGGATCTGTCATCTCTGTTTTTCGAGTGTGTGGGGTTTTCTGCGGCGTTGGGCGTCGGCCAAAAATTCCGCCTGGGCATCGAAGGGAGTCTCGCCCTCCGCGAGCATCACGGGGACATACGTGCCGTCCGGACGCATGACTTTCGCCTTCACGTTGTCCTTCCAGAACCAGTCGAGGATTTCTTCAACGTGTTCGACCAGGCCCGGCTGGACGACCGGAAAAACCGTCTCGACCCGCCGGAACAGGTTCCGGGGCATCCAGTCGGCGCTCCCGAGAAAAAGTTTTCTGTCGCCGCCGTTTTCGAAGCGGAAGATCCGGCTGTGCTCGAGGAATCTTCCGACGATGCTGCGGATCTCGATGTTTTCGCTGACGCCGGGAACCCCGACCCTGGCCGCGCACATGCCCCGGACAAGAAGCCGGATCGGCACGCCGGCGGCGGACGCACGGTAGAGGGCCTCGATGATCTCCTCCTCCACCAGTGAGTTCACCTTGGCGTAGATGCCGCAGGGGCGGCCGGCCCGCGCATGCGCGATCTCGTCCCCGATCATTTTCAGGAACGACGGAAGGAGCGACCAGGGAGCCACGAGGAGTTGGTTCATCGCGGGAAATTTCGCGACCCCGGTCAGGCAGTTGAAGGTCTCCGCAAGATCGGTCGTGATGTCCTCGCGGCAGGTGAGCATGCTCAGGTCGGTATAAATTTTCGCGGTGGACGGATGGTAGTTGCCGGTGCCGAGGTGGGCGTAGCGGCGGATGCCGTCGCCTTCGCTCCGGATGATGAGCATCGCCTTCGCGTGGGTCTTGAGCCCGGCGACTCCGTAGATCACATCCACCCCCGCCTCGCGCATCATGCGGGCCCACTTGATATTCGCGGCCTCGTCGAAGCGGGCTTTGAGCTCGATCACCGCCGTGACCTGCTTTCCGTTCTTTGCGGCATCAATAAGGGCCTGGACAATCGGCGAGTCGGAACTCGTCCGGTAAAGAGTCTGCTTGATGGCAAGAACGAGCGGATCCTCGGCCGCCTGCGCCAGAAAATCCACGACGGTCTGGAAATTGTCGTAGGGATGGTGCAAAAGGATGTCGCCTTTGCGGACGTGGAAAAAGATGTCGCTCTCGGTGTCGAGCGAGACGACCGTGCAGGGCGAGAACCGCTTGTAGCGGAGGTCCGGCCGGTCAATCTGCACGGCCAGCGGCATCAGGCGTGAAAAATTCAGCGGGCCGTGGATTCGGAAAACATCCTCCTCCTCGAGATTGAAAATGTGCAGCAGCCGGCTCACGACTTCCTGCGGGCAGTCCTCCTGGACTTCCAGTCGGACAGCGGCTCCGCGCTTGACCCTGCGGAGCTCCTCCTCGATCGCGTGGAGAAGGTTTTGCTCCTCTTCCTCGTCGAAGTAGAGGTTGCTGTTGCGGGTGACCCGGAACAAGTGGGAGCCCTTGACGTGAACGCCCCGGAACAGCGATGCCACATGCTCCTGGATGATATTTCCCAGGAGCACGTAGTCATCGCCGTCGCGTGCTTGGGAAAAGGGGACGACGCGCGGCAGGATTCGCGGGGCTTGAACGACCGCGATGTCGGTCTGCAATCCGTCTCCATCAAGCTCGACAATCACATTCAGGCTCTTGTTTAAAAGCTGCGGAAAAGGGTGCGAGGGGTCCACGGCAATCGGCGTCAGCACCGGATAAATCGTCTTTTCAAAGAATGCGGCGAAATGCGCTTTCTCATCTTCCGGAACATCCGGATACGCGTGGAACCGGATCTTTTGCTGCTCAAGAATCGGAGCAATCTGCTCCCTCCAGCAACGGTATTGGTCGTCCACCATCCGGCGCGTGCGCTCGCTGATGCACGCAAGCGTCTCGCGGGCGGAGAGTCCGTCGGGGCCGGTCTCGGACGTGTGCGTCTGCCGTTGCTGCTTGAGCCCGGCCACGCGAACCTCGAAAAACTCGTCAAGATTCGAACTGACAATGCAAAGGAATTTGAGCCGCTCCAGGATCGGGTTGGCCGCGTCCAGCGCCTGATCGAGAACCCGTTGGTTGAATTCCAGCCAGCTTAGCTCGCGGTTGATGAAGAGCGACGGGGCGGACAATTCCATCCGCACATCGTCGGATGTGGGCCGATTTGGTCAAGGGGAGAATTGAAGCGATTTTGCGGGAGGGGATTTTTTACGCCCGGACACCGGCTGGCGTCCCCCCGCCTCAATCGCCGATCGTCACCGGAGTCCCGATCGAGATTTTCGCGTAAATCATGCGGGCGATGTCCTCGGGAAGGCGGATGCAGCCGTGCGAGGCCGGATAGCCGGGCAGGTAACCGGTGTGCATGCCCTCCGCGCGCTGGCTGCTGCGTGTTTCTCCCAAGCGCATGAACCAGCGCATGGAGGCTCCGCGGTAGGTCGTTCCGCTGGGCGCGGAGTCTATCTTCGTGCTCACTCCCGCGCGCACCAGCTGCCCTTGCTTGTTGACAAAATCTCCATAGAGACTCGACCGGTGATCGGGGTCTTTTTCCGCGACAATGAAACGCCCCCTCGGGGTCATCCCCGCCCGCTTGCCGCTGGAAATCGGCGTGTCAATCCCGACCTCCTCGCCAACCTTGAGATAGGCCCGCTGCTTCGAGAGCGAAATATAGACGCTGATGTTTTCCGACGTGGCCTGCCCGAGAACCCGCGGAATGACCTTCGGGGGATCCTGTTTCCTGATCAGCTCCGAAGCCGCCTTCTGCTTTTTCTGCGCCCTGGGAGGGGCCTGCTGCGCAAGGACGAGCTGGCAAAAAACCAAAACGATGCCCGTTGTAAAAACCGTAACTGCGGGTCGCGAAATGAAAGGCTGGAGTCTGGCGGAGGCGATGCACATTCCTGCCTCCGATTATCCTCTGGGAGGGGATAAAGCAACGAGAAAACGTCACGGAAAGAACTTCTCTGTCGCGCCTGCGGCATTTCTTTTTCGTGATCGCGGCATGCGAAAGCTTCCGATGTCCCTCAAGGCGCGGCATGGGCTCCCTCGGAAGGGACTTGCTTTTCGCGGGTCATCTTGGAGTGTGGCATTTCACGTTATCACTCTTATGCAACTCGCAATGATCGGTCTCGGACGGATGGGCGCCAACATGGTGCGCCGTCTTCTTCGCAACTCCCACCGGTGCGTTGTTTACGACGCGAACCCGAAGGCCGTGGAGGATCTTGTGAAAGAGGGCGCGACCGGCGCGACATCTCTTCAGGATCTGGTGTCGAAACTCGAAAAGCCGCGCGCGGTCTGGGTCATGATCCCTGCGGCGATCACGGATCAGGTCGTGAACGAGCTGGCCGGTCTGCTGGAGCCGGGGGACACGATTATTGACGGGGGGAATTCGTATTTTCGCGACGACCGCCGGCGGAGCGAGGCGCTGCGTCCGAAGGGAATCCACTATCTGGACTGCGGGACGAGCGGCGGGGTCTGGGGCCTGGAGCGCGGGTATTGTATGATGATCGGAGGGGACAAGGTGGCGGTGGACCGCTTGGACCCTGTCTTCAAGACGCTCGCTCCCGGCAAGGGAACGATCGAAGTCACGCCGGGACGCGAAAAGCTCGGCGGGACCGCCGAGGACGGCTACCTGCACTGCGGGGCCTCGGGAGCCGGGCATTTCGTCAAGATGGTCCACAACGGGATCGAATACGGGATCATGGCCGCTTTCGGCGAAGGCTTCGATATTTTGGCCAACGCAAACGCCAGCACGAAGGCCGCCGACAAGGATGCCGAAACCGCGCCGTCCATGCACCACGACCTGGATTACGACTTGAACCTCGCCGATATTTCCGAGGTCTGGCGCCGGGGCAGCGTGATCAGTGCGTGGCTTCTCGACTTGGCGGCCGCCGCATTCGCGGGCAACCCGACGCTCTCGGAGTTCTCCGGGCGCGTGTCGGATTCCGGCGAAGGACGCTGGACAATCATGGCCGCGATCGAGGAGGCGGTGGATTGCGAGGTGCTCACGGCCGCGCTCTACGCAAGGTTCCGCTCGCGCAAGGAACACACGATGGCAGAAAAAGTCTGCTCCGCGATGCGCTACCAGTTCGGCGGCCACCTCGAGCGCCAGGCCGGCGGGTAGTCCCAAGCCCCCACAAGAAACCCGTGGCATCAAACAATTTTCATTCGAGTCCGAGGGAGAATCGGGTATGTTCCTTCGCCGAATGAAGTTCCTCTTTTTCCTGCTGCCCGCTGCCGTCCTCGCCCAAGGGTTGACAATTGACAACACCGGCTCGGTCGAGAATCCCAAGCCGACATGGGAAACCCAGCGGCAGGCGCGCACGTATGCGCTGGCGATTCCGGCACCGCGCGGACAGATCACCGACCGCAACGGACGCCCCCTCGCGCAGAGCCGCCTCAGCTACAATCTCGCGATCAATTTTCCCACTCCGCTCGACTGGAACGACGCGAAGGTGCTCGCTTTCGCCCGGCAGCAGATCACCCTTGCAAAAGGCCTGCTCAAGCGGGACATCCAAATTCCCGATGCGGCGATCCTCGGACATTACAAAAACCGGGGGGTGCTTCCGCTCGACATCGCGGAGGATCTCCTGCCCGCCGAGCTTTCCATCCTCCAGGGAGGCCTCCCTTCGGAACTCATCCTCCGCCAGACGTATGTCAGGTTCTACCCGAATGGCTCGCTCGCATCGCACATCATCGGCTACACCGGCCGCGAGGCGCCGCTCTCCATCCGCCCGATCGAAAACAACGACCTCATCTTCCCCGAGAGCCAGGGCCGCGAGGGGCTCGAGCAAATTTTTGACAACGAGCTCCGCGGGCAGCCCGGGATCCTCCACATCACGTATGACAAGGAAGGAAGGAAAACGTCGGAGCGGATCGCCCGCCAACCGGTGCCAGGATACAACGTCGTCTCGACGCTTGATGATAATTTCCAGCGGCTCTGCGAGAAGGTTCTGTCCGAGAACTCCAAGCGCGGGGCACTCGTCGTCATCGAGCCCGGCACGGGAGAAATTCTCGCGATGGCCTCGAACCCGGGGTTCAACCCGAACGACTTCGTGCCGGTCGTGAAGCCCGCGGTATTCGAATCCTATTCGAAAGACCCTTCGGATCCCCTCGTCCCGCGGGCCTTCCGCTCGGCCTACCCTGCGGGTTCGACTTTCAAGACATTCGTCGGGTTTGCGGCCCTCGAGTCCGGGAAGGTGAAGCCCAAAGACGAATTCAACTGCCCGACGGACTTCACGGTCGGCGACCATACCTTCAAGAACTGGAAGAAGACAGGATCCGGAATGCTCAATTTCAAGGAGGCGCTGACCCAGTCGTGCAATACCTGGTTTTATCAGGTCGGGATCAAAATCGGGGCCGAACCGATCATTGACTACGCCCACCGGCTCGGGCTCGGACACCGGACCGGCATCCCCGTGAAATCCGAAACCGAGGGGAACATCCCGACCGATGAATACATGATGCGCGTGCATAAACGGAAAATCAAAAACGGGGATGTCGCGAACATGGCGATCGGGCAGGGTGATATCCTGATCAGCCCGCTGCAGATGGCCCAGGCGATGTCCGTGCTTTCGCAGAGCGGGATCTTCCACCAGACCCGTCTCGTCAAGCAGGTGCAGACGATCGACAACCGCGTCGTCGCCGCTTACCCGGACCGCGTGCGCGAGGAGATCCCCGTCACGCCCGAGATCGCGGAGCTGCTCCGCAAAGCTCTCGTCGCCGTGACCAGCGACGGGCAGGGCACGGCGCATCGCGCGCAGGTCAAGGGGATCGAAGTCGCGGGAAAAACCGGCACCGCGCAGTGGGGGC
>Ga0194054_10001663_pt1 | contig 10486 bp, 12 predicted proteins | sample SepL2210m_MetaG_FD_163628 | JGI IMG/M metagenome (GOLD analysis project Ga0194054, IMG submission 163628) | Anoxic zone freshwater microbial communities from boreal shield lake in IISD Experimental Lakes Area, Ontario, Canada - Sep2016-L227-10m | ecosystem: Environmental > Aquatic > Freshwater... | reverse complement strand
GGGCAACGCATGGCAGCCGATCTGTCCCGCTTCCTGTCCGACAACGGGTCGCTTGCCCTGGGATCCATGAGCTTCACCGCAGCCCCACCCGGCGAGGCAAAAAATTTTTCCCTGCGTTTTTTCAAAGCGTCGCCGGGGTATTTTTCGATCGATCTCGATTTTGCGGAGGACGGGAACGCGTGGAAGCGCAGAGGTGAGAGTGCAAGCGGCGACACGGAGACGTTCGCGAAAATCCGCTCCGCGCTACAGTCGCATCTTCCGTCATCCCTTCCGGAGGCAGTGCGGTGGCCGGTGGACGGGCCGGCCTCCGCGCGCATTCTGGAAGGAGCGGAGACGGTTTGCGCATGGTTTGGCGCGCAGGGAGTTTTGCAAACCGCAGGCAAGGTCTGGCAGGTGGATGCTGTCCGCTATGTCCGGCACCTGCGGCAGAAGGGAGAGGATTCCGTGCGCATCGAACTCGCCTGCAAAGACGGCGGGCAGCGCGTCGCCTGGGCAGTGCTGGACTGGGCGTTTGACGGCAAAAGCCTGCGTTTTCTTGATGCGACCGGCGGTGTGAATTCTGGAACGGACGGAACTTCCAGCATGGAAAATTCCGCGGAAGTCCAAACGATCATCGAGGAATGGCTGACCACGGACCGGGGAATCTTCGGGCGACAGCAGGAGCACGGGAAACCATGGCGCACCTGCGAGGCGGAACTGCCGGGGGGAGTCCGCCTGATTTATTCGCAACAGAACGCGCATCCCTTTCTGACCGAATACCGGATGCGCGCCGCAATCCGTCTCCCCGACGGAAGCGCCCGCATTTTTTCCCTGCCGATGAATACGGGAGGACGCACGTCGGTTCTCGTTTACACAGGCGCCACGCCGGAGGGAACCCCCGCGCTCCGCATGGTCTCCGGGAAGCATTGCGACATGGCGTTTGATTTGAAAACCCTCCGCGTCATGCCGGCCGGAGAGGTCAGGGACGCCGATTATGCCGGGGCGTTTCTTGAAGTTTCCACCCCGCTCACCTGGTTTCCGGCCCGGCCCTGACCCGCGCCTTTTTTCAAGTCCGCGCGGACTTGAGCCCGATCATCAGCATGGTCATTCCGCTGAAAATGGATTGGATTCCATAGAGAAGACCAATGACCCACCCGTCGTCCATCGGCCAGTGCCTGTAGATCATGCCGCCGAGGACGAGCGCGACCACGCCGTTGAGAAGCAGCCAGATCCACGCCGGATTTTCACGCAATTGGAGCGACGTGATCAGGCACACGACGCCCTCCGAGAGAAACACCACGGCAAGAATCAGCGTCAGCGCCGCCATGCCCGCCACCGTGTAGAAGAACAGCGCCGAGCCCGCGGCGATGCGGATGATCGCGGAGATCGCCGAAAGGAACCGGTGCGGCCGCTGCTTTCCGAAGACCGCCTGAAACAGGGAAATCAAACCGCTGACAAGGCAGAACGCCCCGATCAACTGCGTGAGGATGTAGCCGAAAAGCACGGGGACACCGATGGCAAAAAACCCGACAAGGATCGAAAGAAGCCCGCCGAAAATCAGCCATCCCCGCCCGGGGGCTTGGGAAACAAGTGTGCCGGCTGTCATAAAATCAGTCCTCCAGGGTGAAGCCCACCTTCACGGTCACCTGCCAATGGGCGATGCGGCCGTCCTCGATCTGGCCGCGCGTCTCGACCACCTCAAACCAGCGGAGGTTGCGCAACGACTGGGACGCCTTGGCGACCGCGTTCTGTACCGCCTCCTCGATGCTGTTGGGAGAAGACCCGACCAGTTCAATTTTTTTGTAGATGTGATTGCTCATGTCCTCCAGTTATCAAATGTTCGGGTGTTCTGGAAGCAAAATCCCGCGCGCGAAAAAAAGAGAAGTTTCCCCTTGTTTTCTGTGTGCCTCCCCGCGGATGTTTAGTGCAGATATGAGCACGACCCCAAACGGTCAAGGATATGCGATGCCCGCCGAGTGGGAACCGCACGAAGCCACCTGGCTTTCATGGCCGCAGCCAGGATGCAACAGCTTTCCCGGCTCCCACGACCGCGTGCTCCCGACCTTTGTGGAAATGGTCCGCGCGCTGGCCGCGTCCGAAATCGTGCGCATCAACGTCCGCGACGCGGCGCAGGAAAACTCCGTCCGGAAGCTGCTGGCGGGCGCGCCTCCCGAGCGCGTCGAGTATTTCCACATCCCGACAAACGAGCCCTGGTGCCGCGATCACGGCCCGATCTTCGTGCGCCGAAAAAACGCCCCGCAGCTCGCCGTGCTGGATTTTGAGTTCAATGCCTGGGGATGGAAGCTCTCCCCGTTTGAGGACGACGACGACGTGCCCAAAAAAATCGCCGCGCAACTCGGTCTGCCGGTGTTCGATTGCAACGGGTTCGTGCTCGAAGGCGGGTCCATTGACGTGAATGGCGCGGGCACCGTGCTGACCACAGAAAGCTGCCTGCTCAACCCGAACCGCAACGCGAAACTCAACCGCCACCAGATCGAAAAAAAGCTCCGCGACTCCCTGGGCATCCACCATGTCCTCTGGCTGGGAGACGGGATCGAGGGGGACGACACCGACGGCCATGTGGACGACCTCGCGCGCTTCATCGCCCGCTCGGTCGTCCTGACGGTGACCGAGGAGGATGAGAGCGATCCGAATTTCGAGCCGCTGCGCACGAACCTTGACCGGCTTCACGAGATGCGGCTGCCCGACGGCGAGCCGCTCCATGTCCTCACCCTGCCGATGCCCGCGCGCATCGTCCGCGAGGGGATCCGGCTGCCGGCCAGCTACGCGAATTTTTATATTGCCAACGAGATTGTTCTGCTTCCGGTTTTCGGCGAGCGAAACGACGCCTGGGCAAAATCCGTGCTCCAGGAGGCCTTTCCCACGCGCAAGGTGGTTGCCATTGACTGCCGCGAGCTGATCTGGGGTCTCGGGGGATTCCACTGTCTGACCCAGCAGCAGCCGGCCGTTTGATCGGCCGCCACGCGCATGAAATTCCGCCGCAACGTCGCATTCATCCTCACCCGTTCCAGCGGCGAGATCCTCCTCTGCGAACGCAGCGGCTACAAAGGTTCCTGGCAGTTCCCCCAGGGCGGCGCGGAGGACTCGGAAAGCAACCTCGAAGCGCTCCACCGCGAGGTCGGGGAGGAAATTTCCCTCGGTCCCTCCGACTACCGCATCGTCGCCGAGCGCGGGCCCTACCTTTACGTCTTTCGCTCCGGGTTTCGGAAAGAGGGCTGCGACGGACAGGAGCAACGCTATTTTCTTGCCGAAGCGCAGGGAACCCCGGCGATCGTTGTGGATGAAAAAGAATTCAGCGCCTTCCGGTGGATCCTGCCGGAAGACTTCCGGATCGAGTGGGTGCCGCCGATCAAACGCGATGTCTATCGCCGGGTGTTTCAGGATTTTTTTGACGTCCGTCTGCCGTGACGCCGCATGATTCTTCGGATTCTTATTGACTCTTGGGCGAAAAGCTGGGATTTCCCCCGCGCTGCCTATGCTTACATTCACCGCCTTTACCGTACTATCCACCGCGCTCCTCGGTTGCGTCTGGTGGGTGAGCCGCGACGATCAGGGCGCTTCCTAATCGTGTCTCACGCGTCCGTCCCGGCAACCGGATTTTTTTCATGATCAGCTGGTTATCTTTTGAGTGGCAGACACACGATCTGCCGGATTTCTCTTCGCTCGTGGCGCCCATGACCATTCGCGCCGCGAAAAAGTCCGACGGTGAGGTGGTGGCCAGGGTGCTGAAAAGCGCTTTTTCCGCGGACTCCACATGGGGCGATGTGAACCGTGCCGTTGCCGCCAAACTGGCGGCGGTCGCCGAAGTGGTGTTTTCCGTGGAGGATCCGCATTGTGTGGTCATTGTCCACGGAGCCCGCGTCATCGGGGCCTCGTTGCTGGACGCCGGCGCCGAAGCGCCCAGCCACCTTCTCAGCGGTCCGTGCATCCTGCACGAATACCGGAACCGCGGGCTTGCCTCCGCCCTCCTCGCCGCCTCGCTTGATCATCTTTGCAAAAATGACATCAAGCTCGCCCGCGGGATCACCAGGGAGAATTCCCTCACCGCGCGATTCGTCTATCCGAAGTTCGGCGGCGTTGCCCGCCCTTACGAGGATGACCCGTTGTTGATGACCGGCGAGGCCTGAAGCTCGAGCGAGAAATCCACGGCGGGCGCGGAATGGGTCAGCGCGCCGACCGAAATAAAATCCACGCCGGTTTCCGCGATCCGGCGGATCGTCTCGAGCGTCACCCCGCCGCTCGCTTCCAGCCGGATGTGGGGCGGACGCATCCGGACGGCTTCGCGCATCAGTTCGGGCGGCATGTTGTCCAGAAGCACGACATCCACTCCGCGGAGTTGGAAAAACGAACGGGCCTGATCGGGCGAGTCGGCTTCGATCTCGATCCGGAGCGACGGTGCCGCGGCTTTCGCGGCATCAATGGCCGCCTGGATTTGAACGAGGCCGGTGCCGGCGGCGAGGTGGTTGTCCTTGACCATCACCATGTCGTGGAGCCCGATGCGGTGGTTTGTCGCGCCGCCCGCAGCCACGGCGGCTTTCTCCAAAACGCGGAGCCCTGGCGTGGTCTTGCGAGTGTCGAGAATCACGACGCGCGTGCCGGCAACCGCCCCGACGTATTTCCGTGTCAAGGTGGCCACCCCGGAAAGCCGTTGGAGGAAATTCAGCGCGGTCCGCTCGGCGGTGAGGATGGATGCGGCGGAGCCGGACACTTCCAGCACCACATCCCCGCTGTGCAACCCGGCCCCATCGCGCCGGACCATCACAATTTTCAGCTCCGGGTCCACGCGGAGGAAAACCTCGGCCGAGACATCGGCGCCCGCGAGACAGGCCTCCTGTTTCGCGATGATCCGGGCGGTGGCGTGGCGGCCGGGTTCGGTGAACCATCGGCATGTGACATCCCCGCCGCCGATGTCCTCCGCAAGAGCGAGGGCGATGATATCCTCAGCCATGCGTGACGGCTTCGAGACCGAGAAGCTGCCTCTGCCAGTTCATGAGAGCGGTGGACGCGGGGTCGGTCGCGGTCGCCTCCAGCGCTCCGCGGGGAGCCACGATCGCCGGGTCAAGCCCGATCTCCGCCGCGACAGCATCGCGGGTTTTTTTCAAAGCATCGAAGCGGACAAGATGGTCTTTGGATGCCCGTTTGCGGCGGACTTTTTCCATCTTCGGCCATTCGCTTTCCGGGATCTGGAGCGCGAGGGCAAGAACGACCTCGAAGCTGGCGCGCCGCCGTCCGTTCATGCGCGGGGTCGCGCAAGCCTCTCCTTTGCCCGCCTGCTCGGCCACGCGGAGCATGTCCTCGTTGCCGATGACATGAAAGGGCGGGCGGTCCCATCCCCGGGCCTCGGCGTCGCGCCAGAACCACAGAATCCGGAGGACGGCCTGCGCGCGCGGCGAAAGCGCGGCGCTTCCGGAGATCCTCCACACCATGCTGTCATCGCGCTCTTTGATCTCGCGGGTGGAGGCAATCATCCGGTCGCGCGACTCCTCGAACCACGCCCAGCGGCCGAGTTGGCGGAGATCATTCTCAATCTGCGCCGCGATTTCGAGCAGGTAGCGCGTGTCATTCAACGCGTATTCGACCATCTGTGCGGAAAGCGGGCGGATCGCCCAGTTCGCTTTCTGCGAGGCCTTGGAAAGCTTGATTCCGTTGAACCCCTCGACGAGGGCCGCGAGTCCGAGCCCGGTCCGGCCGCACAGCCGCGCGGCAATCATCGTGTCAAAAAGATCCGAGGGCTCGAAGTTTCCGGCCCGCCGCAGGAGGCGCAGGTCATAGTCCGCGCCGTGAAAAACCAGCCGCCGGGAGCAAACCACGTCGAAGAGCGGTTGCAGGTCGAGGCCGGCCAGAGGATCCACCAGCCAGTGGCCGCGTTCAGTGCTCACCTGGATCAGGCAAAGCTTCTCGAAGTAGCAGTGAAGGCTGTCCGCTTCGGTGTCGAGGGCGATCCGGGGGGATTCGGCCAGCCTGCCCACAAGCTCTGCCAGACTGGGTTGGTCGGCAATCAAGGCTCGTCGGGAAATTTGGCCGGGCCGGGAGTTTCTCCCGCATGGCGCGCGCGCGGTTCGCGCACCTGCGTGGTGCCATCGGTCGGCACGGTGACAAACGGTCCGCCGGCCAGCGGTGCGGTCTCGCTGAACGCGAGCCCCGGCACATCGCTGGGCCTGCCTCCGAGGGGGAAATCCTTGCGGAGCGGGTGGTAGGGATACCCCTCCCACATGAGGATCCGGCGCAGGTCGGGGTGGCCTTGGAAGCGGATCCCCATCAGGTCGAACACCTCGCGCTCGTGCCAGTTCGCGGTCGGCCAGATGTCGGACACGGTCGCCGCCTCGCAGTCGTCCTCGCTGACCGGAATTTTCAACCGCAAATGCGCGCCGTCGTTCATCGAATACAGCTCGTAAACCACCTCGAACCTCGGCTCGGCGCCAAAGTGATCCACGCTGGAAATATCGATCAGGTAGTCGAACCCGAGGGATTCTTTTGCAAACGCGCAGACGTCGTGCAGCGAGTCGGCGCGGAGAACAAGCGTCCTCTCTCCGCGGAATTCCTTCTCCGCCGTGATCGCGGCGGGAAATTTCCCCGAAAGGCTTGCGGCGGCATCGGCGGCGGTCATACGGCTTCGAACAGGGCTTTCTTTTGATCCGCGATCGCGTGCTCGCCCATGATCTTTTTTTGGAGCATCATGAGCCCGTCGAGCAGGGCCTCCGGTCGCGGGGGGCATCCCGAAATGTACACGTCCACAGGGATCAGGCGGTCAATCCCCTGCAGGACCGCATAGCTCCGATACATGCCGCCGGACGACGCACACGCCCCCATCGCGATGCACCACTTCGGCTCGGGCATCTGATCCCAGATCCGCTTCACCGCAAGCGCCATCTTGTAGGTCACCGTCCCGGCCACAATCATCACATCGCTCTGCCGCGGCGAGAACCGCATCACCTCGGCCCCGAACCTCGAAATATCATACCGCGCCGCGCCCGCCGCCATCAGCTCGATCGCGCAGCACGCCAGCCCCATCGGCATCGGCCAGAGCGAATTGCTTCTCATCCAGTTGATCGCCGCATCCAACCGCGTGAAAATGATATTGCCCTCGCTCTTCGAGTCGTAGGAAAGCGGGCTCTGGTCGCTCATAAGTTAAGCAGCACGGTATTTTGCATTGCGCCAGCAGCAAGCGGAAAACGCGGGGTTTCTCTCAAAATGCCCGGTAAAATCATCAAAACCCTCCATTTTTTGAGTTTCCCGGCAGGGTTCCTCGCCGCGCGGAACAGGAAATCCGCGACCGGGACGCGCTTTTTCCGGGATAGCGCGTGAATTCTTCGGGAGATCTGCCATCGTCACCGCGTGAACCGTTGTATCTGGTGTTTATATTTTCTTGTCGCCGCCATGGCCGTTCGTGCGGACAGCGATGCGGAGGCGATCCTCAGGGCCGCGCGGGTGAATCCGCTCGGAAAGCCGGTGGTGCTCGATGCGCAGCTTCGCGCCGGGGAAATAAAAGTCCCCTTCCAGATCGCTGTCCGCGACGGAAAAATTTCCTATCGTTTTGAGAACCCCCCGCAGGAAATCCTGCTGGTTCTCGGGAACGACGACGCGACATTGGAGGAGCGGAAGGGCGGCAGGACCCGGCCGGTCGCGCCCGCGCGGTTCGATGATTCGGTTCGCGGCGGCCTGCTGACTTACGAGGATCTCGCCATGCGGTTTCTCTACTGGAAAAACCCAAGGCTTCTCGGCGAGGAAAAAGTCGGCCCCGGCACGGCCTTCAAAATCGAGATCCCCGCGCCGGCTGCCGCCACCGAATACGGCGCCGTGCGGGTGTGGGTGGACAAGTCGCAGGGCGCGCTCATGAAAATCGAGGGCTACGACCGGGAGGGCCGGCTCTCAAAAAAGTTCACCGTCGTCACGGTGCAGCAGATTGACGGGCAGTGGATGCTCAGGCAGATGCGTGTCGAGCGGATGGATCCGGCCACCCGCCAGCCCGCCCTGCGCACCTATCTCGAGATCCTCGGCAAAGCGGCCCCGCAGGTGAACCGCGGGCTTGATTGATCCGGAGGAAACGCATTGACTCCCTCAAGCGGGATCGCCAAATGCTAGATGCCCGCACCACTGTGGAAGCCAACGATTTTCACCCATGATCCGATTTTTGACCATTTTCCTTGCCGCTTCCTGGGCGTCCGCCGCGCCGATTCCGATCGGCGAGTTCGCTTCGCTCACCGGGGCGAGCGCGAGTTTCGGCCAGTCCTCGCACAAGGGGACCGCTCTGGCCATTGAGGAGATCAATGCGGCCGGCGGCGTGCTCGGGTGGCCGCTGCAACTGATCACCGAGGATGACCAGTCGCAGGCCGGACAGCCCGCAACGATCGTGCGGAAGCTCGTCTCGCAGGACAAGGTGGTGGCCATCCTCGGCGAGGTCGCCTCGTCGAAGTCGCTCGAAGCCGCCCCGATCTGCCAGCAGTGCCGGATCCCGATGATCTCGCCCGCCTCGACAAACCCGAAGGTGACCGAGGTCGGCGACTATATTTTCCGCGTCTGCTTCATCGATCCGTTCCAGGGGACGGTCATGTCGAAATTCGCGCGGGAGAACGGATGGAAAAAAGTCGCGGTCCTCACGGATGTGAAGCAGGACTACAGCGTCGGGCTCGCCGAGTGCTTCATCAGGGACTTCAAGGCGAACGGCGGCGAGATCGTCCGCGAGCAGAAGTATTCGACCGGAGACAAGGATTTCAAACCCCAGCTCACCTCGATCAAGGCCGCGCAGCCGGACGCGATTTTCGTGCCGGGCTATTACGCCGAGGTCTCGCTCATCGCGAAGCAGGCGAAGATTTTCGGGATCAAAGTTCCGCTCCTCGGCGGCGATGGCTGGGTCGGGGATTCGCTTCTCAAGGTCGCCGGAAAGTCGCTCGACGGATCGTTTTTCTCCGGCCACTTTTCCGGGGATGACGCGGCGCCGAAGGTCCGGAATTTCGTCGCGAAGTTCCAGGCGAAATACGGCGGGACTCCCGACGACATGGCGGCGCTCGGATACGACAGCGCGATGATCCTGGCCGATGCGATCCGGCGCGCGGGGACGACCGATCCGGCCGCGCTGCGCGATGCCATCGCGGCGACGAGCGGCCACGACGGAGTGACCGGAAAGATCACCCTCGACGCGCAAAGAAACGCGTCCAAGTCGGCGGTGATCCTGACGATCGGCGACGGCGGGTTCCACTTCGTGAAAAAAGTCGGGCCGTAGCGCCATAAAATCCGACCGGCTTTGATCGAATTTCTTCAACAGCTCATCAACGGCCTGTCCCAGGGCGCGATTTACGGGCTGATCGCCCTGGGATACACGATGGTTTTCGGGGTGCTGCGTTTCATCAATTTCGCTCACGGCGATATTTACATGCTCGGGGCATACGCCGGGTTTTACACCGCGCCGAAGCTTCTTGCCCTCACCGGGTGCGGGCCGTCCTACGCGGGGGCGGCGCTGGTGCTCGTCGCCGCGATGGCGCTTTGCGCGGCGGCCGGCGTGGCGATCGAGCGGCTCTGCTACCGCCCGCTCCGCTCGCAGCCGCGGCTCACCGTCCTGATCGCCGCGATCGGCGTCTCCCTGTTCTTGGAAAACGGCGGGCAGTATTTTTTCGGGGCGGACCCCAGGGCGTTCCCGGAAATCATTTCCGACGCGGCGATCGAACTCCCCGCCTCGTGGGGGCGGTTTTCGTCGCTGACAATCACGACCAGCCAGGTGATCGTGATCGGTTCGACTCTTGTCCTGCTGGCCGCGCTGCGGGCGGTTGTGATGAAAACCCGGACCGGGATGGCGATGCGGGCGCTCTCGCTGAACCCGCTGGCCGCCTCGCTGATGGGGGTGAACACCGACGCGGTCATCTCGTTCACGTTCGCGATCGGCTCCGCGATGGCCGGCGCCGCAGGCATCCTCACATCCATCCAGCAGCCGAGCATTGACCCGCTCATGGGGATCAATGCCGGGCTCAAGGCGTTCGTCGCGGCGGTGCTGGGCGGGATCGGGAACATCCCGGGCGCGGCGCTCGGCGGGGTCATCATCGGAATCCTCGAGGCTCTTGTGGTCGGCTACATCAACCCGACCTATCGCGACCCCCTGGTCTTTGCGGTGCTGATCCTCGTCCTTCTTTTCAAACCGTCCGGCCTGCTCGGACAATTGGAGCGCGAAAAGGTATGAGGCATCCGAAGACGCTTCTGCTGATCGCGCTGGCGCTCTGCGCGGCGGCCTCGCTTTTCACCGGCGGCATCAATCCGTATTACTACGACATCCTGATCACGATCGGAATCAACATCCTCCTCGCCGTGAGCCTGAATCTCGTCACCGGATACACCGGGCAATTTTCGCTCGGTCACGCGGGGTTCATGGCGGTCGGGGCGTATTCGTCGGCGTGGATGACGCTGACCTTCGGGCTGGTCCTCGGCACGTCGCTGCCCGCGACCGGGAGCGTTTATTTGCTCGCTCTTTTCGGCGGCGGGCTCGCGGCGGCCGCCGAAA
>Ga0194054_10001659_pt1 | contig 10496 bp, 8 predicted proteins | sample SepL2210m_MetaG_FD_163628 | JGI IMG/M metagenome (GOLD analysis project Ga0194054, IMG submission 163628) | Anoxic zone freshwater microbial communities from boreal shield lake in IISD Experimental Lakes Area, Ontario, Canada - Sep2016-L227-10m | ecosystem: Environmental > Aquatic > Freshwater >... | reverse complement strand
ATGTAGAGGTCGCCGTTCGGCTCGTTCTGCGGGACATAGACCCGGACATACGGAGCGAGCGCGGCGGCCATGCGGGTCACGTAGCCATTCCATGACTGCTCGACATTCGAGTTCAGGAAATTTGATTTTGCCTTGTTCTTCGAATCGTAGAGCCAGTCGGGGAACGTGAAATGCCAGAGTGTGACGACCGGTTCGATGCCGGCGGCCCGGAGGCTTTTCGCCATCCGCACGTATTGGGCGATGGCGGCTTCGTTGAAGACGCCCGGCTTCGGCTCGACGCGTCCCCACTCGATCCCAAACCGGTAGTGGTTCACCCCGAGTTTTTTCAAGGCCTCGAGATCCTTGTCGAAACGCGTCCAGGAGAATGTGGCGTCATCCCCCCGCGGCGGGATATGGCCCTCTTCCGCAAAAATGTCCCAGTCGGTCTTGAAGGCATGGGGCGAGCCGGGCGCGACTCCCCGGTCCTCGTTCTGGAAGCTTGCCGTGGATGTGCCCCACCAGAACTTCCCGGTCTGCGGGCTCTTCGCCGGCGTTGCCGGTTTCTGATACGGCTTCGGCGGCAGGACGCATCCGGTCAGGAGCACGGCGGCCAGGGAGGGAATGATCAGAAGATTTTTCATGGCGGTTTCAGCGAACGCAAACTTGCCTTTTATCTGCCGCGCCAACACACTTCAATCATGAACTCTAGGGGCACGGCCGTTTTCGCATCCGGCGCGCTTCTTTCAACCACAGCCCGCGCCGCCGGCCCGTTCCATACGCACTCTTTAAAATTATGAAACGTTCCATCCCCTGCCTTGTCGCGATCTCTTTCCTCGCATCTTTTTCCGGATGTGCGGTCCTTGGTCTCAAATCACAAAACCAGAAAATCCAAGAAACCGGTTTTGTTTCCCTGCGGGTCGGGGATCCGCCGCGGTCCGTGCCGACATATGTCCTTGCTCTCGATAACAAGGGGCGGATCCTTGGAGCGCAATCTGCCGGAGCAAGCGGGGTCGCCACCTTTGCCATTCCCATCGGGCAACGAATCCGGGCCGTTGCCTTCTCCGACACAAACCGCAACCGCGTCCTGGATGAGGGCGAACCTTGCTGCGTCCTGGATGGGATTATTCCTGTTCCCCTCGCCGACCCATCGCAACGATCCCGTGTCCACGACATGCGCCTCGGCAAACGGGGGGCTGGCGCGCCGGTTGGGCTTTCGGTTCCCGATTCCGCAGGGGCGGCGGTCGGGGTTGCCGTGGGCGAGATCGCCAAGATCAGCGACGCCCGTTTCGATCCGGATATTGGCGTGGAGGGACTCTGGAAACCAGGTTCCTCGCTGTTGAATGGGGCATTGGGGCTTTACTTCATCGAGCCATACGACGCCTCCCGCATTCCCGTTCTTTTTGTCCACGGGATCGGGGGCTCGCCGCGTGATTTCACCAAACTGATTTCCTCGCTCGACACCTCCCGCTACCAGGCATGGTTCTTCACCTATCCGTCGGGGTTCCGCCTGGAAAAGGCCGCCACCGCGCTGGCCACCATGCTGGAACTCGTCAGGAAGCAGCACGGCGTCCGACATGTTTACCTCGTCGCCCACAGCATGGGAGGGGTCGTCTCGAGAGCGGCGATACTGCGCATGGCGGATTCCAGCGAGTTCCCCCCCGTCGAAAAATTCATCACCATTGCAACCCCTTGGGGCGGGCATGCCGCGGCGAAGTCCGGTCTGCGGGCGCTCAAATATCCCGTGCCGGCGTGGATCGATATGGCTCCGGGCAGCGCGTTTCTGAAATCTCTTTGGTCCCGGGAGTTGCCCAAGTCCACACGCTTCTGGCTTCTTTTCGGCTACCACACAAAACAAATGCCGTGGCTCACGCTCAACAACGACACGGTGATTGACATCCGCAGCGCACTCCTGCCAGCCGCCCAGGATGAGGCGGTCCGCGTTTTCGGAATCGAGAAATCCCACGAGCAAATCCTGTCAAGCCCGGAAACCATCCGCAAAATGAAGGAATTTCTCGCGGCGCCTTGATTCCATACTTCCATTTTTTCGGGAGAACGGCATGAGCCTTCTCGCTCCGGAGGTGTCCCTTGACGGCTTGGACTGGGTGCCGCGCCCGCGGATCACCGCCCTGAAGCGCCTCGGGATCACGACCCCGGGCGATCTCATCCGGCATTTCCCCCGCCGTTACGAAAACCGGATCAAGTTCGATTATTTTCCCGACCAGGCATCGGACCGCGCGCTTTGCCTCTACGGGATTGTCCGGAAGACCGCTTACAGACGCTTCGGGCCGCGCCGGATTTTTGAGGCGCGGGTCGAGGACGATGGCGTGCTCGGATCCCCGCTCCTCTGCCGGTGGTTCAACATGCCGTGGGTGCAGAAAATGATTTCCCATGAAGACCGGATCGTCCTTTACGGAAAGCCCAGGCTGCGAAGCGGACAGGTTGTCATGGAGCATCCGGAATTTGAAATCATTGAGGACGATGCCGGGCCATCCCTCCATTTTGACAGGATCACGCCCGTTCACCCGGCCGGTGACGGGGTCAACTCCAGAGCCATGCGGGAGATCATCCACCGCGCGCTGAACGAAACCGATCTCTCCGCCATGCCGCTCCTCTGGCCGGGCGCCTCCGAAGGACCCGCCGTCTGGCGTGCCGTCCATTTTCCCGAAAGCGTGGAGGAAATGGAATCCGCAAGGTCGCGGCTTGTCCGCGAGGAGTTCTTCGGCATCCAGATCATCGTCTGTGCGCGCCATGCCGCAGTCTGCGGGTCGGAAGGGATCGCCCGCCCGGGGGGCGGCGCACTCTGGCGCGAGGTCGAAAAATCGCTGCCATTCGACCTCACGGCTTCGCAGCGCGAGGTCATGGCGGAAATTTCCGCCGACCTCGCCGCCCCGCGCCGCATGAACCGGCTTCTCCAGGGCGATGTCGGTTCGGGAAAAACCCTGGTCGCGCTCCGCGCGATGCTCCAGGCCGCCGAAGCCGGATGGCAGGCCGCGCTCATGGCACCCACCCAGATTCTCGCCGAACAGCATTATCTCAACTTCCGTCGGCTTCTCGATCCCTTGGGAATCTCTGTGAGCCTCCGCACATCTTCACGCAAAGAAGAGACATCCGGCGGGACGCCGCCTTTGCTGGTCATCGGCACGCACGCCCTGCTTTTCGAGGGGGCGGCATTTGAAAAACTCGGGCTGGTGGTGATTGACGAGCAGCACAAGTTCGGCGTGCTCCAACGTTCCCGCCTGATCGCCCGTGCCGACGCGCCGGATGTGCTCGTCATGACCGCCACCCCGATCCCCCGCACGATCACGCAAACGGTCTATGGCGATCTCGATGTCTCCGTCATCCGCCATAAGCCGCCGGACCGCGGAGAGGTGATCACCGCCGTCCGCGAGCCGTCCAAGCTTCCGGATATCATCAGTTTTCTGCGCAAAAATATCGCCGATGGACGCCAGGCGTATGTCGTCTATCCGCTCGTGGACGAGTCGGAAAAACTCGAGGCCAAGGCCGCGCGGGCGGAGTTTGAAAAATGGCGGGAGATCCTCGCGCCGGCGCCGGTCGGGCTCGTGCACGGCCGCCTTCCCGCGGAGGAGAAGGCCTCCGTGATGCGGGAGTTCCGCGAGGGGAGGATCTCCGTCCTGATCGCCACGACCGTCATCGAGGTCGGCGTGGACGTGCCGAACGCGTGCATCATGCTGATCGAGGAGGCCGGAAGGTTCGGGCTTTCGCAACTCCACCAGCTCCGCGGACGGATCGGACGCGGGCCGGAAAAATCCTACTGCATCCTCCTCCAGGACGATCCGTCCGCCCGCGAAAAACTCTTGGTCATGGAAGCCACTTCCGACGGCTTTGAAATTGCCGAGGCGGATTTGCGGTTGCGCGGGCCTGGCGACATCCTCGGGACCGCGCAATCCGGGCTTCCGCCGCTGCGGCTCGGCGATCTCCTCCGCGACGGGGAGATCATGTCCGAGGCCAGGAGGGTCGCGCGGGATCTGATCGCCTCCGACCCGGACCTCTCGCGGCCCGGACACGAACATCTCCGCGCATTCGTGGAGAGGGCCGGCAGCCATGCGGAAAGCGCGTAGTCCCGCCGACCAGTCCCGCATATACATCGGCTGACGGATGCCTGAATTGTTGGTTGTCGCGGACATTTCGTTGAGGGCGAATCGAGATTTCCGGAAGGGAGCTGGGACGCACTGCCTGGAGACCTTTGTATCCGTTCCGGCGCTGACGGGCGAGAGGATTTCGGGATTTCCTCATTCATCCCCATGCGTCTGTCGCCCTGCGATAACTCGCCAGAAGCAATCCCATTTTGTCGTCGAACACGAGGTCTCGTCGTGCCAGTTCCAGGCCGGCGGCCCCCAGCCTGCGGCGCAGATCCGGAGATTCCGCGAGTTGCCCCATTGCCGCGGCAAGATCGCGATCGTCGCCCGCCCTGACGAGCAACCCGTTTTCCCCGTGTTTGACGATTTCCGGAATCCCCCCCACGCGCGAGGCAATCACCGGTTTGCCCGTGGCAAAGGCCTGCGGAATAACCAGGGTTTGCGCCTCTTCGAGAGACGGCACGACCAGGACGTCGAGCGCCGCCATGAGTTCCGGAACGTCCTCCCGATAACCGACAAGGATGACGGGACGCGGCTCGTGAGGGAATTTCTTCAGAATCTTCCGGCGCAGTTTCTCCACCCGGGGGCCATGACCGTCTCCCGCAATGACAAAACGGGCGTTCGGAAATCTGTCGAGCACTTCCGCGGCCGCGTTGATAAAGCGGCCGTGTCCCTTTTCCCCGCGAATCATCGCGACGAGTCCAAAAACCGTCGCCTCCTCCGGGATGGAAAATTCCGCCCGGAATCCCCGCCCGTTCACGCCGGGATGAAATTCCTTCAGGTCCACTCCTTCGCCCACCACGTCCACGCGGGTTTCCGGAACCCCGGCGAGAACAGACAGGTCCTTCTTGATAAAGTCGGCGGAGGCAATGAGCCGCGCGCACCCCGAACGGAAGGGAAATTTCCGGCGGGCGGACATTTGCGAAGGCATGGTCATGTGACGCGAGTGAACGACCGTCCAACCCGCAAAATGCAGGAGGCATGCCCAGAACGCGTCCTGTCCACTGTGGGTGTGGACGACATCGGGCTTCCACCGCCAGACATTCCAGAGGAATTCCATGAGGCCGAAAGGACCGCCCCATGAGCGGATTTTTTTGACCGGGAGGTGGGGGGCAAGCTTCGGGATGCGCGCGGCGAGTTCGCTCCGTCTCCCGCAGAGCACAAGAATTTTGTGGCCGTGCGCATCAAGCCACAAGGCTTCGCGCAGGAGCCGGTATTGCTGTCCGCCCCAGTTCGGACTACTGTCGATCAAAAGCACCTTCAACGCCGTCTTTTCCAGGGAGGGGTTGGTTTTCGTCTCATGAAAGAAAAATTATTGCGGAACACGGGATATGCGGCAAGAAGACCTTTTTTGTCGTTGTTTGCCCGGGGAGTCCCCGTGCTGGTTTATCACAAGCTGGGGTCGCCGCCGCAGGGCACGAAGCTGAAAAGCCTGTATGTCGGGAAGGGCCTTTTTTCCTGGCAGATGCGGGATCTCAGGCGCGGAGGATTCGCGACCGGGTCCCTGGATGCCCCGCGTAAATTTTCTTCTCCCGATCCGGCCCGCGCGGTGCTGACCTTCGACGATGGAAGCCGCAGCGCCTTTCGCCACGCCATGCCGGAACTCGCCGGCAACCGCTTCCATGCGATCCAGTTCCTTGTTGCGGACGCGATCGGGGGCCTCAACCATTGGGATATCAGGGACCATCATGAGGTGCCGGACCCGCTCATGGACGCTGTGGAAATCCGCGAATGGCTCGCCGCCGGAAACGAGATCGGCGCCCACACGCTCACCCATCCCCGCCTGACCGGGATTCCCGAAGACCGGGCCAGGGAGGAAATTTTCGCGTCGAAGAAAAAGCTCGAGGATCTTTTCGGCATCCCCATCCGCCATTTCTGCTACCCCTACGGGAAATGGAATCGCCGGGTTCGGGATCTCGTCGAGCAAGCCGGCTATGAAACCGCTGTCACGCTCGATTTTGGCGTGAACGGCCACGCCGCCGACCCTTTTGCCCTGCGCCGGATCGGGGCACGCCATCCCTCCCGCAACTTTCGGAACTTCCTCGCGCTGCTCGCGGCCGGATTTCCCACGCATTTTTTCCTGCAGCGTTGATCAGGATCCACACCGAAGCGTTCTGGAAAGCAGAGCGTCTCAAGGAGGATCCCTTATCCCAGAGAGAGCCGGACGGTTCAATCAAAAAGACGGGGATTTTTGATGCGCATCACAAAAATGAAAACTTTCTTGCCGCCCGGGAAATAGGGTATAATAGGGTATAAGACAAACTTATACATTCGAAAATGGTGGACGAAGAACTGAGATCCGACTTGCAGAAGCGTGGCATTTTTGTTGCCTCGTTCGAGGATCTTTACAACTGGGGAAGGAAAAACTCGCTGTGGCCGCTGCAGTTCGGGCTCGCGTGCTGTGCGATCGAGATGATCGCGACGGCGGCGGCGCGTTTCGACATGGCGAGGTTCGGGGCGGAGGTGTTCCGTCCGTCGCCGCGCCAGGCCGACCTGATGATCATCGCGGGCACGGTGACCAAGAAGATGGCGCCGCTGGTCGTGCGGCTCTACAATCAGATGCCCGAGCCGAAATACGTGATCGCAATGGGCGCCTGCGCGATTTCGGGCGGGCCGTTCAAGGAGGGATACAATGTTTTGAAAGGGATGGACCGGTATATCCCGGTGGACGTCGCGATTCCGGGATGTCCTCCGCGTCCGGAGGCGCTCCTGGAGGGGCTGATCAAGCTCCAGAAAAAAATCGAGGGCCAGCGGCTGTTCGGGTCCCACCGGGCGCGACATGCGGATGCGGGCGATCCGGCCGAGTATCCGGTCCCCGCGTACGGGGCGCATGATCTCGAACCGCCGCTCAATCCCGCCCTCTTCAAGCCCCGGCCGGTGCGGAGGGATGAAGCATGACGGATGTTCTTCAAGCGATCCGTGCGGCGCTTCCCGCGGCAACGGTCGAGCTGATCAACAACCCGGGCCCCGGCGCGCAGCACTCGCTTCTCGTCAGCGCCAACGACGGCCGCGCGGTCGCGAAATTCCTGCGCGACTCGCTCGGCTTCGATTTCTGCTCGAATGTGACCGGGGTGGACTGGCTGCCGCGCAAAGTCCAAGAGACGGTATCCCGCAAAGAATCCGTGGAAGGGGCCGGGAAGGAAATCCCAGAGACGGTGGAGCGCGATATCCCCGGCTTCCTCGAGGCCGTTTATCATCTTTACTCGATCTCGAAAAAATCCGGCCCGCTGACCATGCGCATGCGGACCGGCGACCGCGCGGGCGACGTGACCGTTCCTTCGCTCACGCCGGTTTGGAAAAGCGCGGAGTTCCAGGAGCGCGAGGCATACGATCTTTTCGGGATCCGCTTCGAGGGGCACCCCGACCTCCGCCGCATCCTCATGTGGGACGGGTTCGCCGACCATCCGATGCGCAAGGATTACGCGGCCCCCGATGACTGCGAATACGAACCGACCCCGCACGACGAGACCCTTGCCCGCGTGAAGGCACGCCAGGAGGCCACATGAGCCCCGACCGCACGATCGACGTCTCGCTCGGGCCGCAGCACCCCTCGACACACGGCGTCTTCCGCATGAATGTCACTCTCGACGGCGAGACCGTGGTGAAGCTCCGGCCGATCTTCGGGTACCTCCACCGGAACCACGAAAAAATCGCCGAGAACAACTCGTGGCTCGCTTCGATGCCCTACACCGACCGGCTCGACTACATCTGCTCGCTGACCAACAACTGGGCGTATGCGCTGGCCGTGGAAAAGCTCGCCGGCATCGAGGTCACGGAACGCGCGGAATACATCCGGGTCATCGTCGGCGAACTCACCCGAGTCCAGAACCACGCCTCATTTCTGGGCTTCGTCCTCGGCGACATGGGAGCCTGGGGGACCGCCCTCATGTATGCCTTCCGGGAACGGGAAAAAATTCTGGATCTGTTCGAGGCGCTCACCGGCGCGCGCATGATGTGCAATTACATGCGGTTCGGCGGATGCCGGTGCGACCTGCCGACGGGCTGGCTCGATGCCGCGCGGAAGCTGGTGGAGGGGTTCCCCGCGTTCCTCGACGAGATGGAGGCGCTCCTCACGGGCAATGAGATCCTGCTCGCGCGCCTGCAGGGGGTGGCGCCGCTGAGCGCCGCGCGCGCGATCAACGGAGGCATGTCCGGGCCGGGTCTCCGCGCCTCGGGCGTGGATTACGACATCCGCAAGGTCGACGGCTACGGAATCTATAACCGGTTCCATTTTCGTGTTCCGCGCGGCCCGGCCGGTGATTGTTACGACCGCTTCATGCTCCGCGTGCTCGAAGCCCGCGAGTCGCTCAACATCCTCAAACAGGCGATCTCGGGAATCCCCGATGGCCCAATCATCAACCCGAAGAGCAAACAGCGTGGATTCCGTCCCCCGGTGGGCGAGGCCTACGGGCGGATCGAAGGACCCAAGGGCGAACTCGGATTCTATCTCATCAGCGACGGAAGCGGCCGGCCGTATCGCTATCGCGTCCGCCCGCCCAGCCTCATCAATCTCACCCTGCTCGAAGAGCTCTGCCTGGGAACAAAACTCGCCGACGTCATGGTCATCCTCGGCTCCATAGACATCGTTTTGGGGGAAGTGGACCGATGAAGAAAAGGAGGAAGTTCGAAGGAAGAAGGCTGAAGTGGGGCGCAAGCGCCCGCCAGACGCTTCGCGGGGACTTCAGCACTTCATCCTTCATCCTTCCGCCTTCATTCTTATGAATTTTCCAGGCTTCGGCATTTTGAAAGGACTCGTGGTCACCGCCCGCAACATGGGCGGGAGTTACTTTGAGAAGGCGCGCCTCACGACCGAGCTGTATCCAGAAGAGCGCCCGACGCTCCCGGAGAATTCGCGCAGCTTTCCGTTTCTCGTTTACGACGGCGACGATCCCGAGGCGGGCATGCGCTGCGTCTCGTGCAAGATCTGCGAGAAGGAATGCCCGCCCCAGTGCATCTTCATCATCCAGGACCGCGACGCCGGCGGCAAGGCGCTCAAGCGCCCGAAGGTCTTCGACATTGATATCTCGGTCTGCATGAGCTGCCAGATCTGCGTCGAGGTCTGCCCGTTTGAATCCATCCGCATGGATCAGGAATACGAGCTCAGCTCGTTCGACCGGTTTGCCCCGCTCCTCCTCGACAAATCCCGCCTCCTCAAGTCGAATGCCTATTACCGCAGCATCCACCCGACCGAGGCGGCGGAGACGGACGCCCGGATCGAATCGGAGCAGAAGAAGAAGGAAGCCGCCGCGGAAGCCAAAGCCGCCAAGCCCGCTCCAAGCCCGGAGGCCGCACCATGACCGGGATGATCGAACGCGCGCCGATCGAGATCCTCGGCTGGTTCCTCGGCCTGCTGGGATCGTTCGGCGTGCCGGGGTGGATCCTCGCCGCCGTGTCGGCGGTGATCATCATCGGAACAGTCATCGGAATTTTTCTCGGCCTCTTCGCGCTGACTTCGGTGATGGAACGGAAGATCCTCGCCCGTGTGCAGAACCGCTACGGACCGAACCGCGTCGGTCCGTTCGGGCTTTTCCAGCCGGTGGCCGACGGCATCAAGATGATCACCAAGGAGGATCTCGTGCCGCGGACGGCGGACAAGGCCGTCCATTTTCTCGCGCCGGTCGTGATGATGGTTCCTGCGCTCATGGTTCTCGCGATCATCCCCTACGGACGCGACATGGTGCCGGCCGAGCTCAATTCCGGGATTCTCTATTTCTTCGCGGTCGGAGCCGGGACCGAGGTTGCGGTCTTCATGGCGGGGTGGGCGAGCAACAACAAGTATTCCGTGCTCGGCGCGATGCGCGCGATCGCCCAGATGATCAGCTACGAGCTGCCTCTGGTCATTTCCGCAATCGTTGCCGCGATGATCGCCGGCTCGCTCTCGCCGTCGGCCATCGTCGCCGCGCAGGGCGGGTTCGCCTTCGGATTTGTGCCGCAATGGTTCGTCCTGACCCCGTGGGGATTCACGGCCTGCCTCGTGTTTTATATCGCCGCGCTGGCGGAAGCGAACCGCAGTCCCTTTGATCTTCCGGAGGGCGAGTCCGAGCTCGTCGCCGGTCACCTCACCGAATACTCCGGCTTCAAATACGCGACGTTTTTCATGGCCGAGTATGTCGGGATGTTCGCGGTCTGCGGGATGCTGGTCACGCTGTTCCTGGGCGGATGGCAGGCTCCGCTGCCTTTTCTCACGATCGTCCCGTCGTGGTGCTGGTTCTTCGCCAAGGTCTGCTTTGTCGCGTTCACGATGATCTGGGTGCGCGCGACCCTGCCGCGGCTGCGGATCGACCATCTGCTCGCTTTCGCATGGAAATTCCTGCTGCCGATGAGCTTCGCGGCGTTCCTCTCCGCCGCCTGCTGGCACTACGCCGGGCGCGGGCCGCTGGCGTGGCTGCTCTCGCTCGCGATCGTCGGGATCCCCTACCT
>Ga0194054_10001657_pt1 | contig 10500 bp, 9 predicted proteins | sample SepL2210m_MetaG_FD_163628 | JGI IMG/M metagenome (GOLD analysis project Ga0194054, IMG submission 163628) | Anoxic zone freshwater microbial communities from boreal shield lake in IISD Experimental Lakes Area, Ontario, Canada - Sep2016-L227-10m | ecosystem: Environmental > Aquatic > Freshwater >... | reverse complement strand
GTTCAACACCGCGCTGCCGCAGGTTTTTTTCAACAAGGCGGAGGGGACGAAGCGGATCACGACCGAGACCGGTGCGGGGCAGTGGGGGTCGGCGCTTGCGATCGCCTGCTCGATGTTCGGCATCCCGTGCGAGGTTTTCATGGTCAAGGTGAGCTTCGGCCAGAAGCCGTATCGCAAGGCGCTCATGGAGACGTTCGGCGGACGGTGCATCGCCAGCCCGAGCATGGAGACCGAGGCCGGGCGAGCGATCCTCGCGGCGGACCCCGAGTGCCCGGGGTCTCTCGGGATCGCGATCTCGGAGGCGGTCGAGGTGGCGGCGAAAAGCGGGGACACCAAATACTGCCTCGGCAGCGTGCTGAACCATGTCCTCCTCCACCAGACGGTGATCGGGCTCGAATGCCTGAAGCAGTTCGACATGGCGGATGATTACCCGGACATCGTGATCGGCTGCACCGGCGGCGGATCAAACTTTGCTGGGATCGCGTTTCCGATCATCGGCGAGTCGCTGCGGGGAGGAAAATCGGCCCGCGTCATCGCCGTCGAGCCGAGAGCCTGCCCTTCGCTCACCAAAGGCCGCTATGCCTATGACTTCGGCGACACGGGAAAGCTGACGCCGCTCGTGAAAATGCACACGCTGGGGAGCTCGTTCATCCCGCCCGCGATTCACACCGGCGGGCTCCGATATCACGGAATGGCCCCGCTTGTGAGCCATGTGCAGGAGCTCGGGCTCATCGAGTCCCGATCCGTCGGGCAGTCCGACGTCTTCCGTGCCGGAGTTGCGTTCGCCAAGGCGGAGGGGATCCTTCCGGCGCCCGAAGCCTCCCATGCGGTGGCCGCCGCGATGGACGAAGCCGTTCGCTGCCGCGAAGAGGGAACATCGAAAAGCATCCTCTTCAACCTCTGCGGCCACGGGCACTTTGACATGACCGCCTACATGAAATACGCGGCGGGCCAACTGGAAGACTACGACTACCCCGCCGAAGAGATCGCCATGGCGCTGGCCGGACTGCCGTCGGTGGGAAAGTGAAGCCAGCTCTCGGGAAAAATTGGAGGTCATTTCCTTCCCGGGTTTTGTGGAGTTGTTCCTTGTGCACATCAGGGAAAAGAAAAAGTTCCGGCGTTACGTGCTCGACAAGCAGGCGCGGCTTCATTTCGCCGCCAAGACCTTCACCGCGAATATCGTGGACATCAAGACCGCCGAGATGGACTGGCCTCCATGAAGAAAAACACGAGCCGGACAAAAAACAACTACCGCAAGGCCATCCGCACGCTGTTCCGGTTCGGGAGGGAAAAAAACTACCTGCCCAGAGAGGCGACGACCGAAGCGGAATTCACCACCAGCTACGACTTGGGGAGTGAGGAAATTTTGCAGTTACAGGAAATTGGTGATGGAGGAGGAAGCGAAGAAATGGTTCGCGATCATGCCCGCCAAGGAGAGGTTGAACGAAATCCGCGCCGCTATCGCAGATGGCCTCTGAGGGCTTCAAATCTGCCGGGGCCACTCTCCCGCAATATTTGCACGTCCCTCCCCAGAGGCGTGCATCTCCCTGCTCACCAGTCCTTCAACAAGGTTTTAAGTTCCTACTAAATGTGGCCAAAACCTCGAGTCTTCAAGAAATAGCCGGGTAAAAAGGTGTGCATTTGCCGTTTTTCATAGGTTAAAATCACAGCGCACAAGATACGCAGGGTCGCAGATCAGTTGCAGCGTCGATTTCGAGCTAGGCGTCTTCGGTTAACTGACATGGTGCCATTCATCACATTCGGTGCCATCCCTGCGCCGCGTAAAGGGAGATACATAATCCGAAAATCCTTCGGATCCTGCGTGTGATCAAAGATATCTCGGATAATGTCAACTCCCTTAAGGATGTGCTTTTCTGCCTCCGCTGAATTCCCTGCATCTCGCATGGTTGTGTATTGATTTAAAACCTCCATAGCCATCTTTGAAAGCGCAGCGCGTCTTAGTGTTGGCGGAGCGGAGATAATCATGTCACGCACTCTGTCAAAGTTAGCTCTTTTCTCTCTCTCTTTTTTGTCAAAGAATCCAAACATAATTATGCTATTAGTGATTTTAGAAAATGCGGTCTGATCATTTTTATCGCGTTGTCCCAGCTGCTGGTGCGCTTTTTTGGATTTGGGGTGATGAAATCCAAAATGACCTTTCGAACTTTAGGCCTTGCGTTAACTGTGGAAAGCATGTCTAGAGCTCTGAGATAGTATTCACCGCTGAGAATCTGATGTGGTATGTCGTGCCTCATATTAAAAGGCAGCTGACCGCAAAGTAATTCGAGCCACATTATTCCAAGGCTGAAGATGACAGATGCAGGACTTGACCTCCATCCCTTCAGATATCTTTCTGGTGCCATGTACGGAATGGTTCCGCTGTTGTTGTTGGTGTGTAACCAGCGGTCGTCATATGTGCCACAGTTGGCATTGAGTTTGGAGAATGAAATACCCCAATCGGTGACCATAAATGATGACTCTAGTATAAAAGCATGGTCGAATATCATTGGATTTCTATCATGTCCGAGAATGCTCTGGGAACCAAATAGAACATTTTCTGGCTTTAGGTCGAGGTGCAAAACAGAGTGGCGGATGAAAGTGTAGCTCAATGCCTCTGCACAAGACCTGATAACTTGGTATGCCTCGTCTTCTTGAAACTGAGATTTTTTCCTCATGATGTCCCGAACTGACCCTTCGCATCTTTGCGAAACTGCAATCAGGCCATTAGTCTCACTGTTTATGATTTCATTGAGTTGAACAATGTTACTATGATACATTAAACTCCATCTTTTTAGTTCCTTGGCCATGGAATCCGTGGGTTTTAACGGAATCTTTATGGCTGCTTTCCGTGGAAGCAGGTAGACTAGCTTTTCAGGATCTATGTTTAGCCTCGATAATAGTGCAACAAGAGCCATCCCTCCTTCATGCACTTCATCAACGACATAAACATCGTCTTCAATCAAGACCCGGCAGTCTTGCTCAAGTGACGTAAGCGCAGTGCCTTGGGCGCATATTTCTTCATGGGCTACTTTCCGCTTTCAAAATAAAGGCTACTGATCTTCTGTCGCTTTCAGTGGTTCCTTCGTATCCGGTACTGTATGGGCATCGTGCCAGAAACCCGGCTGACTGGAAAGGCGAAATATGCCAAAATCAACTTCACATTTCCGCCTCAAAAAGGTACCAGTCCTTGCCTATTAACTTCCAAATTTTGATCGGATTCCACCATGCCGAGAAAGGAGCGAATGGAATTTGAGAGCGGACTCGGGGCCGAAGATTTCTGACAAATCTTGCGCGATCAGATCATCGAAGCGATTGAGCAATGTCCGACCGGTCGCCGACCGCCGCCCACGAAGCCTCGGATTACGACAATGACGCGGTGCTCAGAGATCCTTGACGAAGGATTCCAGATCTGCGCACCGGATTGCCGCGCGGAGAAGGACATGCAGGCGTGCGGAGTCAGAAATGCGTGAAATTTCCTCGCGAAGTCCATCAGGAACCCGATCAAAGCGGATTTCCAGGGCTTCGACGACATCTTGCTGACGGGCAATAATCTGCCCCCTCTGCTCGCCCCTCTGCTCGCCTTCCTGTCTCAAAATATCTGCGGTGCTCATGAATTTTTCTTTCTGTTCTGCTGGAATTGTTGAGTCCACTATCTCGCAGAGCTCGCGGCTTTGCAACTCGGAATGATGCAGCAGATACCGCCAGAGGTGATTGGCGATTTTGAGCGCTTCCCCGCGTTGGGGTTCCGCGAAGATTTCTGCAACGATCTGCTGGACCTCCTGGAATTTCATCCCGCCAACACGCTCGCCCTGCAACGCGCCCATCACCGCCCTCGCCAGCCGTCCGTCGGCCAACTTCTCCAACGGCAGACCCGACAATTCCACGAGAAGAAATCCGCAGTCCGGGACGAAGGTTGCTGCCCAGCCGGAGATTTCCGCAGGAATCTCGATCAGATCACGGAGGCGGCGCACCGCACTCCACTTTCCCGGCCCCGGATAAATCACCACCGGAACCACCAGCGGCAGCTTGCCCCCGGATTCGATTTTCCCCCGATGGTACTGCCAGATCAGGCCGATGTATTCGAGCACGCGCAGGGGCATGATCCTCACGGGTCGGCTCTGATGCTCGAAAAGGATGTAGAAGCAAACCGGTTTTCCCGCCACCTCGATCCGGTAAAGAAGATCCTCCCGGCGTTCCGCAAGCGCCTCGCTGATGCCGGAAATCTTCTCGACGCGAAGAGTGGACCATTCGACCAGAGCCAGAAATTCCTTGGGCATCCACGTTTCGAGGAGCTGCCGGGCGACCAGCGGCAGGGACATGGCATGCCGGAAAATCCGGTCGTGGGAATGGTGGGTTTTCTCCTCGGACACGGGCTGAACAATGGAGTCGGCCAGCGCCGCAAAACAAGCTCAATCGCCATGAGGCTTTCCGTTCTGGAGAACTCCGCTTTGAGGGACTTCCCCTGAATCCGCCACGAAAATAGTTTGGGGCGATTTAGGGCAGTTGGGGGGAATTTCCAAGAGACGGCCTCAGGGGCAGGCTGATGCCCGTTCGCCGCGGGTGAGCCAGATGCCGAGGAGGGCGATGTCCGCCGGGGTGACGCCGCTGATGCGCGCCGCCTGGCCGAGGGTTTCCGGGCGGATCCTTGAGAGGCTTTGGACCGCCTCGGTGCGCAGTCCGTTGATGGATTCGTAGGCGACGGAGTCCGGGATCCGCTTCGCTTCGTGGCGCGCGGAGCGGAGGATCTGCTCCTCCTGGCGGAGGAGGTATCCCTCGTATTTGAGATCCGTTTCGATCTGCTCCCAGACGTCCGCCGGGTAGGCGCCGCGGATGTCCTGCGGGAGAGCGGGCCAGGAATTCTCCGCACGCTTGAGCCAGCGTTCGAGCGGGAGGGCGTCCACTTGGATCTCGCGGATCCGGGACCGGAGTTCCGCGACGCGCGCGGATTTTTGCCCGAATCGGGATTGTCTCTCGCCGGAGACGAGGCCGGACGCGATGCCTTTTCCCGTCAGCCGCAGATCGGCATTGTCCTGGCGGAGGAGGAGGCGGTATTCCGCGCGGCTCGTGAACATCCGGTAGGGTTCGGGCGTGCCGCGGGTGACAAGATCGTCGAGAAGAACCCCGATGTAGGCCTCGTGACGGGCGAGCGTGAAGGCCGGGCGCGACTGGACCTTCAATGCCGCGTTGGCTCCCGCGACGAGCCCCTGGGCGGCGGCTTCCTCGTATCCGGACGTGCCATTGATCTGGCCGGCGAAATAGAGGCCGGAGATCCGCTTGGTCTCGAGCGTCGTGTGGAGCTGGGTGGGCGGGCAGAAATCGTATTCCACCGCGTAGCCCGGACGCAGGATCTCCGCGTTCTCGAGCCCGGCAACGCTGCGGATGAAGGCGTATTGCACATCGAACGGCAGGCTCGTGGAGACACCGTTCACATAGACCTCCCCGGTGTGCCGGCCCTCGGGCTCGAGGAAAATCTGATGTTTCGTCTTCTCCGCGAATTTCACGACCTTGTCCTCGATGCTCGGGCAATACCTCGGGCCGACGCCTTCGATGACTCCGGCGTAAAGCGGCGATTTGTCGAGATTCGCGCGGATGATCTCATGTGTGCGTTCGTTCGTGTGGGTGATGTGGCAGGGGATCTGGCGCGCGCGGAAGGCGCCTTCCCTCCACTCGTTCAGCGTGAAAATATCGTCCTCCCCCCGCCGCAGGGTGTCTGCCAGCCAACTGAAAACCGGCGGCGGTTCGTCGCCCGGCTGGGGTTCGCATTTCGAGAAATCAATGCTCTTCGCAAGCAGGCGGCAGGGGGTTCCGGTCTTGAAGCGTCCGACTTCGAAGCCGATCTCCCTGAGGCAATCGCTGAATGTCGAGGACGTGTCGCCGAGGCGTCCGCCGGGTTGGTTCCGGAGGCCGACATGGAGCAGGCCGCGCAGGAAGGTGCCCGTGGTGACGACGACGGTCTTCGCCGCGAACCGGAGGCCGAGCCCGGTCCCGACCCCCGCGACCGCATCGTTCCTGACAATCAGCCGCGTCACATTTTCCTGCTTGAGATCCAGGCCGGGCTCGCGCTCGAGGAGGGCTTTCATCCGGAACTGGTAGGCCTTCTTGTCGCACTGTGCGCGCGGAGCCCGGACGCTTGGGCCCTTGGTGGCATTCAGCATCCGGAACTGAATTCCCGTGGCATCGGTGTTCAGGCCCATCGCGCCGCCGAGGGCGTCAATCTCGCGAACCATGTGACCCTTTGCCAGTCCCCCGATCGCCGGGTTGCACGACATCTGGCCGATGGTGTCGGCATTCTGAGTCAGCAGCAGGGTGGCGCAGCCGAGCCGGGCGGAGGCCATCGCCGCCTCGATCCCGGCATGCCCGGCACCGATGACAACGACGTCGTAGGACTTCGGATACTCGAAGTCGCTCAACTTATTCGGTGGAAATGCCGTGCTCCGCAAGCTTCTTCATGAGGGCCGGGGTCTCCAGCTTGTTGCTGTTCTTGAGCACGATGTCGCCGGCGACAAAATTGTCGAATGTGCCGCGGATGCCCGCGTTCTCGCCCCGGACGATGAACGCGCGTTCCTTGGTGAGCACTCCCTCCGCGTTCCGGTGGAAGACAACGGCCTTCGATTTGTTCTGCGACACGTCCAGATTCGTCGTCGGCACATCGTCGGCCCCGAAGACCGCCTTCACATCCGGAGTCGTCCGGTTGGAAAGCTGCATGAAAACCGTCAGCGGGTCGCCGCTCGCATCGTCCGACTGCGTGACCTGGCCGACCCGGCCATAAACCAGAACCCTCATCCCGTTGTACTTCTGGAGCGCCGCATCCGGGGCCGTGGCGAAATCATTGACGGCCTGCTCGAGCGTCACAAACCCGTCCGGCGGAAGCGGGGCAAGCGGCGCGGTCTGGGCAAGAAGGGACCCCGCGAAAGCCGCGGCCAGCGTGGAAAACAAAACAAGGAACTTCATGGCGATGACGACCCTGTCCCAGATCCCGCGATTTCACAAACCGAAAAATCGCCCGAAAAATCGCCCGCTGACGCGGCAGGCATTTCCGGAAGTTGCCCCCTTCTCAAAAACGCGGCGAACGCTCGACGGGCGGGAATTTTTTTGGGTTCGACGAACCCGGCGGATTGGGCTACTTGATCAAACGATGTTGCTTTTTCACAGCCGTTGCGTCTGCCAGCCCCCCCTGCGGCGGGATTCAATGAAAAATTCCGTCCTGAATCCCCCCCGCGCAGGAGTTTGGTTCAACGGGATGCCATGACGATTCTCGACCGCTACATCCTGAACAAGTTCCTCACGCCGTTTTTGTGCTGTTTTTTTGGGTTCATCGCGATCTGGTTTATTTTTGATCTGAGCGACAACCTGCAGGATTTTATCCAGGGGAAGGCGGGGATGGAGATGCTTCTGGAATACTACAAATCGCAGATTCCGCAGATCGTGGTGATCTGCCTGCCGATCGGGCTTCTGCTTTCCCTGTTGTATTCGCTGACCGCGATGTCGCGGGCGAACGAGATCATTTCCATGATGGGAGCGGGGCTGAGCCTGACGCGGATCATCGTCCCCCTGATTTTTGTGGGTTTCCTGATGTCCGCCATCACGGCATATTTCAACCAGGAATCCGCGCCGCGGGCGGCGGCGATCCGGAAGCAAATGCTGAGCGACATCAAGCGGGGCAAAAAGCGGGACTTCAAAATCAAAGGCCACCTGTTCCGCAACCGGGAAGACCTGCGCACATGGTATGTCATGAGCTTCAATGTCGAACATGGAACGCTCAGGGAAGTGCAGATCATCCAGCAGAACGAAAACGGCGACATTCTCAAGCAATGGTATGCCAGCGCGGGGGTCTATGATCCCGCTTTGAAACGGTGGACGCTCAGCAACGCGCGCTATGTCGAAATGAGCCGGGAAGGAGAGATGATCAAGTCCGAACTGCATCGGACGATGGTGATTGACGGCTGGTCGGAAACGCCTTGGCGGATCTCCAGCTCGGTCATGAATCCGGAATTCCTGTCTGTCCACGAACTCAGGGACTATCTGGTTTTCAACGGCGATTTTCCCGAAAAGCGCCTGGCACCGTATCGCACGCATCTGTATTTCCGCTGGGCGCTTCCCATGGTATGCTTCGTGGTGGTCTTTCTGGCCGCGCCGATGGGAATTGTTTATTCGCGGCGGGGGATTCTGGGCGGTGTGGCCCTGGCGATCGGGTTGTTTTTTTCCCTGGTTTTCATGAGCAGCCTTTTTGTCGCGCTGGGAAAAGGCGCGCGGGTCCCGCCCTTTGTCGCGGCATGGGGCCCGTTGATCGCCTTCTTTGCCATCGGCTTGTTCCTGCTGTGGTTCCGCTCGACGAACCGGGATCTGCCGAAGCTGAAATTGCCCGGGTTTTGATTCTTTTTCCCGAGGATCCATGGACGCAAAGCAATCGTTTGGCTCGAGGGTGTTCTGGTTCGGGGTGGGCGGGGCGTTGAGCGTCTGCCTGAATTTCGGACCTTTCGAGTGGCTGACGGGCCGCGGCGGTCTTCCGAACTGGGCGGCCCTGGCGATCAGCCTCACCTTCGTCACCGCGCTGTTCTCGGTCTGGAACTATCACATCAATTTCCGGACCGCGCGCCGTTGGCGGGATTGCCTTCCAAGATATCTGGGGGCCTTGACCGCTTGCTGGATGATCAGCTATCTGCTGACCCTCACGGGAATCAAGGAATGGGGGGGCTCGCGGTTTTCCAGACTTCTCATTTTCTTTTTCGTGCAAAGCGGGGTGAGCCTCGTCAAATTCGCGCTTTACCATTACTGGGTCTATCCCCGCCATTCCGGAGAGAACCCGGCCTGACAAAACATGAACCTATCCGAACTTTCCGTCACGATTCTCATCCCGGCATACAATGAGGAGCGCTCCCTTGAAGAAACGGTGGCTGCTCTTTCCCGTCAGCGGCAGCATTTCAAAGATCTGGAGATCGTCGTCATCAACGACGGATCCAAGGACAGGACTGCGGAGATTGCGCGGGGGCTGCCTGTCACGCTCATTGAACACGAGCGCAACCGCGGATATGGCGCGGCGCTGAAAAGCGGACTCCGGGCCGCGAAGCACGACTACATTCTCATCACCGACGCGGATGGCACCTACCCGCTCGAGGACGTGCCCAAACTGGCCGCCGACGCCCCCGACTTCGACATGGTCGTGGGAGCCCGCACGGGCGCCGTCGTCCACATCCCCATCCTGCGGCGGCCGGCGAAATGGATCATCACCCGCCTCGCCGAGTATCTCAGCGGCCGGAAAATTCCCGACCTCAATTCCGGCATGAGGATTTTCCGCAAGGATGTCGCCCTGAAATTCCTGACCCTTTATCCCGACGGCTTCTCGTTCACAACGACCATCACGCTGGCGATGCTGACAAACCATTACCGGGTCAAATTTGTCCCCATCAACTACCACAAACGGGTGGGGAAATCCTCGATCCACCCGGTTCGGGACTTCACGAATTTCACGATCCTGATCATCAGGATCTGCGCGTGTTTCAAGCCGTTGAATGTCTTCGTGCCCCCGGCCATGGTTCTGATGCTTGCGGGGCTGCTCAAGGGGATCCGCGACTACATTCTTCTGGAGCACATCGGCCTGCTGGCAGGCCTGCTTGTCCTCGCGGGAATCCAGATGCTTTTCATCGGCCTGCTGGCAGACCTTATTGACCAGCGGATGAAGCTGTAGCCTTCCTGCGCGCGAGAATCCAACCGGGGAAAGCGAGAAACGAATCGAGCGCCATGGCCGCCAGCACCAGGACCGTCCATTCGACGGGCTGAAGATATTGGCCCATCGAGTCTCCCACGGAGAAGCAGGATGCCATGTAGGCCACTGCGGGAGCCCAGATGGGCAGGAAGGAAAAGATTCTTCCCGGGGCCAGGCAGAAAAGCAACCCGAGAAGAGCCAGCCACCCGGGCCACCGGACCCCGAACGCCGCCGGCTTCCCGACATCGCCCTGCCCGGCAAATCCCCACGCGAAAAAATCCGCCGTTTGGGAAAGGACCGCGCTGACGACCGGTTTCATCGGTGTCAGCGAAGTGGTGAAATTTTCAAAACCGCCCTGCGACATCCGGAAAAGCATTTCCATCTCCCCGGGTTTTTCCAGCCAGCGGAGGGAATTTTCCTCCAACATCTTTTTATGGAACTGGACGGTTTCAAATTCGGTTCTTGGCTCGCGGTTCCCTGCGCCCGCGACAAAAACCCTCTCGGCCGAGAGCCGCACGCACCCGGCCGGGTCGTTGAGGAAAGCCGAAACCGCAAGCGACTTCGTGACCGAATAGAATTTCTTCTTGTCCCGCACCATCGCCGCCCACCCGGGTCCCAGCGGGCCTTCGTCATCCCTGCTGTTCAATGCTTTTTTGAAAAACCGCTGCCGGAAGGCGTAGTTGGGCAGGTCTTCGCGTGCCTGCAGGACCAGCGGACGCAGAAGCTTGCGATACTCCGGCCAGGAGCCTTCCGGGGGAACAAAGGGGAGCGTCGAGCTGAGAAACAACCAGCTTCCC
>Ga0194054_10001654_pt1 | contig 10506 bp, 14 predicted proteins | sample SepL2210m_MetaG_FD_163628 | JGI IMG/M metagenome (GOLD analysis project Ga0194054, IMG submission 163628) | Anoxic zone freshwater microbial communities from boreal shield lake in IISD Experimental Lakes Area, Ontario, Canada - Sep2016-L227-10m | ecosystem: Environmental > Aquatic > Freshwater... | reverse complement strand
ATACAAGCCCCGACTGGGTTTCTGCGGAGGCTGGCGTCAAGTCCAACCCATCGCACGTTTATACTCGTGACCGCACTCTGAACATTCCATCTGCATGGCGAATGTCAAACCATAAGCCCGATGAATCCCCGCCGATCTTTCTTTTTGGCGTTCTATAGCCCGCCGCGCCCCGGCGATCCCGTCCGGCTTCTTTTATCAAGACCGTGCCAATTGGCACACTTCCTCAGACGCCGCGCCCCGGCGATCCCGTCCGGCTTCTTTTATCTTGAGGCCGAAAGATTGGCATCCGTCCGCCCTCCCGCTCGCCCGGACGCACAGCAGCCCCGCCACAGCCTCGCCCCGGCGATCCCGTCCGGATGCATTCATCTTGTGGCCGTTGGAATCGGGGAGCCGTCCGACCTCCCGCCGCCCGGACGCACGCCAGCCCCGACACGGCGAGCACCGCCCCGGCTCGCGTCCCATGTCCTGATACTCCTGCATGAATAGACGCCCCGCCACGGTCAACGTAGCGCAAAACCTTTTCCTGTCCGCTCCGCCCTTCCGTCATTGGCGAGCATTGGCGGACTTCCCGTTATTGGCGTCACTTGTCCATCCGTCCACCCCACCTAGACGGGCTCCCGGACGGACGCTCAATCCTCATCATTCTGCGACCGCTTGATGCCCTCCGCCGAAAGGCGAATCACCCCGAATTCAAGATCCGGCTCGATCAGTTCAGCGAACCGCCCCTTCTGGTAGTCAAGCGCACTGTAGGCCGCCGATCTCCCGCAATCCGTCATCTCCTGCAATTTCTTCGCCGCCACCGCCTGCGTCATCGCCCGTGCTCCGTAGTCGAACAGTCGCAGGATATGCTCCTCCCGGATCTTCGCCATCGGCCCGGACTGCCCGTCAAATGCTGTCCAGTCGAAGTCATCGGCATGAGCGAAAAACCCGCCATCCGTCCGCCGCCAGGCAGACCGGGGCGACATCTGCCCGTCATTCAATTTTGCACAAGTCAAAACAACGTGAAGATCCGCCTCATCATCGCTTGCCGCCTGCAACGTCAACACGCTCCGCGCCGAGGATGTTATCACATACGACCCCGCCAGCAGATTCGCCATTGACCGGCCCCGGTGCTTGTCTCCCTCCCGTGGTTTTCTCAAATGGTGGACGACCAACAAGGCCGGATTCGTCCCGACCTCGCCCACAATCTGCCGCAGGTAGGTTAGAAGCTCGATGATGTCCCGCTCCTGCGAATCGCTCACCATGGAATTCAGCGGATCAAACACGATCAAGTCAGGCCCGAACCCCCGAGCCGCATTGACCAAGTCCTCCCGGAAATACTGATTCTTCATCGAAATCATTTCCGGCGGACTCGATACGAGCATCCGATTATCCAGCCCCGCCGCATTGCCCAGATTTTTGAAATCCTTCGACAGCCGGGGGAGGCCGTTTTCCGATTGCACGACCAGAGTTTTGAATCCGAAGTGAATCGGGAGCCCCATCCAAGTTGCTTCCCCCCGCGCCGCCGCCACCGCCAGCGAAAAAACCGCTCGCGATTTTCCGACCCCACCCGGCCCTGCAAAAATCGTCATGGCTCCACGCTGTATGAGCGAGTCCCCCACAAGGAAATGATTCTCCGGGGTGACATATTCCGCGATCTCCGAAGGCCGCAGAAATTCGATCAATGGTTTCCGCTTCTCCTTGCCGCGCCGCTGTCCATCAGCCGGATCAGCCCGCAAAGCCTCCACCCGCGCGGGATTTTCTTCCGCGACATCTACCACGGCGCGAGCCGCGCCAACTTCGTCAGGATCATCCCCGGCGAGCGGATCAAAAAAACCCGCACTCATGGTAGCACCTCCCGGAATTTCTCCGACCGCTCGAAACAGTCCGGCGCGATTTTGCACACGTCTGCCAGATCCTTTCCCGGCGAGCCGTCCGCCCTCACGATCCCGGACAGGTCAAAGGCAGAAACCCGACACCCCGCACCATGCAGTTGCCGAGCCCATTCCCTCGATCCCGTCTGCCCCGCATCGTCACAATGCGGATAGAGACACACCGCCTTTCCACTCAGCCGCCGCAAAGCCTCCTCTGCAATGCGATGATTCGCCGCGCCGAGCATCGCCAGCACCGCAACCGCATCCGCCTTCCCCTCGACCGAAAGGAAATGAAATGCCGCTACAAAATCCGGCGAACCCTCGACCAACACGCATTTTTCAAATCCCGCCGCTTCCTCGACCCCGAGCGGGAACGCCTTGCCAGAGCCCACACAATGCGACTTCCGAACAGGAAGCCCCTTGTATGCGTCGAACAGTTTCCCATCCAGCCGCCGAAACTCCATGAGCATCCGCCGCCGATCCCGCACCGCCCAGCATGTTGCCCCGGCGAATTGAACGAACCCGAAGAATCCCCGCCGCTCCGCCAGCCGCAGCCCCTCGACACCGAACCCGCGCAACTCCGCGAGGTGGTTCAACTCCGCCACCGTCCCCGGACGCAAGTCCGGCATCCACCGTTTTTTTTCGCTGGCCGGGACATCCTCCCGCCGCTTCCGATCAGGAAGCCCGAGAAAGTTCCTCGCCCATGCCAACGCCTCCGCCTCCGTGCATCCCTTCGCCAACCGGATGAAGTCCAACCCATCGCCGTGAAGTCCTCGCGCATGATCTTTGAATCTCCACCGTCCTTGTAGATACACAGAGAACGACTCATGTTTTTCGGGCGTGAATGGCGAGCAAACGCACTTCCCCGGCTCCCCCGGAAGAGACAGAACGCGCCACACTTGGCGAATGTCCAACCGCTCCGCGATTTCTCCCGCAGTCAGTTCAAGACTCATCTTCGTTGCCCTCCTGATTCCTCGCCTCATTCTCCGCGCTGCCATCCGCGAGCCACCAACCGCACGGCTTCAACATCTCCGCGATCCGAGCCGCCGCCTTGTCCGCCGCCACCGGCGACGAATGAAGCGACACCACGACAACAGGCCGCAGGAGTCCGCCCTCCGCCACCGTCTCCGCCGCATCCGAAACGATCCGATCCAGATTTGCACCGCCGACCGCTTTGGAGTCAGCCCAAAGAATAACCGCCACAAGGCCCGTCTTCACTTCGTCGCCTCCCCGGCAGAAGCATAACCTTCGACATCGCCCGCCGCTGCCGAGTGTAGAAATTTGCAGAGCCGAGGAACCGAAACGAACACCGTCCCACGCAGACATCCGCGCCGCCGCACCCGCACAAGGAACCGATCATCCGGCCCCAGCTTGGCGTCCGTCTCGATCAGCCAGGAACGACTTGCCCCGCTCACCGCGCACCGCTCGCCCGCCTTGGGGAGCCGCGAAAATTCCGCGAGATTCCCCGCCGTTGCCACCTCGACCCGCTGGCCGAAATGCGCCGGAACTGCCCCGGCGACCGTGGGGATTTCCCCTGTTTTTTCATACGCTGTTTTTTTTCCTGTGTTCATTGTCGTTGATTCCTAACTCGAAAACGCACCATGCCTTTTCTTGTCAGCAATCATGGGCGACAAACCCGCTTTCGCGAGGGAACCACAGGAAACACTTTCGCCCCCGTGCGCTTCCCCCCTGTGCTATGATGCAAAAATGAAATCCACAGCCGCCGACACCATCACCAGCGAACTCCGAAAGTTGAGGACAGACACTTGGAGCCACAAAGCCGAACGGCACTACACCCACCGCAACGAATGCCGCGACATCATCGCAGAGTTTTGCGCCGCCACGATCCGCAAAGCCGCCGACCGCCTCACACGCGGATTTGACCAAAGCATCATCGAAAGGGGCGGACAGCTCGCCAAAGACCTGCTATCGCCCTCCCTCGAAGCCGCAGCCGAGAGCCTGACCCGCGCATACCTCGATACAGGAACCGCCGCCGACCTTGCCGACTGCATGGAACCCTATCCAGACGGGCATTTCTTCATTTCGGCATCCTACAGAAAAGCACTCCTTCAATACCTCCGCGACCATGCAGTTCGCAGAAAATCAGGCCGAGTGCCGAAGAAAATAGACGCCTCCGCCCCGATTCCTTTTTCCCTTCCACACGCGACACCCGCTGTTCGCCGAAGCAGCCAGACAATCAGAGAAACCACGCTCCGCCTCGATGCGGGGGCGCATTTGCTTTTTGTGGCAGGAGAAGCAAACTTCACCGCCTTGATCCGACGAATGGGCGAACGGTGGAGAAACCCGAAAGAGAGAGAAGCCCGCGCCATCGCAGTCAGCGTTGACCGCCTTCCGACCACCGAACCGCAAATGAAAAAAAACAGAGTCGCGTTTGATGCCGTCGAATCCATACGGCCCGCAGCCTCGAATCACTCTGACAGAAAAATAAGGGCCGGGGAAAGAAAGGCCAGAGAGAAAGACCGGCAAACAATGCTCCGCGAGAGCATCAAAAAGCGGACGAAATCACTCCGCAAGAAATTCACCAGAGCATAGTCCGTCCGGCCCGTCCGGCAGCGGACAAACGTATTCCGTCCGTCCGGCGCAATGCCCGGATTTTGGGGAAGTCCCCCGACCGCTCCGCGACACCCTGCCGAAAGAATTGAAGCCAAGCCGCAGAGACGCCCGCCACGCCCCCGGAATCCGCGACTCCCGCCTCTACCGGATCGAGCACGGCACTTTTGAGGAGTATTGTAAATCGAAGTGGGGATTCACCAAGACGCAAGCCAACAGGTTGATTGGTGGATCAGAAGTTGCAAAGAACGTGACACCAATTGGTGTCAGTCCCAAAACAGAATCCCAATCCCGCCCGCTGACCAAGCTGCCAGCCGAGAAGCAGCCGGAAGCGTGGGAGAAATCCGCGACCGCTGCCGTGATATTCCCGGCGAACCAGAACGCCAGCAACCGCCCGCCAGCGCACCGCGCCGAGCCGTCCGGCGTCCGTCCGCTCCTATAGGTGGGGGTGGGTGGATGGATGTCCGTCCGATTAAAAAATCCCCTACAGAAACGGCCCGCTGGTGGAAGAGAGAGAAAGGAAATCTCTTTCATTTCTTTGTCTTCTTTCCTTTCGGTTTCACCTGCATCAAGTCCGGGAACGACTCCGCCGCCAGTTTGAGAGCTGGCAACCCAATATGCGTGTAGTGCTCGCTCATCTCCTTCGATGAATGCCCGGTCAATTCCATGACCGCAGCCGCAGGAATCCCCGCCGTCTTCAACATCGTGACCGCAGTATGCCTCAAACAATGGAAGGCCAGCCCGCCCCTTCCGCTATCCACTCCCCGGCCCTTGCCGTGGGTTTTTCGGTGCACTTGTTTTTCTCTCAAACCGACCCGCCGCAGCAGGTCAACAAACTGGCCGGACAAGTGAGAGGTTGACCCTTTCGCACGATGAAAATCGGCAAAGGCATTTGGGTGAACCGGCGCGGACTTCTCCTTCGCCACCGTAAGGGATTGAACATGCTTCAGCAGCGGCCCCGCCAGCGATTGAACAACGATCCTCCCTGTCTTTTGTGTCTCAAGCCTCAACTCCCGAGCCGACAAATCCAGATCCCCCCAGGTCAACACCGCGACATCGCCAAGCCGCTGCCCGGTATAGAGCCCAAAGAGGATCATGCTTTTCCATTCCTCATCCGCCGCCGCCAGCACCGCCCGCAGTTGAGCAATCGTAAAAACAGGCTTGGGCTTCCGCTTGGCTCCCCGGACGGCATCAACATCTTCAGCCGGATTATCTGAAATCAACCCCTCCCTCCGTGCCGACTTGAACAGCATTTTCAAAACCGAGATCCGATCATTGACCGAATTTGGCGAAAGCGTTTTCATCTCCGCAGAACGGAAATTAAGCAAATCCTGTTTGGAAAGCTCCGCAATATCTTCGTCCGCCCGATCCCCCATGAACTCGATCAGTTTTTTTGTGTCGGTATTGTAGGTCAGCAGCGTGGACGGCTCCACCGAATGCGCCTTCATCGCAAGCCACGACTCCACATATTGCCGCAAGGATTGAATAGCCATCGCCTCCCCTGTGATTTTCAGATGCAGATCCGAAATCACCCGCCGAACAAAAAGAGCCGTCCGCTTCTTGGATGCAACCGCCTCGAACCCCTCCGCGACCTCCAACGCCCTCCGCCGATCACGCTCCTTCGCCGGAATCTTCGTTGTCCGCTTGAGCCGACGCCCCAAAACATCCTTGAAGCACGCGATCCAACAAGAAGACTCAGGCCGCCGGATCACGCCAGCCATAGATCAGCCCTCCTTCCATTCGTCGCCCTCGCCTGCATCATCGCTTGAGGGATGCACCGTATCAGTTGCGATTTTTCCTTCTGCAATATCGTGAAGCATCTCCTCAAGCTGACACTGTGAACCGATCAGCGAACCGTCATCCCCGAGAATCGCATCCTCAAGAATGCTTTCCGCGTCACCCAGAATCGCAGCGCGGAAAAACTCATCCTCCGAATCATACCCGCAAGCCTCCATGCAGATTTTCAACTTTTGGCGATCCAATTCCGGGACATCAATTGTTATTTCCATAAGTGTGCGGCGTTCTCTTTTTTGCTCCGGGGGACTTGAACAGCCCCACCTAAGGAGAACTGCTTCTCCCCTTGCGAACCAAAACGGGAACACACTATTTACAACGCCAAAAACTGTCAATGTCTTTTTACCTGCATAAACAGAGGGTTTGCGGGCATCCTCGTTTATTGGCGTGCCCTCCGTGGGGTCAATGGGGGTTCAAGTCCCCCCCCGAGCACTTCTTCCCTCCTGTTTCGGAGTTTCCCGCCGCGGGTGTTCAGCGGAAAGGCTTGCGTGCGGGGGCGGGATTGTTCTCATTGGTTCGGAATGAAGAAGCTGTTCGCGTATTTTGCGGCACTGGGCCGGAAGCTGCTGGAGCTGCGCGATTCACCGCATGCGATTGCCGGTGGCGTTGCCATCGGGATCTTCATCGGGTTCACCCCGCTCTTCGGAGTGAAGACCCTCCTCTGCCTCGGGCTGGCCTACCTGCTGCGATGCAGCAAAATTGCGGCGGTCATCGCGGTTTCGCTGCACGATGTGGTCGCCCCGTTCTGGCCGATCATGCTGAAAATCGAATACGAAATTGGAGCCGCCATTTTGTGCCTCATCCACCAAACGCCCCCCGCGATAAGCATCCAGCATTTTCACATCAGTGAACTCATGAAGTGGACAACCTTCCTGGACGTCGGGCTGCCGCTGCTGGTGGGTTCCCTTTTCATTTCGGCCCCGACCGCCGTGATCTCCTACGCGGGGATGCTGGGCTTGTTGCAATTCCGGGAAAGGCGCCGCGCCGCCCGCGCGGGCGGAACGAAAGAACATCGGCGGAACGCGGAGGATGCCACGGACGGAACGGAACCATGACGCGGTTTTTCTGGATCCTGTTTTTCGCGTGCGCGGCGTTCGGACTGGCGCTGCCATTCCGGGCTGCCGGGGCCTGGCCGTGGTGGGACCCGGCATGGATCATGATTTTTTTCGTGGTGGTGTATGCGGATTTTGCGGGCAGGACGGGCTTGTCCGCGGCCAGGATGTCCGCGGGAATTGTGGTGATTTCTCTGGCCGTTCTTCTCGGATTGAGCGCCCTGACCGGCTGGCCTGTCGGACCGCTTCGGTTTACCGGGCACTCCGGACTCCGCTTGGGCGGGGGGTTCCCCCTCATGCTGCCATTGCTGGGATTTTCCCTCCTGACAGTGAGCGGACAGACCGCCGCCGCTGCGTTTCCGGGAGCCGGGAGGCCCGGGCTCGCATCGGGCACGGCGGGGGCATTCGTTCTCACGGTTGCCAATGGAACCGCGTTTTTCACAACCGGGCGGTTCTGGTGGCTGTGGAATCCGGAGGGCGGCGGACCTGCGTACGGGCGCGCCGCCCTTTCGCTTGGCGTGCTGGCGGCGGCCGGTTTTGCGCTGGCATTTGTTTATCCGGTGGATTCCCGGATGCGCCGCGGCCGGTGGAATGCGGGCGTCGCCGCATGGATTTCCACGAACGTCCTTTTTCTCGCCGCACGGCTTGCAGCCTTGATTCCATGAGCATCTTCGAGTTCCTCCGCGGAAAGCTCCATGGCGAACCGGCACTGCATCCGCTCGACAGGAGGATGGCCAAGCGATGGGTGAAGCAACGGCTCAAACACATCTACCCCGAGCTTCGGCTCGATCCGAAAGCGCTCGAACAAGCCTACCAGGATCTCGGCATCGAGCCCCGCGAGGGCACAGGCAAAGGCGGGGCAACGGTTTTTGAAATCACACTGCCGGGAGAATCTTAATCGGCAAGCCGCTTTCCCGTCCGTTTTTCAACTTTTCTGTTTTTCATCGCAATGATTCTCCGGCCTGTTAGAATGAATTTCCATGATTTCCCTCCCTCGGTTGTTTTCCGTTTTTGGTTGCCTGTTTTTCGCTGTTGTTCCGACACTTCCAGCCCAGCAGCCGGTCGGTCCGGGAGGTGCCCAGGAAAAGCCCGGATTCGCAATGGTCAAACCACAGTCCTGGTCGAAGGACGATCAGACGACGGTGCTGGAATTTCAGGCGGTCTCGAACCACACCGGGTATTATCAGTTTCGCACCGCCCGTTTGCCTGCCTGCCAGGTGCCTGCGGCCAAGGTGGTGGCGTTGATTCTTTTCCCGGAGAGTCCGATCTCGATCGCATCCGGCGAGCAGCGGGCCGCGCTGCAAAAGACGCTGGACGAGTTCGCGGCGACGGCCAAAAAGTTCCCGGCCGCAGCCCGGATTTTGAATCAGTCGCTTGCCACCTTGAAGTCGGATGCCGCCAAGTATGATGCCGGAAGCATCAAGGAAAACGGGCAGTGGGTTTCGCGCGGGGTTTATTACCAGAACAAGGCCGCGGCACTTGCGGAACTGCTAAAACCCGAGCTCATTTCGGCTCCGAAGATCAAAGATTTTGATCTGGCCACAAACCACTGTTTTGTGGGGCGGAAGGAACTGACCGCATCCGAGCCGACGGTCCGTCCGATCCTTGCGGGAGTCCAGTCGCTCTACGACAGCCTTGTGCGGAAAGAAGAGCGCACAGATCTTCTCCGGCAGTTGAACGCGGGCGGAATCACACACGACCAGGCATCCGGGCTGGTCAAGAAGCTCAAAACCCTCCTTCCGCAGGAGGACTCGGCCGCCAACCTTTTTGTCCGGAGCTGGGATGCCGCGACCGGAAAAGCGGCCGAACTCACCGCTCAAATCAAGGCGGTCCAGGTTCAGTTCGAGGCCTCCCTTTCAAACGTTTCCGCGGCTTCGGTCTCTCTGTCCCTCTCCCCCGAGCTCGCCTCCGGCCTCCGGCAGATGTCCGACTCCGTCAAACAGTTCCGCGCCGGATCCCCGCCGGCGGTGATTCCGGTTCCTCTCCAGCTTGCCGACGCGATGGCGGCCTTCGGAGACAACCTCCCGGTTCTGGAAAAGCAGATCAAAGCCCGCGAGCTCTTCGACGCGAAATCGATCCTCGATCCGCTCGTTCGCCAAGCCGGGCTCATCGGCCCGAAAAGCGCGGCCTCCCTCGCGGGGATCCAGAAAAAGGTCAACGGAGACGTGGCCAAATTCCTTGTCCTTCGCGACGAGGCGAAGATGCTGGCCGACAACGACAAAATCGAGGCGGCCATGAAAAAATATCAGGAGGCATTCGCGATCATTCCGAGCAAGGAAATCGGGGCGCAGCTCGAGGCTTTGAAGAAGCAGTAGGAGCCGGCACGGCAGCGGGTCAATTTTTCCAGGGTTCGTCGGGAGCTTCGGAGAGCAGGTGAAACATCGGCCCGGACTCGCGCATGATGTCTTTCCAGATGTCCTGCGGGCGGTCCATCTCGATGATGTCCCGCGAAGGCGGAACCACGAGCCAGGTTTTTTCCGCGATCTCTCCTTCGAGTTGTCCGGGTGTCCATCCGGAGTAACCGGAGAAAGCTCGCAGTCCTGGCAGCCACTCGTGATCAACGGAGTCTTCTCCCGGCCGACCCGTGAACGCCCGGAAGGCAAGCACGGTCGGATTCGTCCGCCATTGGAGGCTTGCCAGGAGGATCTTGCCGGGCTGGACGGGGCCGCCGTGATAGACAGGAATTTCCGGCAGGCCCGTCGGCCCCGGGATCGTCTCGCCGAGCGGTCGGTTGAGGACAAATCCCATGGCTCCTTCCTCCGCCTGATGCTGCGAGACAAAGATCAGCGTTCTCCGAAAGTTCGGATCTCCCAAGGCGGGATGGGCAACGAGGATCGAACCCGTGAAACTGGAATCAGGAGCATTCAATCTGCGATCTCGGCGTAGCACTCGCGGGCCATTTCGAAGCTCAGGGCGGCGATGGCGGCGGAGTCGTCCATCCCCAGTACCTGCTGGACGAGCGCCTCGCAACGCGAGGCGTCGAGCGACTGGACGGCTTTTTTGATTCTCGGCACCACGGCACTTGTGGCGCTGAGCTCATCCACTCCCAGCCCGATCAGGAGAGGCGTGAGGAGGATGTCCCCCGCCATCTCGCCGCAGACCCCGGTCCAGATGCCGTTCGCACGGGCGGCATCCACGACCATCTTGATCATGCGCAGGATTGCCGGGTGGGTCGGGTTGTAAAGATGGGCGATATTTTCGTTCCCCCGGTCCACGGCGATCGAGTATTGAATGAG
>Ga0194054_10001647_pt1 | contig 10527 bp, 10 predicted proteins | sample SepL2210m_MetaG_FD_163628 | JGI IMG/M metagenome (GOLD analysis project Ga0194054, IMG submission 163628) | Anoxic zone freshwater microbial communities from boreal shield lake in IISD Experimental Lakes Area, Ontario, Canada - Sep2016-L227-10m | ecosystem: Environmental > Aquatic > Freshwater... | reverse complement strand
GTCATGGACCACTTGCAGAGTGATCGGTGATGCCTCGGCGCGATTCCATGATTGATAACCCCACTCTTGGAGGAAGTAGGGATAGCCCTTCGTCAGCCGGAAGATTTCCTTCACCGCAGCCGTCTCAAAATCCACACCCGCGTCTTGAGTCGGATCTTTCAACGCTTTGATCGCATCGGGTTCGGAGAGAGCCCCGATGTCCGGAAAGCTGAACAGCCGCTCCGCATACGATTTCGACTCGCCAGCCAGACCGGGAAGTATGGGCAGGCCCGCGCCAAGCAGAACCATGGGCAACTGGCGTTGCTGCATTTTGTGCATGGCCATGATGAGAGCGCTGAGCTCCTTATGGCTGAAATACTGAAGCTCATCAATGAGCAGTGCCACGGGAACCTTGCGTTCCTCGGCAGCTTCCGCGACGGCGACAAAAAGATTTGGCAAGTCGCTTTCCAGATCGCCACTGTCCGCCGCTCCTTTTTCCGGATCGATGTCCAGGCCGACCTCGATGTCGCCGAGGGAGACTTTGACGCCGTTCATGAAACCCTTGAGCACGGCAAGTCCTCGTTTTGCCTTGTCTCCCGCACCGGCTACACGATCCAGTTCAAAGAGCAGTTTGCGCAATGGCGGCACAAGCAATGCGGCGAGGGATTTATCTTCATGGGCCTCCACCGCAACAGTGCGATAGCCTGTCTTGATGGCGAGTCGTTCAATTTCATTGAGCAATACCGTCTTGCCGACACCTCGCAGACCGGTAAGTAAAATACTTTTCTCGGGGCGCTTCTCTTTGACCCGACCGAGCAGAATGCGTGCCTGTTCGAGGATTCCCGCACGACCAACAAGTTCCGGCGGCGGCGAACCTGCTCCGGGAGAAAAGGGATTTTTTATCGGATCCATGATGATTGTGAGTTTCTATGAAGTTCTAACCATTTCTACAAGCTTTTTGATAGAAAGCACTATAAATGGATAAATGCAAAAGTGGAGAAGTGATTTTTCTGACCTCGATGTCCACTTTTGGCCGATGAGAAATTCTTCGGCGGAGGATTGGGGCGCTCACTACCCCGGCGGCGAGTTGAACACGCCTTTGGCGGTCATTTCAGAGTCAAAATACGAAAGGGAGGTTTGGGGCGCCGATGTCCAACCACCAGCAGTAGGTTAATTTTCAACGACTTCCGTTTTTGCCACAAAACAAGCAATCATTTGATACATCGCGCCAGCGAACTCAATTCTCACTTGTCTTGGCATCTGTGAAGCATGAGCGATCTGCCGATGAATGCAATAAAGGATGACTGACCCCTTTTTCTTCTCTCCTGCTCGTGGGGCTACGATAATAAGTTCCTTCGCTATTCGGTTGGTTTTGTTGATAGGAAGGCTGTGCGCCGTCTGAGACTTACTCTCCGATTCTCGCTTTTATTTTTGCAATGAGGATTCTTTTTTCAGCAATCTGATTCTGGATCATTTTGATTCCTGAAGCGTCCGTTCGGCCGATCAGTTTTTTTTCCAAATCGCGAACAGATCGTTCATGAAAGGCAATCCATTGGTGTTCGGACTTATGGAAAATTGCGGTGTTTTCGCTCTTCTTCTGCACTTGCTGCACTTGCTGCTGTTGATGCTGCTGCTGCACCCGCGTCTCCGGTGTCGGCGGCAGCGGTGGGGTCGGTGTCGGCGGCAGAGGGTTGAACCAATCGAAAAGGTTCTGCCACCACAGGGAAATCCGGCCCGTGATTTTTTCAAAAAACGATTGGGGGGCAGGCGGAGGGGTTTCTTGTTCGGGAGCCGGCGACTCCGACGGGGTGGCACATGGTTGCTGGGGAGCGGCAGGCGGCAGGGCGCTGGGTGCGCTTGATGCTGCGGGCTTGGTGAGGGAGTCCACCAGATTTAAATCGCCGGTCAACTGGCTGGCGGGCAGGAGCAGCTTGTTTCCCTTGTATTCCACGGGAATATTTCCTCCATTTTCCGGCCCCACAACCTTGACTTCCGCGCCCACAGGAATCCCTGTGATTCCAGAGGCGGATGTCATGGTGGCTCTTTTGGTCAAATAGAGAACGCCCGCTGGAGCGAATCGTCTTGGAACCGGCGTGGCGATTGGCGCAGGCGCGGGTGCGGCGACTGGCGCGGGTGCGGCGACTGGTGCGGGTGCGGCGACTGGTGCGGGTGCGGCGACTGGTGCGATCTCCGGCTGCTGGCTGGAAACGCCCCAGAGCAAGAAAGCCGCGGCAGCCAGCAACACAGCGAGGAAGAGGGCGGCAACGATAGCGAGGGAGCCGGTTTGGGATCGCAGGGGCGCGTTCATAAGGTCAGCGTCGGAGAGAGGAGATTTCGCTGCGCCATGCCGCAATTTGGGATCGGAGCGGCGCGATCTGTTTCCGGCGGGCGCGGTTTTCGATGTTGTCGTTGGGAACGACTTGGCCGCCGCCGTAGTCTCTGTTCAAACAAAACCGTTGAGATTCCGAAAAGCCGCCCGAAAAGCCGCGCATCCATTTTCTTTGAATGAGCTTTTTTTTTGTGCAAGTCGAGTCGAAAAACCCGACGCCGAAAAAACGCGCTGCCTCCGATCTCCTGATCCTCCCTGCCTTCAGATGTCTGGCCCTGCCAACAGGCCCGGCGCGGGCTTGGCTGGTATGATCTTTACGATGGAGGGCGCTGCTCCGTCAGCGCCGACTTGTTATCTGCCGATCGGAAGTCGGACGACACGGAGGCCGTCCCTCCAGTTTTTTTCGGCGGGCTCCGCATCTCTGCATGAGGAATCGGTCAAGAACCGCCGGGGCGATCCCTTTTCGCTTCGACGGCGAGCTGGCGTTCGGCCTCGACCCAGTCGCTGGTCGAGTCGCCCGGCCAGCCCATCTTGTGGCGGCGCTCGGCGATGAAATACGCGCGGAGGCCGATCGCTTCGTTCGTGATGGCGGACGCCTTCGCGGGCCCCGCCTTCTTCGCGACGGCCTTCGTCTTTTTCGTCTTCACCGGCTTCTTCGCCAGCGGAGCCGCCACGGCAGGAACCGGAACCGCACGCGCAGACGGTTTTTTCGCCTTCACGCCCGCCTTTATCCCGGTGGATTTCTTGTCCTTCGCTTCCTTTTCGGATTTCATTTTCGACATAACAGTATCCTTTGTGCGGCCAATATGCCTCCGGTTGCAAAATAAATCTTCAAAAAATTCCTGGATAAAATAGGGTTCCGGTCATGGTTGCATTTCTCATTCGCTGGGCGGTGACGACGGTGGCGGTGTTTGTGGCGGTGAAGTTGGTGCCGGGCATCCGATACGCGACGCCCGGTGCGCTGCTCGGGGCCTCGCTGCTGCTGGGGATCATCAATGCGTTCGTGCGTCCGGTGCTCCTGCTGCTGAGCCTGCCGTTCATCATCGTGACGATGGGGCTGTTTATTTTTGTGGTGAACGCCCTGATGCTGATGCTGGTGTCGGCGCTGCTGCGTCCGGCCTTCGAGGTGCACGGGTTCGGGAGCGCGTTTTTCGGAGCGATCATCATCGGGGTTGTCAGCTGGATCCTGAGCTCGTTTTTCCGCTCCAGCGACGGGCGGATCCACGCGATCACCCACCACCCGGCGATCAAAAAGGCCGACGCCCGCACGTTGGATTGACAGCCCCATGAGCTTTCTGGGCGACAACGGACTCCAGGTGAAGATCTGCGGGATCACGAACGCGTCCGATGCCGCGATGTGCGCCGACGCCGGTGCCGACGCCCTCGGGTTCAATTTCTTTCCAGGATCTCCGCGCTACATCGAGCCGGATCAAGCGATCCCCTGGATCCGTGCCCTCGGCGGCTCGCCCGCGCGCGTCGCCGTGGTCGTCAACCCGGACTCCGCACTCCTCGAAAAGCTGCGGGCGGCGGAATGCTTCGAGTGGATCCAGTTTCACGGGGACGAATCCCCGGCGGCTTGCTCCGGCGCGGGGTTTGACCGCTGGATCAAGGCGGCGCGGATCTCGGAGGCCGCGGATTTCGCGGGCGCACTCGCATTCGATGCCCCCGGGATCCTCCTCGATGCATGGAGTGCCGACGCCTATGGCGGCACGGGAAAACGCCTCGACTGGGATCTCGCGCGCCACTTCGTGGGAAAGCACCCCTCCGGAAAAATCCTTCTTGCTGGCGGCCTCAATGTTCAAAATGTCCGTCAGGCCGTCCGGATCGTCCGCCCGCACGCGGTGGATGTCGCCAGCGGGGTCGAGCTCTCGCCGGGAAAAAAAGAGGACGGCCTCGTGCGCGAGTTCGTCCGCGTCGCCAAAGCCGCGTAGCTCAGCCCGGAAAAAGCACACGGGGAACGGGCGTCGCCTTGGGGCGGAAGAATATCCACTACCACCTCTTAGAACCGGACTTTGCAGCACCCAGGGAGAATGGGCGTCTCGCCCGTTTGGGCACAGACTTTGCAAACGCGGGCGAGTGCCTTTCACAGGTGGGATGCCCATGCTCCCTGGGCAGACGCCTTCGATCTCGCCCCTTCAGAGATGCGCCTGTCAGAAACGGAATAAAAATTCTTTTTCCTTTCCTGCCCGCGGGCACGGGCTAATGTCCAACTTCCCATGCCATCACAAGATCCGAGCCAGACGCCCCTGATCCGCCCGTACGAGTGCGGGGCCGACAAGTCCGCGCCCGGGAAGCCGCGCATCCTTTTCACCAGCGTCTTCGGCCCGTATGCCCGGGACGACGAATTCGGGAGCCGGGCGATCAATCCGATGGAGCTCTACCACAATCAAGTCACGCGGGTGCAGGGGCCGTTCTCGCTCCGGATGTTCCACCGTTCGTGGGGCCTGATGATGATCCGCGACAACGTCTCCGCCCCGAGTTCGATGCTGGATTTTCCGACCCGCGACCGGTTTATCCAGGAGCTGGAATCCGAGCCGTATAACATCGTGGCGATCAGCGCGATTCCGCCGAATTTCCTGAAGGTCGCCGAGATGTGCCGGCTGATCCGCGAGATCCAGCCTCGGGCGAAAATTATTGTCGGCGGCCATATCTCCGGTGTGCCGGATCTCCAACGGCGCGTGGGTGCCGACCATGTGGTGCGCGTCGAAGGCGTGCGCTGGTTCCGCGAGTTCCTCGGCGAGGATGTCAGCGCGCCGATCCGGCATCCGAAGATCATCTCCGGGGTCGGAACCCGGACGCTCGGGATGCCGCTGCGCGAAACCTCCGCCGCCATCGCGGCCACGCTCATCCCGTCGGTCGGCTGCCCGATGGGCTGCAACTTCTGCGCGACCTCCGCGATGTTCGGAGGCAAGGGGAACTTCATCAATTTCTACGAGACCGGCGACGAGCTGTTCGACGTGATGTGCGGGCTCGAGCGCGACATGAAGGTCCAGACGTTTTTCGTGATGGACGAGAATTTTCTTCTGCAAAAAAAGCGGGCGCTCCGGCTGCTGGAGCTGATGCAGGCGCACGACAAGAGCTGGTCGCTCTACGTCTTCAGCTCGGCGAACGTCCTGCGTTCCTACACGATCGACCAGCTGGTCGGGCTGGGGGTTTCCTGGGTGTGGATGGGGCTCGAGGGGAAGACGAGCCAGTATCAGAAGCTGGCCGGCGCCGACACGCACGAGCTCGTGCGCGAGCTCCAGTCGCACGGGATCAGCATCCTCGGCTCGACGATCATCGGACTCGAGGAGCACACGCCGGAAAATATCGCGGCGGCGATCGAGCACGCGGTCTCGCACGACACGGAATTCCACCAGTTCATGCTCTACACTCCGGTTCCCGGCACCCCGCTCTTCGAGGAGCACCGCTCGAAGGGCACGCTCCTGGATCCCGAATGCGAAAACTTGGCCGATTCGCACGGCCAGCTCCAGTTTGTCCACAAGCACCCGCACATTCCCGCAGGCATGGAAACCGAGATCCAGCTGCAGGCCTTCCGGCGGGACTTCGAGGTCAACGGCCCGAGCGTGATCCGCATGGCCCGCACAACGCTCCAGGGATGGAAAAAATATGGAAAGCCGGACGGCGGCGACCCGCGGATCCGGAGGCGATACCGCCGCGAAGCCACTCCGTTGCGGATGCAATATCCCGCCGTGCTCTGGGCGACCCGGCGCTGGTATCGGAACGATCCGGTTATGTTCCGGAAGGCGGACGCCCTGCTTCAGGATCTGATCAAGGAATTCGGGCTTCCGGCAAAAGTTGCCGCGGCCATCGGTGGACGCATGGTCTTCCGGAATATCTCCGCCGAGGCCGCCAAGCCTCCCGAAGAAAACGTGGAACCCCCGACGTTTTACGAGCGGGTGGACTCCCGCCCCGCCTGAACATTCAGGTGCCGCCGCGCAGGATCCCGGCGCATTCCCGGCAATAGGCGGCCGGATCTTCTGCTTGCAGGATTCCCGAAACGATCACCGCGCGCACGGCCCCGGCGGCGAGCACCTCACGGAGGTTTTCCCGCTTGATCCCGCCGATACAAAAAACCGGGAGCGGAACCCGGCGGTGAACCTCTGCGATCGCGCCCAGCCCGACCGGCTGGTAATCCGGCTTCGTCGGCGTCGAAAAAACCGGCCCGAACCCGATGTAGTCCGGCCCCCCGTCACTGGCCGCCAGCGCCTGCGTGAGGCTGTGGGTCGAGAGCCCGATGAGCGCGTCCGCCCCGACGATTTTCCGGACTGCTGCGACCGGCATGTCATCCTGCCCGACATGAACGCCGTCCGCCCCGGTTTCCCCGACCAGCTGCGGATGGTCGTTGAGGATGAAGAGCAGGCCGGATTCGCGGCAGGCCGGGGCCACGGCCCGCGCCACGTCGCGGATCGTTTGCAGGCTCTGCGACTTGGCGCGGAGCTGGAGGATGTCCACTCCCCCCTCGATCATCCGGCGCGTCATGGACAAACTGTCTTCCGGCCGCACATACCCAAGATCGAGGATCCCGTAGAGGCGGCGGTCGGAGGAAATCACCACTGGATCACCGAGCTCGCGTAGGTGAGCCCCCCGCCGAAGACCACGAGAAGAATGTAATCCCCGACCGTGAACCGGCCCGTCCGGTTCGCCTCGTCGAGCGCGATCGCGACGGCGGCGGCGGACGTGTTGCCGTAGCGGTCGAGGTTGATATGAAATTTTTCCATCGGAACGTTGAGGCGGGACGCCAGCGCCTCGATGATCCGGTTGTTCGCCTGATGCGGAATGATGCACTTGAGATCGTCGGTCGTGAGGCCGCTCTGCTCGAGCGCCTTTTGGGCCGCACGCATCATCGAATTCACCGCCTGCTTGAAGGTTTCCCGTCCGTTCATGTGGAGGGTGTTGAGCTTCTGGTCAACGTTCTCTTTCGTGATCGGGAGGGCGCACCCGCCGCCCGGCATGTGCAGGATCTCCCCGAAATTTCCGTCGCTTCCCATGTAGGTGGTGATGATCCCGTGCGAGCCCTCGCGGTTCCTGAGCACGGCCGCTCCCGCCCCGTCCCCGAAGAGCACGCAGGTGTTCCGGTCCTGCCAGTTGACGATCGAGCTGAGCTTGTCGGCCCCGATGACCAGGACGGTGGTGTATGTGTGGTTGGAGATGAACTGCTGCGCGATCTCCACCGAGTAGAGAAATCCCGAGCACGCCGCGTTCACGTCGAAGCACGCCGCGTTCTTCGCGCCGATGAGCCTCTGCACATGGCAGGATGTCGAGGGGAAAAAGGTGTCGGGGGTGATCGTGGCCACGAGGATCAGGTCGATCTCCTCGACGGTGACCCCCGCGTTGCTGATCGCGTTCCGTGCGGCGGCGGCCGCGAGGTGGCTCGTGAACTCGCCCTCCTTCGCGATCCGGCGCTCCCGGATCCCGGTGCGATCCAGGATCCACTGGTCGCTCGTGTCCACCATCCCAGCCAGGTCGGCATTCGTCAGGATCCGCTCGGGGACATAGCTCCCCGTGCCGATGATGGAGACCGTCCGGTTAGGCAGCGGGAGTTTCGGCAGCGGAGCTTTTTTCATTTTGTCATTGCATGGCTTCGATGATGCGCTCGTTGACGCGCTGCCCGACGGCGGCGCGCGCGGCGCGGATCGCGTTGCGCAGGGCGCGGGCCGAGGAGTTTCCGTGGGCCTTGATGCAGATCCCGTTGACTCCGAGGAGCGGGGTGCCGCCGTATTCCTCGGTGTTCGTGCGGTTCTTGAGGGCGGTAAACGCCCCCCGGCAAAGCAGCGCGCCCAGCATCCGGATCGGCGAGCTTTTCAGCTCGGCCTTCAGCCACGAGGAAAACGACTTGGCCAGGCCCTCAATGGCTTTCAGCATAATGTTCCCGACGTATCCGTCGCACACGACGACATCGACCGGCTTGCGGAAAATCCCGTGCCCCTCGACATTCCCCGCGAAATGCACCGGGGCCGAGGAAAGCAGGCGGTGGCATTCCTGTGCGAACGCCGTCCCCTTCGTCGCCTCGCTTCCGATGTTGAGCAGGCCGACGCGCGGATCCGCACAGCCCAGCAGCTCGCGGCAGTAGACCGTGCCCATCACCGCAAACCCCACAATGTGCTCCGGCGACGGATCGATGTTCGCCCCTCCGTCAATCAGCAAAAAAACCCCACCCTCCGCAGGGATCAAAACCGCCAGTCCGGCCCGGTCAATGCCGGGAAGCGTGCGCAGCTTGATCGTCGCCGCCGCCACCAGAGCTCCCGTGTGCCCGGCTGAGACGATGGCATCCGCCTCCCCGGATTTCACCAGATCGACCGCGCGGCTCACCGAGGAGTCCTTTTTTTTTCTGACGCTGTCGAGCCCGCTGTCGCCCATGTCGACCACCTGGGTTGTGTGGTGGAAGGAAATCCGGTTCGCGAGCGCGCCGGCGTCATGTCGCGCCAGCTCCGCGCGGACGGCCTTCTCGTCCCCCACGAAAATGATGGAAATGTCTGGATAATCGCGAAGGGCCGCCACGGCACCTTCGACGGGAGCCTGGGGAGCGAAATCCCCGCCCATGGCGTCAAGGGCGATTTTCATGCGGGAAAAACCCGGCGCTCCGGACTACTCCGCGCCGATCGTCAACACCTGCCGCTTGTTGTAATATCCGCAGGCGGGACAGGCCGTGTGAGACAGGTTGGCGGCGCCGCACTGCGGGCACTTGCCCAGCTTCGGCGCGTGCCAGCGGTTGGCTGCCTTGCGCGTGCGCAGCCGCATCTTCGAGGTTTTGCGTTTGGGAACTCCCATAAATTTTTTCCAGTTATTTTTTTAGCTTGTCGAGTGCGTCCCATGCCGGATCGGCCCTCCCGGGCGAATCCGCGCCGGTGCCCGTGGTGCCGGCGGCAGAACACGTTGCTCCCGCATCGCATCTCGGATGCGGGGGCAGAAGGAGATGAATATCCTCGCGGACAAACGGGGTCAAGTCTATCTGTTCGCGCCCGGTCAATTCCATCTGCATCGAAAACGGATCCGCCACGATCTCCTTCTCCGTGTCCTCCAGGCAAACGACGCACCGCATGCGCACCCGCACCGATGCCCGCCCGGTCGCAAAAAGCCCGCCGTCGCTCACCCCCACATCCAGAGCGTATGCGAGCGGGGAAACCGCCACCGCGCCGGCTGCCTCCAATTCCAGCCCCGCCGGATCCTCCTCGCCTTCGATGTGGAGGGTTTCTCCATGCGGAATTTGCAGAAGATGAACTTTCATGGGATACCCTGTTCCCTACCACCACCGCGCCCCCGGGTCAACGCCCGCGCGCCCGCTTTCCGCGACGGAGAAAAATTTTCCATGCCAAACGGAAAAGTTTCCGCTTAAACTGCCCGGCTCACATGGATGATCACACTCTCACCGTCGGGCTTCCCTCGGGCAGCCTGATGGAACCGACGATTTCGCTTTTTGCCAAAGCCGGCTACGCCATCTCCGGCGCGGGCCGCTCGTATCGCCCGGCGGTGGACGATCCGGAGATGCGGATCCGCCTCCTGCGGGCGCAGGAGATCAGCCGCTACGTCGAGCACGGCTACCTCGACTGCGGGATCACCGGACGCGACTGGGTCGAGGAAAATGAATCCGACGTCCACGAGGTCGCCAGCCTCGCCTACAGCAAGGTCAGTTCGAACCCGACCCGGTGGGTCCTTGTCGTCCCGGAAGATTCCCCGATCCGCACCGTCAAGGATCTCGAGGGCAAACGCGTCGCCACCGAGGCGGTCGGCATCACAAAAAGGTTCTTTGAACGCGCTGGGGTCCGGGCCGAAATCGAGTTTTCCTGGGGCGCGACCGAGGTCAAGGTGCCCGACCTCGTGGATGCGATTGTGGACATCACCGAGACCGGATCCTCCCTCCGCGCGAACAAGCTCCGCATCGTGGACACCCTCATGGAATCGTATCCCGCGCTCTTCGCGGCCCACGGCGCATGGAAGGATCCGTGGAAACGCCGGAAGATCGAAACCCTCGCTCTCCTCCTCAAGGGCGCCCTGGCCGCACGCGACCTCGTCGGACTCAAAATGAACCTGCCGGAAAAAAGTCTGAAGAATTTGCTTGAGGCGCTGCCCGCATTAAGGAATCCTACCGTTTCGCCCTTGGCACAACCCGGATGGGTCGCCATCGAGACGGTGATCGAAGAGAAAGTCGTCCGCGAAATCGTTCCGCAGCTGAAAACGCTCGGGGCCGAGGGGATCATCGAGTATCCGCTCAACAAGGT
>Ga0194054_10001642_pt1 | contig 10554 bp, 13 predicted proteins | sample SepL2210m_MetaG_FD_163628 | JGI IMG/M metagenome (GOLD analysis project Ga0194054, IMG submission 163628) | Anoxic zone freshwater microbial communities from boreal shield lake in IISD Experimental Lakes Area, Ontario, Canada - Sep2016-L227-10m | ecosystem: Environmental > Aquatic > Freshwater... | reverse complement strand
CGCACGCAGTCTCCTCGACGGGGCCCGCGAAAACCGGACGCCGGATGGCATCTGCGGCAAGCTGGTTGAGGATCCGGCTCTTGATCCCGCCCCCGACGATATGCAGGCGCGTGACCGGTTCGCCGGTGAGTTCCTCGAGTTGGCCGAGCATCTGCCGATACGAGAGCGCGAGGCTTTCAAAAATGCAACGCGTGAATTGTCCGGGCGATTCCGGCGCCGGCTGGCCGGATTCCCGGCAGGAGGCCGCGATCTTTTCCGGCATGTTGTCGGGCTTCAAAAATGGTGCCGCATTCGGGTTGATGATCGAGCGGAACGGCTCCGCCTCGCCGGCCAGGCGGTCGAGCTCGTCGTATGCGAAAACCTCTCCCCGACGGATCCATTCGCGGCGGGATTCCTGCAGGAGCCAAAGCCCGACAATGTTTTTCAGCAGGCGGGTGGTTCCGCCGTAGCCGGCCTCGTTGGTGAAGTTGTGCCGGCGCGCGGCCTCAGTGATGAGCGGGGCGGGCCGTTCGACTCCGATGAGCGACCAGGTTCCCGAGCTGAGATACGCCCAGCCCTGGCCCTCGGCGGGAACCGCGGCGATCGCGGCGCCGGTGTCGTGCGAGCAGGTGGCGCAAACCGGAATCTCCGCCATGCCGGTCTCTTCGCGGATCGCCGGGAGCAGAGGGCCAAGCAGGGTGCCCGATGGCACGATCTCCGGAAAAATCCCCGCAGGAAGTCCGAGCGCGCCGATCAATTCCTGCGACCACTGGCGGGAATTCGGATTATAGATTTGCGTCGTGCTGGCGAGGCTCTCCTCCGCCCGTGCCACCCCGCTGAAAAGGTAGTTGAGGTAATCGGCAATGTTCAGGAACCGGTCGGCGAGCGCCAGCAGATCCCCGTTCCGCCCGACGTCCGCGAGGAGTTGGTAGAGCGTGTTGATCGCCATGAACTGTAGCCCGGTCTCGGAAAAAATCTTTTCTTTGCCGACCCTTTCGAGCGCGTCCGCGAAGGGGGCATCCGTGCGATGATCCCGATAATGATACGGCAGGCCGAGCATCGGCTGGCGCTCGTTGAAGAGAACATAATCGACCCCCCACGAGTCCACGCTCAGGGATTCCGCAATAATTCCTTTCTCAGCAATTTTCCGGAGTCCGGTTTTGAGCTCTTCGAAGATCCTCAGGATGTCCCAGCGGAGCGAGCCCTGGATCCTCGAGACGCCGTTCGGGAACCGGTGGATTTCCTCGAGCGTGACCGCGCCCGCATCGAGGCACCCGATCATCACCCGACCGCTGTCGGCACCGAGATCGCACGCGATATAGTATTTCATGGATGCCGGGACGGGATTCTTCCGGTCAGGGTTTCTGGAGCTGCTTGAGAATTTCTTCCGTGAGCTTCTGCACCAGCGGCTCGAGCTCGGCCGCGGACGTATCGGAACGCGTCATCGGGTTGAACGGAGTAACCGGCGACGAGCACCCGTGCTCGCCGCAAAGCTGCGTCCAGGGATCCACCTCGCACAGCTCGGCTGTCTTGAGCCCGTAGCGGTCGTCCGGCAGCCCAAGGCCTTTTTTGATTTTGAGCAGGTCGCCCATTCCTTCGATCGGGATGGACATCCCGCCGGGGAGCGATTGGGCATGGATGAGCGTGCGGCAATACGAATCGGTGATCTCCATTTTGAAGTAGGCATCCTCGATGGATTTTCCCCAGCAGATCACGCCGTGGTTGCCCATCAGGATGGATTGGTGCCGCGGGGCGCGCTGGAAAATCTCATCCGCCATTTCCTGGCTGCCGGGGGTTTTGTAGGGGGCCACCGCGACCGTGCCGACAAAGACCTCGAGCTCGGGGATGAGGCGGGCGGGCGGCTGCATGCCCTTGATCGCAAAGGCGCCGGCATAGCATGGGTGCGCGTGGCAGACGGATGCTGCCTCGGGCGTGGACTTGTAAATCGCGGCGTGGCTCATGAACTCGCTCGTGCGCTTCCATGTGCCGGCGATCTGGTTGCCGTTGATGTCCACGAGGCAGAGCATGTCCGGCTTCATAAATCCCTTGCTTACGCCGGTGGGAGTGCAGATGAAGCGGTCGCCGGAAAGCTTTGCGGAGATGTTGCCGCCGTTGCCGTCGCAATAATCGCGCGCCCAGATCCGGCGCCCGATATCGCAAATCTCATTTTTGAGCCGCTCGGCCTCCGGGGAATAAAAAAGCTTCTGGTCGTCGGCCGAGCCGGCCGGGCCCGCGGGCGCGGCGGCTGCCGGAGCGGCGGCACCGGCGTCGAAAATGACCTTGATGCCGGCCTCCGAAAAGATGTCCTTTGCGCCGGGCGTGAGCCGGATGTCGCGGGTGTAGTGGAACTCACGAGCTCCGGATTTCACGAATTCCACGGCGTCGTTTTGTGCGAATAGTTTCATGGTTTGGTGTGTTGGTAAAAGTGTTCGTCCACGAGGGCGGCGCAGTAGGCGTCCACCGGCGTGGGCAGAGGGAAAGGGCATGCGGCCTCGCGGCCTTCGCTGATCGCGATGTGCTGGCCGACATTCGCGCCGAGCACGTCATAAACGACAATCGCCGGCGCAAACGCGCCACCGTCGCGGAACGTCTCCGCTTTCCAGGGAAGCGTGAGCAGCAGCCGCTCGCCCAGGAATTTTTTGTTGCGGACGGAAAGCGTGACCCGGCCGATGACGGTTCCCATTCTCATAGCGCGAGGCTCCCTTCCGGATCGATGATCCCGAGCACCAGCCACCGGGCCGGGCTGAGTTCATCGCCCACCATCTTGCGCGCCTCGCTGCCGTCGCTCGAGAGGAGCACCTTCTGGCCGATCGCGGCCCCGAGGTTGTCGAGAACGATCTGCGGCGCGAGATCCGGGGAATCCGGCTCGGCGATCAGGAGCCGCCAACCCTTCAGGCTGGCGTGCTTGATCGTGCTGGTCGCGTATCCGCGGATCGTGGCGATTCTCATGGCAGAAAAGAAGGTGCCCGCGAATCACGCGAATGGGCGCGAATGGGTTTTATTGAATTGGCGAGACGTTCATGCTCCAAGCGCGGATGCATGCCGAAGTTGACGAGAAGCCCGAGCTGAAACCTTCCGGCGTGAAGGTAGTTCATGACTTGCGCGCGGTGTTCGCCTGTCAGAATCGAAACGGCCTTGATTTCGACGATGATCGTTTCGTGGCAGAGAAAATCCGCCCTGAAACTGTGTTTAAGAAGCCTCTCCTTGTAAAAAAGCGGTAGATCAACCTGCGATTTGAAAGGAATGTTGCGGGCCGCGAACTCGATCTCCAACGCCTCCTGAAAAACAGGCTCCGTAAACCCGCAGCCGAGTTCATTGTAAACCTCAAAACAAGCTCCCACGATTGCGTAGGACTCCGCTTTAAAAAGGATCTCTTGTTTATTCTCTTCCATTTGCGTTAATTCGCGTGATTCGCGGGCCAAATTCTTCGTGTTCTTTTTGATTCGCGGGTTAATACAAATTCAAATTTTCGACCATCACGCAACGGCGCGAGCGGGTGAAGGTCATCGGGGTGGTGACGCCCTCGCCGGTCGGCGTGGCGATGCTGAAGCTCAGGAATCCTTCGCCGCCGAGCCCGAGGCCGGTCATGCACGGGCCGTTTTTGATGAAGAGGGTCGTGTCGATTTCCTGGGCCATCTTGGTGAGGTTCCGGATGTTTTGCGAATGCATGATGCCGGTGTGCTTATACCCGTGTTCGGCTCTGATGGCGGCCTGGATGGCGGCGTCCACATCGGGCATGCGGACGATCGGGATGAACGGCATCATCTGCTCCTCATGCACGAAGATGTGATCCTCCTTCGTCTCGCCGAAGAGGAGCTGGGTCGAGGCGGGGACATCCATGCCGATCGCCCGAGCGAGCACCGAGGCGTCGCGCCCGACAAAATCGCGGCTCACGACCGGATGCGCGCAGCCCGCACCCTGGCCCGGAGGAACAACAAACACTTTTTCGGCGAGCAGCTCGATCTGCTTCGCGTGAAGCTGCACAGCCCCGGCCCTGCGGAGAGCATCCATGAGCTTGTCGGCGACCGATGCGACCACGAAGACTTCCTTTTCTCCGATGCAGAGGAGGTTGTTGTCGTAGGATGCGCCCTGGATAATCGAGCGTGCGGCATGGTCGAGGTCGGCGGTTTCGTCCACGACGACCGGCGGGTTTCCGGGCCCCGCGCAGACCGCGCGCTTGCCGACCTTCATCGCGGCCGCGACGACCGCCGGCCCGCCGGTCACGCACAGGAGCTTGACGAGCGGGTGCCTGCACAGGGTATCAAACGTCTCGAGCGTCGGCTTGACGACGGCCGTCAGAAGGTCGGAGATCCCGGTCTCCGCAAAAATCGCCCGGTTGTATTCGCGGATCGCGACGGCCGCGCATTGGGCGGCGGCGGGGTGGGTGTTGAAGACGACCGCGTTGCCGGCCGCGATCATGTTGATCGCGTTGCCGGTCAGCGTGGGGACGCTGTGTGTGGACGGCGTGACCGCACCGATGACGCCCCATGGCGCGTGGTCGATGACCGTGAGTCCCGAGTCCCCGCTGAACGCCATGCGGTCGATCATCTCGACTCCGGGAACAAGGTCGCCGCAGATCTCAAGCTTCTCGATCTTGTGGGCCAGTCGCCCGATCTTCGTCTCGGCAAACTCGATCCCCCCCCACTCCTTCGCCTTCTGGACACACAGCCTGCGGATCACGGCAATCGCCTTCTTGCGGGCGGTCATGCCCCCGTCGCGAAGCTTTTCAAATGACCGCTGGGCGGCCTCAATCGCAGCGCCCATGTCGTCGTAAACACCGAGCCCGGATGGCTCGGATGCGGACGCGGCCGAAGCGGCGGGCGTGGCCAGCGGCCGGGCTTTCAGCCGCGTGAGAACTTCGCCAACCACCTTCGCAACTAATTTTTCGTCAATCGTCGCCATAATTTTTTTTAATGAGCTTTGTAGAGAATTGTTTTCCCGAGATCCACGGTGTCCACGATCCCGACGACCACGGCATCCACCGGAGAGTCCTTGTCATCCGCCGCGAGGCGTGCGGAGCTGCCCTGGACAACCAGGACGCAGTCCCCCTCCCCCGCCCCGAGGCTGTCCACCGAAACAAGCGTGGAGGCGCCGGGCTTCATCTCCTTCGCCGAGGGCGAGTCAATGACAAGCGGACGGACGACGAGAAGTTTGCTCCCCGCCATCTTGGGATTTTTTTTGGTGGCAACAACGCTGCCTTCGACGCGGCACAGGATCATGGGAAGGGATGAAGGATCCTTCTTACTTTGCCTTGGGCAGGACCGCGCCGAGGTCGCCGTGCGGGCGGGCGATCACGCTGACGCTGATCACTTCCCCGAGCGATTGGGCTGCGATTTTTCCGGCTTCGGTGGCGGCCTTGACGGCGGCGACATCGCCGGCCACGCAGGCCGTGACCATCGCGTTGCCGACCTGGACCATCGGGCCGATGAGCTCGACGTTGGCGGATTTGAGCATCGCGTCCGTCGCCTCAACGAGTGCGACAAGTCCGCGGGTTTCGATCATTCCGAGTGCTTGTTGTGACATGGTTTTTTTATTTTGGTTTGGTTGGTTTAGCTAAATTTTCGTGAAGTTTCCGCCAGGCGTTCCGGGCGATGATGATTTCCTCGTTGGTGGGGATGACGCGGACCTCGATTTTTGAGGTGGGGGTCGAGATGACGGCCTCCGAGTCGCGGGTGGCGGCGTTGGCGGCGGGGTCGAGTTCGAGTCCGCAGAACCCGAGGTTGGCGCAGACGGCGGCGCGGAGATCCGGGTTATTCTCGGCGATGCCGGCGGTGAAGATGAGGACGTCCGCGCCGTTCATTTCGACGAGGAATTGTCCGAGGAATTTCCGGATCTGTGCGACGAAGACAGCAAGGGCGGTGCGGGCGTTGGCATTTCCATGGGCCGCGGCCTGGAGGAGGTCGCGCACATCCCCGGTGGGGAGCCCGGACATCCCTTTCAATCCGGATTCGCCCGTGAGGGCTTTTTCCACGGCGTCCAATCCGAGGCCAAGGTCACGGGCGAGATAGATCAGGGCGAAGCAATCAAAGTCCCCGACACGGTTGTTCTGCGGAAGCCCGCTCTGGGCGGTCATTCCCCAGCTCGAGTTGACGGCCTCGCCGTTGACCACTGCGGCAATCGAGGAGCTTCCGCCGAGGTGGCAGGAGATCATGCGCAGTTGATCCGTCCCGCGAAGTTCGGCACACCGCCCGGTGACATAGCGGTGGCTCGCCCCGTGAAACCCGTAGCGCCGGATCCCGTAGCGTTCCTCCCACTCGAGCGGAACCGGATACCGGTAGGCGCTCGCCGGGAGCTTGTCGTAAAACGCGGTCTCAAATGTCCCGATGCACGGCAGCCCAGGGTAGAGCTTGTTGAACAGCCGGACGCCCGCGATATACGGCGGGTTGTGCGCGGGCATGAGCGTGTTGAATTCCTCCATCGCCCGCAGCACCGGTTCGCCCATGAACTGCGTGCCGGAAATCCCCTTCGCCATCACCGGCTTGAACCCGACCGCCGCCAGGCCGCCAAACCCGCCCAGCTCGGCCTCAAGAAATTGGATCGCGGCCGCATGGTCGGGAAACGAGGCTGCGCCTTTCCTGGCCGGCGCCTCGCCGACCGTGATGGTGAACGGACACTCCCCGGAACCGATCCGCTCAACGCCGCCCTTCGCGAGCACGCGCTCGGACGGCATCTCGAACAAGCGGAACTTGAACGAGGTGCTCCCGATGTTGGCGACGAGGATTTTATTATTCACGGATCTGTGGTGCCGGAGCGGACTCCGGCCGGCCGGCGCGGAATTATTTGGCGGCGGGCTTCGACGCGAGAAACTTCCCGAGCTTCACGAGATCCTCGTGCGGACGCGGGATCACATGAACCGCGACCACCTCGCCGATCGCGCTCGCCGAGGTCGCTCCGGCCTCAACAGCCGCCTTGACGGCCGCCACCGAGCCCGCAACAAAGACGGTCACGTTCCCGGAGCCGACCTTCTCCCACCCGATCAGTTCCACATTCGCCGCCTTGAGCATCGCGTCCGTCGCTTCGAACTGCGACACGAGCCCTTTGGTTTCGATCATTCCCAGTGCTTGATTTGCCATAATATGATTTTTTAAATGAATTGCTTGTTTCTCAGGCGGTGAAGAACTTCAGAAGTTCCGGCACCGGGCGGGCGATGACGTGGGAGGCCACGAGATTGCCGACGCGGGTCGCCGCTTCACGCCCGGCTTCGACGGCCGCTTTGACGCTGCCGACATCTCCCTGGACGATGGTTGTGATCAGGGCTCCACCGATGGGGATGGATTTGATCAGTTGCACGTTCGCGGCTTTGACCATCGCGTCACTGGCTTCCACCAGGCCGACGTATCCGCGGGTTTCGAGTAGTCCGATTGCTTCGCTCATTGTGTGTTGTTGGTTTGGTTGATGGTTAGGATTTGAAAATTTCCACCTTCGTCGCGTGGTCGAGGTCGCAGGCGTTCGCCTCGTCGGTATCAATATGCACCTCGAGCTTGAACGTGGGATCCACCCGCACCAGCAGGTCGTCAAACCGCGTGGCGCAGCCCTTGGCCGTGACTTTGAGTGTGACCAAGTCGAGATGCTTGACCCCGTAAAATCCCGCGTCGTCGGGCGACATGTGAACGTGCCGCGCCGCCCGGATCACCCCGTTTTTCATCTCAAGAAAACCTTTCGGCCCCATCAGGTAGGCACCGGGTGTGCCCTCGATGTCGCCCGACATCCGCACCGGCACGTCAATCCCAAGCTGCACCGCATCCGTAAAGGCCAGCTCGATCTGCGTGAGGTTCCGGCAAGGACCCAAAATCCTCAGGTTCGGAATCATCCGCTTCCGCGGCCCCACCATCGTCACCGTCTGCTGCGACGCAAACTGCCCCTCCTGATAAAGCATCTTGTGCACGGTCAGCTCCGCCCCCTTCCCGAAAAGCACCTCCACATTCTCCGGCGAGATATGCATGTGCCGCGCCGAACTGTTCACCACAAGCACCGGAGGCGGGGCCGGATTTCCCGGCCTCCCGATCTGCCGGAACAACGCCTCGCGCACAAGCGACTCAACAACGGAACGACTGGAAATATCGGGTGAAGACATCACAAAAAAAGGCGGAGAATTAAATGATCGAATTCAGTCATATATTTTCCGCGCGACCCGTCAAATCTTTTTTTGAATTAATTTTCAGTTAGGCGCATGCCGGGCATTTCGACAGCGTGGCTGATCGTGTGGATTTGTAGAAGCGGCATCTTGCCGCTTGCCGGAAAGCCCCAAGCGGCCAGATGCCGCTTCTACGGTTTGAGATCGTGGCGGTCACAGGAAATGCACTGGGAGTGGGGGTGTGGCGGGGAGGAGGTCGGGGAGTGGAGTGGAGGGGTCGCACGAGAGGATCCGTGAGGGGGAGATGCCGGCCTGGTGAAGTTTGGCCGGGGAGGCATCGGTGAGAAAAAGATCCGCGTCCTCCCATTTTTTGAGAAGGAAGGGAGCTGACGCGCCGATTTTCGATGAGTCGAGGCAATAGACCACGCGCGTGGAGCGGCGGATCGCGACGAGCTGCTGCTGGACGATGCTTTCCTGGGAGTTCCAGATTCCGTGGCGGTTGGCGGCTTCGGCGGAGAGGAAGGCGATGTCGAAGTTCCAGAATTTCAGGCTTCGCTGGGCGGTTTCTCCGAGGAGGACGGACTGGCGGCCGAGAAGTTGACCGCCCGTGAGAAAGACGCTCAGGCCCGGCACCGGGGAGAGAAGCTCTCCGACCGGAAGATTCGAGGTGACGATCGTCACGGGGGAAACCGCCAATTCTCGGAAGGCCTCCGCCAGGGAGAAAATCGTTGTCCCGGAATCGAAAAAATAGGTTCCACCGGGATGGAGAAGCCGGGCGGCGGCCCGGGCGATCCGGGTCTTGCCGCGTGATCCGCCGGACTGCCGCTCGCGAAATGAAGGGAACCGCTCGTTAAATTCCGTGAGGGCGCCCCCGTGGGTGCGCTGGACTTTGTTCCGGCTGGCCAGCATGGCGAGATCTCTGCGGGCGGTGGCCTCCGAGACGCCCAACCGGCGGCAGAGCTCGTGCACCGGCAGGTAGCGATGGCGTTCGAGCAGGGCGGAGAGCTTTTCGCGGCGGGCCTCGACGAGATGGATGGGAACCCTCATGGAAGGTGGGCGGCCCTACCTTTCGATGAGGCCGGGAGAAAGCTCCGGGGCGGTCGAGACATCGTCGAGGATGGTCGAGCTCCGCGAGCTGTCAATGATGCCGCGGTAGAAAAGCGCGGACGGGCGGAGCAGGCGCTGGTGGGTCTTCCGGTCGAGCTTGGCCATCCCGAACGGCGCCTTGTAGCCGTGGTGCCACTCGTAGTTGTCCACCAGGGTCCATACGAAATACCCGCGCACATCCGCGCCGTCCTGGATCGCCTCCTTGACTTCGAGCATGTGGTTGAAGAGGTAGCGCACCCGTTTGATGTCCTTCGCGGTGGCGATGCCGTTTTCGGTGACGACGACCGGCTTGTTGTAGCGCTTCTGGACGTTTTTGATCTGCTTGTAGAGCGAACGGGGCTGGATGATCCAGCCGAGGAGGCTGTAGTTTCTGCCGCGGCGGGCCTTGATCGCGAGGAGCGCGGTGAAATCCGGATACTCGGTGTAGTAGTAGTTGAAGCCGACGAGGTCGCAGACGTCGAACGTACGGTCGAGCTGGGTGTAGTTCATCCGCTGCATCAAATTGTAGTAGGCGCCGGTCGGATCGAGCAGGGCGTGCTCCCAATACGGCAGGGCCGAGATGCTGAGGATCAGCGCGTCCTTGCGGACCCGGCGCACGATTTCCGCCGCTTTCCGGAACCCCCACACGCTCTCATCCAGCGCGGCCGCGTGGGTGCCGAAGCTCATGAAATATCCGGGCGGCCATGTCGCGCTGATGTAGCCGAGCGCGAGGTCGCCGTTCGGCTCGTTCTGTGGCGCGAAGGTCCGCACGTGCGGGGCCATCGCCTTCGCGACCTTTTCGACATAGAGCGGCCAGCGCTCGCGGTAGAGCGGGTGCAGCCAGCGGGAGTTCCGGCCCTTGGCCACCATCCACGACGGGAAGGTGAAATGCCAGAGCGTGACAACCGGCTCGATGCCGGCGGCCTTCAGCTTGCGCGCCATCTCGACATACCGCTGCAGCGCCGCCTCGTTGTAGCGGCCCGGCTGCGGCTCGACCCGCGCCCACTCGACGCCGAACCGGTAATGGTTCACCCCGATTTTTTTCAAGGCCTCGACGTCGCGGTCGAAGTCCGTCCAGCTGAAGACCCCGTTGTCGCCCTTGGGCGGGACGCGCTTCGCATCGGCGAACAAATCCCAGTCGGTTCGGAAATAATTCGGTGTCCCCGGCTTCTCGGCGCGGTCCTCGTTCTGGAACGAGCTCGAGGAGATCCCCCACCAGAACGGCCCGGTGTTCGGCTTGGCTGCAGGCTTCGAGCGATCCACCCGTGGCGCGGGGGGCGGGGTGATGCATCCGCCCAGCGCCGCGCACGCGAGCGAAATCAGCAATGTTTTTTCCAGTTTCATCAATCGTTTAAATAATTCCGAGCCCTTTGAGGAGCGAGAGCATAATCGCGGCAGCCATGACCGAGCCGATC
>Ga0194054_10001639_pt1 | contig 10574 bp, 7 predicted proteins | sample SepL2210m_MetaG_FD_163628 | JGI IMG/M metagenome (GOLD analysis project Ga0194054, IMG submission 163628) | Anoxic zone freshwater microbial communities from boreal shield lake in IISD Experimental Lakes Area, Ontario, Canada - Sep2016-L227-10m | ecosystem: Environmental > Aquatic > Freshwater >... | reverse complement strand
GCGGACGCCCGGACCAAATAGCTGGTGGTGCTTCAAAGAAATGTAGTTCTTGTCGGGAGATTTCGAGACGGCGTATCGGTCGAAGAGGCACGAAAGAACCCCGCCGGGCGTCCGCGGACGGAAATTTTCCGGATGGTGCCTTGCCTCGGCCGGACCGATCGCGCCCATCGAAGCGGCCGGGGAAAGGGCGATGAACCGTCCCCCGGATTTGAAGATCGCGGCGAGAAGGAGCTTGGGGAAACCGATGGAATCCTCCGCCCATCGGTCGAGGAAAAAAACGTGCGAGAAATCCGTCCACTGGCGGAAGCGGGACGATTCCTTGACCTCATCGTGGGAAAGGAACTCGCGGAATTTGAGTGTCGGGAGGCCGCTGCAAACCCCGTCGCTGAGTGAGTCCGTGATCGTGATTTCCCGGAACCCGACGGCATTGAGTTCGTGGACGAGCGCGGCCCCGAAAAAATCCATGCCGCCGACGACGAGGACATTCCGGAAGCGCGAGGCGACCTCTTTGTTTTGGATCGGGCGGATGCCGGGGGATTTTGCGGTTTCCAAGGTGGCGAGTCCTTTGGCGAAAGCAGACGCAACCTCCGAATGGGGAATGCCAGGGAGCGGCGGGGCGCCGGATTCCCTTGTGTCGGGAGCCTTCTGGCTTCTTGTTCGATGTCTGTGCGATCGCGTAAATCTGCGGAGCAGATGCTCGTGCCTGATGTTCTTCCGGATCTCGCTGAGCGCGTCGCACGCTTCAAAATAGATCTCGCTCGCGTTGCGGACAATCTTCGCCCGGAGCCTGCTCACTCTGCGGACGGCACGGCGCAGGGACTTGGCGAGGCGCGCCGGAAGCGTCTTCCAGGCAGGCGGAAGATTTTCGTCTTCCAGCGGCAGTCGTCCGGGCTCCGGCTGATCCCGACTGGTTTTATTGTCGTTTTCCATAGTGCGAAGCTTCCGCGCGACAGAACACGCACCCGGAATCCACGAATCGCATTCTTAGATCAAACCGGACGCCAAATCACGAAAAAAGTATCCGCCCGGAAGCCGTGGGGCGCCTCTCCGATAAGTGCAAACCCACCGGAGCGCGGGCATCCTGCCCGCTTGTGGACGAAGCGGGCGAGACGCCCACGCTCCTTTCAACCCGGATCCGGATTTTGCCCGCGAATAAAGCCAATGAACGCGAATAAAATGAGGAAGATAGGAAAAGGTAACACGGAAATAAGCAACCCGTCTTTTCCTGCTGGAAGTCCTTTTCATTCGCGGGGATTCGCGTGATTCGCGGGCCTCTTCCGCCGTTTTCGGGTTTAACTCCGCTTGCTCAGAAGGGAAGCCCTTCGCAGGCCCAGAACGGTGCAGCCGGCGAGCAGGGCAAGGGCGGCGGCCCAGGTGGAGGGCTCGGGCACGGCCACCAGCTCGCCGCCAACAAACATCGCCCCTCCTCCGCCGATCAGCGACGAACCGCTGTCCGAGTAGAAATTGATGCTGCCCAAGTTTGCCCCCCAGCTGGAGGTGCTGCTGACCAGGAGCTGATCCGTGCCCCCGGCCGTGCGCGGGGTGCCGCTCCAGTTCCAGATGTTCAGGATTTGTCCGGGCGTCCACGACGAGACGGCACCGAGCGTCAGGATGTTGTTGCCCGAAGCGATGTTTCCGAAATCAATCGTCGAGGTGGCGTTCAGTGTGAGTGCGCCGAGCGTGCCGGTAGTGAGATGGATTGTGCCTCCGTTCAATGTCGTCGCGCCGCTGACCGAGCCACCCGTGCCGGTGAGGGTGCCGTTGCCGATGGCAAGCGTGCCGGTGAGCGCGCCATTGTTTGCCAATGCCGCGCCAGAGGCCAGGGTCACGCCATTGGTCGAGGCCACCGTGCCGCTGAGGGTGTTGCCGGCGCTGTTGAAAGTTGTCACGCCCGTGTTGGCCCGGTGGGCCTCGACCGTCTTGTGGCTCAGGTGGAGCTGCGCGGCCACTTCTTTGGTGATCAGGCCACTTCCGATCATTTGGAAAACTTCAAACTCGCGTGGGGAAAGGCGTCCGATGGGCGAAGCGCCCGGGGCGGGGCCGGCCACCCCGTCGAGGAGCCGCTGGTTCATCTGCGGGCTGACGTAAACCTGCCCGTCCAGGATGTGGCGGATGGCCTCGAGCACTTTTTCGGCACCGGCGTCCTTCATCAGATATCCGCGTGCGCCGGCATGCAGCGCCCGTTCCGCGTAGAGCAGCTCGTCGTGCATCGACAGCACGAGCACCGGCATCGCGGGCAGGATCGCGTGAACGTTCTTGATGAGCTCCATCCCGCTGCCATTCGGCATGGTCAGGTCGGTCACGATGAGATCCGGCTTCGCGTGAGGCAGGTCGGCCATCGCCGCGCCGGCATCGCCGGCGTCGCCGGCAACTTCGAGGTCAGGCTGGCGGTTGATGATGGCGGCCAGCCCTTCCCGCGTCATGGGGTGGTCGTCCACCAGGAACACCCGGCGCTTCGCGGGGCGGGCTTTCTTTTGTTGGGAGAGGGGGTCGGGCTTGGTGTGCATAGTCAGGGAGCCGGGGTTTTCAGGGGGACGCGGCAGGTGATGGTCGCGCCCTCGTCTGGCTTCGAATCGATCTCCAGCGAGGCGCCGATGGCCGCGGCGCGGTGGAGCATGCTTTTTATTCCCATTCCTGGCTTTTGCATGATCTGCTCCGGCAGCCCCCGGCCCCAATCCCTGACCTGCAGGAGCAGCGCGTCCTGGTCATACCCGAGGCGGATCCGGATGCGCGGCGTCCCGGCGTGTTTGATCGCGTTGCTCACGGTTTCCTGCGCGATGCGGTAGAGGTGGAGGGAGCATTGCGGATCCGCGAGCGTCACCGGGTCGGGGCAGTCGAATTGGCACTCGAGCTTGCCGGGGACGTGGATGAGGGAAGCCAGTTGTGCGAGCGCGTTCATCAAGCCGTCCGCTTCCAGATCCATCGGCGACAGGTTGTGCGAGATCGCCCGCGTGGACCTGACGCACTCCTGCAGCAACAGGCGGATCTGGCTGGCCTGCTGCTGAAGCTGTTCCTGGTTGGCCGCGAAATCCTTTGCCGACAAATCGTCCTGGAGGAGAAAGCACTTCATCTCGAGCGCCGTGAGTTGCTGGCCGAGGCCGTCGTGCAAATCGTGCCCGATGCGCTGCTGTTCGCGGTCGCTGATGCTGAGAATCACGGCTTCGAGCTGTTTGAGATGGGTGATGTTGCGGACGATCCCCTCGGTGACTCCGTCGCTGTCGTGCGCAACCGTCCACAAAGTCACGGCGATGACGATCTCATGGCCGTCTTTGTGGCGGACCGACAGCTCGATCATCTGCCCGAAAGCCGGGGCGGCGGCGGCACCGGCCAGCGCCTGCTCTGAAACGCGCTGCGATGCGCTGAAGGGTTTGGGCACCAGGAGATCGTGCAGTTTTTTTCCGAAAGCCTCTTCCCTGCTGTAGCCAAAAAGCAACTCGGCTGCGGGATTCCAATAGGAGATCTCCCCTTGGGAGTTCAGGCGGAAAATGGCGTCGTGGGCGGATTCCGTAATGGAAAGCAGCCTCTGCTCGCGCAGCAGGATTTTTTCCCGCTCCTCCTCCACCTGCTTGCGCCGGGTGATGTCGCTCAGGACGATCCGGAACTCGGGCGCGCCGTTTTCGCCCCGGGCGACAGCGAGCGTCCAATGCGCCCAGAAGGCCGTGCCGTCCGGCTTCACCATCCGCAGATCGCACGCCTGAGGTTCACCGGACTCCACGAGGTTTTTGCGCTGCCGGTAGTAGATGTCCTGGTCATCCGGGAAGATGAAGCGGGTGAGCGGCTGTTTGACCGCCGTGCTCCGATCGGCTCCGAGCAGGCGGGTGGCAAAGAGGTTGGCCTCAAGGATCAGCCCGTGCTCATTGAGGGTGCAATAGCCGACCGGTGCCAAGGCGAATATCTCGAAATACCGCGCCCGCGAGGTCTTCAGCTCTTCCATCGCCCGGCGCAGTTCCTCGTTCTGCATCTCGAGCTCGATCCGGTGCACCTGCAGTTCGTGGCGGCCCTCGTCTTCCGCCGAAAGCGGAGTTTTTCCCCGGCTGGTCTTCGCGATCTTTTTTTCGGCCAGGCGGCGCAGTCCGGCCATCTGTTTCGTCGGGCTGTCCATGTCGGTCATCGCGTGTATTCCTTCAAAAAGACAAATCCCGGAAATGCATCTGGCTTGGCACGGGGTTCTTGGAAAACTGGGCTGATAAGATTTTTTTCACAAGCCATTCGCCACTTGGTGACATCCTTTGGCTGCGGCGACCGGCTGTCAATACGTTTCAAGACCGACATACGTTTCAAGCCGGATTTTGTGTCCGCGTTGCATGCGCAATCGGGATCGATCAACTTTGGAGGCAAAACATACACACTTGGGTTTTCTAAAGAAAATGACGCCAGCGCCAGTCTGAAATCGCTCCGTGAATACGTTCCGAAAGGCGAGACGGTCGCAAACTGGACAAGGATGCTGGCCCGGCACGAATTTTCCGGAATCACCGCCGCCGAACTGGCCATGGGCATGCAAAAACAAGCCAAGGCCGATAACGCAGAACCTTCCCTTGCCACGCGCTGACCTCTATCAACGAAACTCCAATGCCTTGGAGTTGGCGGAATACAGGCTCAACAGCATGAGAGTCAACAGCGCGAATCAAATCGGTTATGACTGAAACAGCAAGTCACGCTGAACATCTATTACCAGGAGTGCACGCTTCATCGCCATTCGTCAATCAGCCGTCGAGGAGATTCAAACTGGCCTTTGGTGAGTCTGGAATTCGTGAAAATTACGCTTTCTTGCCTGCCTTCCGTGCTACCCAGCGAGCCCTCATGTTGGCGGCGAGTTTGGCACGACCAGCAGGAGTGAGCCCGCTCTTCCGCTTCTTCGATTTGGCTGGCTTCTTGGCAGTTTTGGCCTTGCGGGCTTTCTTCCCCTTTGCCGTCTTGGCTGGTTTGAACGATGTGACCGCTTCTGCGACTTCGACAATCGAGGTGACCGCCCCTTTGAGGGCTTTGGCGATCTCGGTTTCGACTTCTTCGACGCCCTTGATGAGTTGTTCCTTCTTCTCCGTCAGGGTGAGCAGACGGCGGATGGATTGGCTGGTGATGTGGGTTAAGCTCATAGTTGAGAGGGAGCAAACGACAATTTGACAGTGTTTGGCAATAGAAAACTGTGAAACAGTCCTTGAACCCTTATTGAAACTACCGTGCCTTTTTCTGACTGGCAGGCCGTCTAAAACAGGCACCATCAATTATGACGAGGCAAGACAGGGATATTTACCGCTCTGGTTCTGTGCAATTTCATTGTTATTTTCCTGGAATGAGAGGAACAAAGAATGCTGATGGATAAATCATTTTCAAAAAATCAGAAAGCGGAGATCACATCGTCACTTCGGCGCTATTTCACCGAGAACCTCGACTGCGATCTGAGCGAAATGCAGGCTGGGTTCCTTCTGGAGTATCTCATGAACGAGATCGCGCCTTTCGCCTACAACAAGGGAGTCGAGGACGCGCAGAAATGCTTCCTGAGAATGACAGAAGATTTGCCGAGCACATGCTTTCAGGAACCCATGACATTCTGGAAGAACCAGAAGAGCGTATCGGGTGGAGTCAGTAGAAAACCGAGCGCGTGATACGGGTCAGACTGGTAAAATAACGACACGGCATCCAATTTCACCGTTTTTCTCTGCCGACGCCCATTGAGAGCCAGTCCAATCAGCGTGAGCAAAATCGTGATTCGACCTATTTCGATCGAATTCTCTTGCTTCAACCGCACTGTGAGGCAGTTCCTTTTCTCTTATTTCTGAGCCAAATCCACGCAGATGATTTCGTGATCGTTTCGCACGTAAGCCCGGCGATTAGCAAAGGCGGGATGAGACCAGACCACCTGACGACCGGCATCATGATTGTCCGGCTCAATGACATGCGCCCGGCTGATCTCCTCGTAGCCCCTTGGCGTCAGCCGAGAGATAATCAAATCGCCTTTTTCGTTGAAAAGGAAAAAACGGTCTTGATTCCTGACCATGAAGGCATTGGCCCATCGCGTTTCCTTGCCGTTGGCTGTGGTGGCGCTGAGAGTTTCCCAAACCCGCTCCCCGGTGGCGGCCTTGAGGCAGCGCAATTGCCCGTAGCTGCAAACGCCGTAGAGATATCCGTCCATCAGGAACGGTGTGCTCATGGTTGAATTTAACGTATCGGTGTTTTTTTCGCTTGCCCGCTGACTTTGCCACAGAGTCGAAGCCGCCGGTTTTGAACTCTCCAGCCTAAGCATCCACGAGCCGTTGAAAAAACTGGTCAGGAAAAGCAAATCCCCCATCTTGCGTGGCACAGCGATTGTCATCCCGGAGCGAATGGGCTCCGACGACTTCAAGGACCAATAAACCTTGCCCGTCTCGGGGTCCAACGAGTTGACTGATTCCGGATGCCAGATGATCAGCTGCCTGACCCCACCCGCCTCAACGATCACGGGGGAACAATAGCCTGGTTCCTTGGCACTCAACGCCCGCCAGATTTCCCGCCCTGTGTTCTTGTCCAACGCGACGACCGTTGAATCGGAACCTCCAGCCAAACAAATCAGCTTGTTGCCGTCCAGCAAGGGGTTTCCGGCGAAGCCCCACACCGGGGCCTTGATTTTGAAGTCCTCTTTGAAATCCCGCGACCACACGACGCTTCCCGTCACCGCGTCCAGACAGAACAAATTGCCTTCCGCCCCGAGCGAAAAGACTTTTCCCTCGCTGACCAAAGGGGTGGTGCGCGGACCCGAGGGGTAGCTGAGCGCGTAGGGACAATCGTATTCGTGCTGCCACAGGAGCTTGCCATCCTCAGCATTCAGGCAAATAATCCGCTCGGTGCTGGAGTTGCTTCCTTGCGTAGTTTGGGTTGCTGAGTTATCTGCGGTTTTGGTAATCCGGCGGTCGAGAACGTAAACGCGTCTCTGGGCAACTGCCGGTCCGGAATAGCCAGAGCCGATTTGAGCGCGCCATACCACAGGCGGTCCACTGGCTGGAAACGAGCTGACAATGTCGGTCTCGCGCCACACACTGTCCCGCTCCGGTCCAAGCCACTGTGGCCAATCGTCAGCTCGAAGACCAGCAGCGAAACTCATCAGCAGTGCTGTCAAAAATACTCTGCGCATAGGATTTTTCATTATCGCGACAGTCTTTCGGTTTTCGCAATAGAAGCACTTTCAGTCACTTGATCCAATTTATCTCCGGCGGAGCATGGTGCACCGTCCGCTGGAACGGGATTTTCGGCAGCCCGAAAGCCATGCAATAGCCGATGACATGGTCTTCGGGAATGGCCAACCATTCCCTTGCTTCCGGCACGAGCTCAGTAATCGTCCAATAGGCGAGCCCATCCCAAACAGTGGCAAGCCCATGAGTGTTGGCCAGCAGTTCGAAATAACTCAGTGCAATGATGCAATCGACTTGGGGAGTCGCCATGCTCCGCGAGGCTGAGGTGACCACAAAATGCGGCGCACCCCGGAAGAGAATGTCGATTTTATCTTCCTTCCACGCTCGGGGATAGTTGGCGAACGATTCACGCCCAGGAGGAAGACCCTTAGCAGAGGCTTTTTCGATGCCGTCAAGTAGCTTGTCGCGGAACACGTCAAGCTTGGAATAGTCGTCAATGACGGTCCAAAGAACTCCCCGACAGTTGCGGCCCGTGGGTGCGGCACTGGCAATATCCAGGATCTCGCTGATCTGCTCCGAAGGCACGTTTTCCCGTTTATACGAGCGGTTGGAGCGCCGACCTCTCATGAGAACCTCCATGCTGTCCGGAGAGGGAAGGTTGCCATCAAGCAGCAAGCTCGCTTGCGGGTTGCGACCGAGGATGGAAATGGCACCATGCGGGCAAATGGCGAGGCAGTGCTGGCAGCGGTAGCACTGGTCGGATTTCTCCGCGATCAACTGTACAGGACCTTCAGGGGCAAGGGTCAATATCTTGGCGGGGCAATCGGCCATGCAGCGTCCGCAGCGGTTGCACAGTTCTGGATCGACGGAAAAAGCAAGATCAGGGAGAGATTCCATGGAGCGTTTGGGTGATGGCGACCCTGCGGAAGGGTGTTTATGTGGATCCTTTACAGGCAGTGCTTGGCAGATCCTCGCCTTCAACCGTTGTGCGGGCAAGAACAATCAACCATCGCAAACTGGAACATCATAGAGAACAGTGCATTCCCCACTTGCTGACCTGCCTGCGACCGTTAAGATTCAAAGTGGTGCCTGAGCGGGCCGTCAGATGAGTGAGAATCCCTCCACAGGAGGTCATCCATTTCTTTCGGATCTGAGCAGCGAGACGATCTTCATCCAAGGATAGCATATGGGGACTTCTATAAACTCATTAAACAATAGGACTGCACACATAAATGAAAGTTTGTGGAGCAGGTTGTGCTTTTTCAGGTGGTGGGCCTCGCCGCGTTCGAGCACGCCGCACAGGAAAAGGACAGCCTGCGTGATATAGCGACTCTTGTTGAGCATCGCGCACTCGGCGTTTCCGCTCGCAACGGCGCCAGTGACCTCCGCCCGCGAGGGAGATCCTGTTCTGGCCAGCGTCTCGAGGATCTGCGTGGCCCAGATGACCGGGACATGCGCCGCCTCGCAGAGCCAGAGGATTTCCTCCTGGACTTCCGAAAGCCGGGCAAAACCGATCTCGACCGCCAGATCCCCGCGCGCGACCATGATTCCCAACGACGGCCATTGCTGGCCGGCCAGGATAAGTTCCGGCAGGTTTTCAAATGCCGCGCGATTTTCGATTTTCAGAACCCTGCCGGTCTGCATCTTCCTCGGTGTGCTCTTGTTTGCCTTCGGTCTCCACCTCGTCGCCCTGCTCGGGCTGGGGTGACGATCCAGATCTGGAACAGCTTTGGGATGAGATTGCCAAGGGGCATCGATTGGCGACGCTCAACCGGAAAAAATATGGGGGTAGGGCAGCCGTTGACCATCGGCATGTCTCCGCGTAATGTCCGGCTATGTTGCGCCGATGGATTTTGCCCGGGCCGGCGGATCCGCTGGCGTCCGGGCGGCTGCTGCGGGAGTTGAACGTTCCTGCCTTTCTGGCTTCACTGCTGGTGCGGCGGGGGTTCGGCGACGTTTCTGCGGCGGGCGATTACCTCAACCCGAAGATGCGTTCGCTGTCGGCGCCGGAGCTGCTGCCCGGGATGTCCCGCGCCGTCGCCCGGGTGCTCTCCGCGGTGAGCGCGCGCGAGCGGATCGTTCTTTATGGGGATTACGACGTGGACGGCATCACGTCCCTGGCGATCCTTGCGCGGGTGTTGAAGGCGTTCGGCGCGCAGGCGGAGTGCTTCCTGCCGATGCGCGTCGGCGAGGGATACGGGCTGAGCGCCGCCGGGGTCTCGAGGTGCTGCGAACTCCACCGGCCGCAGCTTCTGCTGGCGGTGGATTGCGGGACGACGTCGGTCAAGGAAATCGCGGACCTGCGCTCGCGTGGGGTGGACGTCGTGGTTCTCGACCACCACGAGCCGGGGCCGGAGCGTCCGGATTGCATCGCGCTCGTCAACCCGAAAAGCGGTCCGGATTTTCATTCGCTCTGCAGCGCGGGGATCGCGTTCAAGCTTGCCCATGCGATGGTCAAACAAGCGCCGGTCGCGGGGCTCGACCTCCGCGAGTATTTCGATCTGGTCGCCCTCGCGACCGTGGCCGACATCGTTCCGCTCACCGGCGAGAACCGGATCTTCGTGCGGCACGGACTCCGGCAAATGGCCAAGACCCGCTGGCCCGGAATCGCCGCGCTCATGGGGGTTTCCGGCGTGGTTCCACCTGTGCGGGGAGGGGATGTCGGGTTTCGGCTTGGCCCGCGGATCAACGCAGCCGGACGGCTCGGCCCCGCGCAGGACGCGCTCCGGCTGCTGCTCACCGACGACCGCATCGAAGCCGGGCGCCTCGCCGCCGGACTCGACGCCCACAATTGCGAGCGCCAAGGGGTCGAACGCTCGGTCGTGCGCGAGGCCGAAGAATGGGTCGCCAAACATTTCGACAGCTCCCGCGACACGGCGATCGTGGCCGGCCGCCGGGGCTGGCATGTCGGGGTTCTCGGGGTCGTCGCCTCGCGCGTGATGCGACGCCACCACCGGCCGACATTTATCGTGGGCTTCGACGAATCCGGCTCGGGCAAAGGAAGCGGGCGCAGCATCGAGGGCCTCCCGCTCGTGGACCTGTTGCGCCGGTGCGCGCCGCATCTCGAAAAATTCGGCGGGCACGACATGGCGGCCGGTGTGAGCCTGCACGAGGGCTCGTTCCCGGCGTTCCGCGAGTCGTTCGATCTCGCCGCGCGCGCCATGGCCAACGAGGATATCCTCACCCCGCGCCTGCACATAGACGCGGAGATCGAACTCCACGACCTCGATTTCTCCCTGCTCGAAGCGCAGGATCTCATCGAGCCGTTCGGCGCGGCCAACCCCCAGCCGATTCTTTACACCCGCGCGGTCGCTCCGGCCGGCGCCCCGCGCCCGATGAAAGAAAAACATCTGAAGCTCGAATTCTCCGCCGGCCGCCGACGCTTTCCCGCCGTGTTTTTCAACGCGCGGACGGAAGACCTGCCGCGCCCGCCGTGGGATGTCGCCTACACGCTCGATTGGAATACCTGGC
>Ga0194054_10001636_pt1 | contig 10581 bp, 10 predicted proteins | sample SepL2210m_MetaG_FD_163628 | JGI IMG/M metagenome (GOLD analysis project Ga0194054, IMG submission 163628) | Anoxic zone freshwater microbial communities from boreal shield lake in IISD Experimental Lakes Area, Ontario, Canada - Sep2016-L227-10m | ecosystem: Environmental > Aquatic > Freshwater... | reverse complement strand
TAGTATATCTTGGCAGTATTCAAAACTCTTTGATCGAGACCAATAAACTCTGCCGTCATTATGGCGTGTGATTCTCCCGGCAAATCGTAGAGCAGGCGGAATGTGGGTCTAAGTGTACGCGGATGAAATTCTACGCTCACGTTTTTTGCATCAGATCTGCCTAGGGCATAGGCCTTCAGATGAGAGAGGTGCGTGGTCACGACAACCCTTGTGTGCCTCTCGATAAGCTCATCTATAATTGCCATTGCCAGAGCGGCCCCCTCTTCAGGGTCCGTAGCCCCCCCCAGCTCATCAAGTAGCACGAAGTCCCCTGCTGAAGCAGTTTCCAAGATCGTCTTAATCCGAAGCATGTGCCCGGAAAAGGATGAAACTCGTTCCCGAATGTCCTGGTCATCACCTATGTCGGCCATAATACGCATAAAGGGGTGAATCCTGGTTCCCTCTTCTGCAGGAACCAGCATCCCGCACCTGATCATGAGGGGAAAAAGGCCTGCTATCTTCAAAGCAACCGTCTTCCCTCCCATGTTCGCCCCACTGATGATAGTAGCTGTAGTTCCGGACTCTTGTATCACGTCCATTGGGACTACTTCCAATTCCCCGGCTGCCAGGAGCAACGGATGGCGAGCACCCAGAATACGGAACCCATCGTCAACAAGCTCCGGATATTTGGACGAAGTAGTTTCAGCATATAAAGCTCGTGCTTGAAAAGTATCCAGGAGGACAAGGGTCTCAAAATTACTATGGAGTTCATCTACTGCAGCACGAATTTCCTCAGTCAAGGCTTGAAAGATCTTGCGTATCTCCGCTCTCTCCTCGTCTACGAGTGAGGCGACCTGGTTGTTGAGCGCTACCACCTGAAAAGGCTCTACATAAACCGAAGCGCCGCTGCGCGAGTGATCATGGATTATTCCATCCAACAGTCCTTTGAACTCCGGCCGCAGTAGAATGACGTAACGGTCGTTCCTCAAAGTGACGTAGTCTTCCTGAACGATACGGGCCAGGTCTCTGTCATTCACGAAACCCTCAAGACTTTTTCTGATATAGCCACGCGCCGCTCTCATGCGTTCATGGATACGAAAAAGCGAAGGTTCTGCGTCAGGACGGACAACTCCCTGTTCGTCGATCGTTCGTGAAATACGATTCCTGAGGGATCCCAGAGTCACAATATTACCGGTGAAATCCTTGAGTCGCCTGAATCTATCCCCTAAATCCTCTACCTTACTACGAGTCGTATCAGTAATTGCCAGAAGATCGCCTACAGCGAGAATTTCCTCTGAATCAAGAATAGACGATGGACTTTCCAGTCTTCGAAATAGCCCCTCCATGGGTACAAGCTGCCCAAGTCCCAAGGGTCCATGTAGTCTCACCATCTCTTGAAGATCGCAAACTAAGTCTAGGCTGGCTTTGACGAGATGCAAATCGTCTTCAGGCTGAATTGAAAGGACTTTTCTCCGACCTGGCTCCGAGAGAGCATGTGCTTCAAGCTCTTCCAGAACGGCAGGCAGTTCGAGGAATGTCATGCTATCAAAAACAATATCCGAAAGTGTTTCAGAGCGCATGAGTCACACTGTCGGTAAAGGCTGAAGCAAAGGAGGAAGTTGAAGCATTACGGGACCAATCTCACGTGTCAAAACGCTTGAAAGGAAATGAGCGGTCAAGGCTTAGGTAAGTTCGTCACGGCCGTACAGGAATTCCTTCCGCCGCAAGAAATATTTTCAGTTGTTTGATAGGAATTTCCCTATAATGAAAAATGGAGGCTGCCAGTACCGCATCTGCATTAGCCTTGAGCACTGCGTCTCTCAAATGTTCAGGAGTTCCTGCACCTCCCGAGGCAATCACCGGGATGCCTACAATGTCAGTTACGGCACGAGTCATTGGGATATCATACCCGTCTTTCGTCCCGTCAGTATCCATGCTCGTCAAAAGTATTTCACCCGCACCTAAACGCTCGACTCTATCCGCCCATTCAAGGCAGTCGATACCCGTCATGGTACGACCTCCATGTATTGAGATTTCGAAGCCTGACGGAGTGTTGGCCGATCTGCGCGCGTCTATAGCAACAACAATGCACTGACTTCCGAACATAAGCGATGATTCTCGGATAATATCAGGATTCTGAACAGCAGCCGTGTTAAGAGAAACTTTGTCTGCTCCGGCATTCAAAAGTTCCCTAATGTCGGATGTGGTTCTTACCCCTCCTCCGACGGTGAGCGGCATGAATACTTCTTCGGCCGTGCGCGCAACAACATCCAGAATAATCTTTCGTCTTTGGTGCGAAGCCGTGATGTCCAGGAAAACCAACTCGTCAGCCCCTTCGGAATCGTAATACTTGGCATTCTCTACAGGATCACCGGCATCTCTGAAATTAATGAAATTCACTCCCTTAACTACACGGCCATCCTTTACGTCCAGGCATGGGATGATTCTCTTAGCGAGCATTATTCTTCTCTGCCAATTCGATAGCCTTACGGAGATCCACTCTCCCATCATAAAGGGCCCTGCCTACGATAATGCCATTGACTCCATCGTTTTGGAGGGGCAGTGCGGAAGCGACATCGTCAATGGAAGCGACACCTCCAGATAGGATGACGGGGGACAAAGCGCTTCTGGCAAATTCCCGAGTACTCTCAATGTTGGGACCTTGCATCATCCCGTCTCTATCGATGTCAGTATAAATAAATGACGCAGGAGTTGCAGAATCAAAGCGGGCAGCCAACTCTAAGGCCTTGATGTGAGTCGATTCTTTCCAGCCTTCTACCGCAACGATTCCAGCCCTCGCGTCAATTCCTACGGCAATCCGGCCTGGGAACAGATTTAATAATTCTATAACCTTAGTTGGGTCTTTTGCCGCCAGAGTACCGAGTATGACGGTGTTGACACCGATATCGAGATACATACGGATCGTGTCGTGATCTCTTATGCCTCCGCCAACCTGGATCGGAACGCGCACCGCCTTGACAATCTCTATGATACAATTCAGGTTAGAGGGTTTACCGTTCGATGAGCCGTTAAGATCCACCACGTGAATTCGCGACGCGCCGTATTCTTCCCACTGCCGTGCTTGGCCTGCCGGGTCGTGGTTGAAAACCGTGGCAGAATCGAACCTGCCCTGCCTGAGGCGTACGCATGAGCCATCTTTTATATCGATTGCCGGGATAATGATCATGGGAGGAGTATGGAACAAAAAAGCCCCCGTTCAGGGGGCTTTCGTTGTTCAGTTTACCTTCCGTTTTAGTCTACGGGAAGATAGTAAACAAACGGCGGCCAAGGAACGATGAATCTCCACATCGGCACCGCCACAGGAATGGGGGGAGGCCCACAAGTTGGTCCACAGACTGGGGGCTGAGGTGGTTCGGGATACTGCATTTTCACCTGGATCGATGTTTTCAGTCTTGATGGCGGCGGGCCACAAAAAACCGGAGCCGCTACCTTTCTCATTGGTGGCGCTTGGCACGCCGGACCAACACAGGCTGCTGGCGGGGCTCCTGCAGGAACCACCGTGGGTTGGGGAGCTGGGATTGACCCAGTAAATGTCTCGGCCCATACCATACCCGTCGCAGCTACGACAACCAGTATGAATCCGAGAATTCCTATCTTTTTAACCATACCCTAATCCTCCTTTCGACAAATTCATTATATCTGAGGAACTCTTCTTTTATTGGCCTCTCGCAGCAACCTTACTTAGTCACCCTAGCAGGCATAGGGGGCGGCGGCGCCATAGGTACTGGCCCACAGGCCGGCCCACAGGCCGGAGCACACGTAGGCTTTATGTAGTTCGCCTTCACCCACACGCAGCGAGGCACTTTGTGCGTCTTGCAGCAAGGATCCATTACTGTGTCGAAGTGCTCATTCTTGATTTCCGACACGATAGGCACCAACCATTCATAGCGACCCCCAGCATAAACCGGAAAAGTCTGGGGATTCTGGAAAAATGCGAGTGGTTTGCGGGGCCAAGCTACTCCAGCGAGATACGGTGCTACCACCCTAACTCTCCTCAATTGAGCAGGTATAGGGGTGATAACCTCCTTGACCATTGAATACTTGGTCTGGGCCGGCCCACACAGAGGCGGGATCATTGGAGGTGGCGGCATACAAGCCTGACCGCCGCCAGGTCCGCCGCCAGGTCCGCCAGCGAAGGACACCACCGCGCTAGCGCCGCACAATACGAGAACCATTAGGCTCAAAAGTAACAAACGTTTAACCATACCCTCAATCCTCCTTTCAACAGTTCCTCCCGACCATCGTTCGGGAGACCCGTAAAAAACATTCCCGGATAAAAATCCGATAAAGCCCGGAATGTATTTTTGGTATCAAATCAGACACAGAATGTCAAGCTATTTTTTTTGCTTGACTCCTCTTTTACCGCCCATTGTGAACTAATCGGCCACATCTTCGTGCCCCTTATGAGAGGCTCTTTGATCGTGGCTCCGGGGGGAGACATTACGTCCTCCGTTGTTCTGTTCAGCCCATTCAAAATGCTACCTGATTAAGGATTCTCTACCAGAAGGTGAATACCAAGTCAAGGGTTTTTTAATATGCTGAATATATTGCAATTATCTCCAGACCCTACCCCCTCATGAACTTCAACCGGTTGCACTGATTACCCCCAAGCTCTAAATCAGCCTAAGTGTAAAAAAAATGAACACGGATCCCTTGCTGTGACAAGAATTCGCGAACGTGCTCTTTTGCGCCGCTGTGGCCATAATCCAGACGACGCTGCCAATTCAATCTTTTTCAACACCTTTCAGATTAGTCACAATTTCTTGAGGCGCGTTTTTGATTTTACTCCGAAAAGCCTCCTCGTCACTCAAATGCTCTCTGAATCTTTGGATTCAACTCGAACCGATTTAAGGCCTATCAGCCTGACCGAATTTCACATTCAAAGGCCTGGTAGGCTCTGCTGTTCCAAAGCCCCTATATCATTCCATAGCCACCGTCCACACACAACAGTTGCCCGGTGATATAATCCGATTCACGAGAAGCGAGAAAAACAAAAGCAGGGCTGATATCCGACGCAGCCCCAAACCTCTTTAAGAGAATGCGATTCATGTAGACTTCCTTGAGTTTTTCGTCGGATCGAATCTTTTCAGTCATATCCGTGTCAACTATTCCAAGGGAAATCACATTTGCGCAAATGTTGTACCGAGCCAGTTCCCGGGCAACGCTCTTAGTTAAACTCAAAATGCCTCCCTTTGCCGCTGAATAGTTCACTTGACCAACCGTGCCTACTAGTCCGGCTACTGAGCTAACATTTATGATCTTTCCGTAATTTTGCTCCTGGAAGTACTTTAGAGCCGCTTGAATACAAAGAAATGGGCCTTTGAGGTGGGCATTTAGCACTGCGTCCCATTGTTCCTCAGTCATCTTCTGGAGCATAGCCGGACGAGTGAAGCCGGCATTGTTCACCAGAATGTCCAGCCGACCAAAATTTTCCTTAGCCGCAACCATCATATTCTCAACTTCAGCCTTGGATGCTACGTCGGCACGGACCGCAAGAGATTTTCTGCCCATGGCCCGAATCTGTTCGACCACGTCATCGGCCGCCTTCTGATTCGAAGTATAGTTAACCAGTACATCCGCGCCCTCCGCAGCAAAGGCAAGGGCCACGTTGCGCCCCACCCCTCGGCTGCTGCCGGTGACTACTGCCGCCCTATCGGATAATCTCATAATGCCTCCTATAAAACCCATACTGTTCTGTGGGATATTGAAATTCTTCCCAACTGTTAAGGTAATCTTTATACATTACTCAAAATGAGACTTAACGTGAAGAAGATTATCAGTGAGTGCAGCAAAAAAAAGCCCCGAGTTGGACTCAGGGCGTTAAAGGAGGTATGGATATGGGTTAACGTGCATTCGTGCGTTTCGCCAACCTCAATATCCGGGCTACCGACATGCGCCCTGATGAAGAGACTGTACGATTTCGCTTTTCACATAACCCCTGTTTTTTGCGACAAACACTTGGCGGAAAAGTTCCGAAATCTGGCACGAAGCCTATCCGAATTCTTACCGACAATTTCACTCAGTACTAACGAGAATTATTTTTACTCCGTAAACAAGTCAATCAGCGCGTGAAAACCGTACAACAATTCAAGGAGTATAAACAACAACGAGCATCAGAGATTTCTTGGAACTGAGATTTTTCAGATTGTGCGCGGTCGCTGAATTAAAGTGAAGGCTGGATCCTCTTTTCAAAATGTTCTTTTCCTCGCCTACCTGAATTTCAACTTTGCCCTCAAGCACGTACACAAACTCCTCTCCTTCGTGTCTGTATTCGACCATTTCGTGCTGTTTCTGAGGATCCAAAGTGATAAGGTAGGCCCATAAATGCTTGTCTTCCGCGTCAGGGGTCAGGCTTTTGTACGAATAAGCCTTGGTTCGCTTACGATAGCTTTTCCTACGCTCTATCCTTTTCTCTTCAGCAAGAAGAGTCGAAGTGTCTATTGCGAGAGCCCTGGATATTTGGATCAGTGCCCCCACTGGTGGGACCACCCTACTGTCCTCTATCTCTTCCAAGTAGTCGGTCGCATATCCAGTTTTTTCCGAAAGTTGTTTGATGTCGAGATTAAGATTTCTTCTCATTTTTCGGATTCTATCGCCAACACTTTGGACCTGCTCAGGTTTTTTCACCATGTAGCCTCTCCTAGGAACTCTGTTTTTTTTAGGTCGTCCGGACCGATTCGCATGGGACAAGGGACTTTACAAATGTTTGAAATCAAATGTGACTGCATGATATTACTCTGTCGTCAAATCTCGTAGTGTGCCTCAGTAAGCGTCCGGTCTCTTGCCTCCCTTGTACTTGGAGAGTTCACGGGCGATAACCACTCTCTGGATCTGGTTGGTTCCTTCGAAAATTTGGGCAATTTTGGCGAAGCGCATATACATTTCGACTGGATAGGACTTCATGTAACCGTAGCCACCCAAAATCTGAACGGCCTCAGTTGTGACATGCATTGCCATATCCGTAGCGAATCGTTTTCCCATGGCGGCCTCCATGAGACTTGGTTCACCTATGTCCATCAGCCAGGCAGCCCTGTACACCATCAACCTTGCCGCTTCGATTTCTGTCGCCAAGTCGGCGATAAGGAACTGGAGCCCTTGGAAGGAAATGATAGACCTACCGAATTGCTGCCGCTTGTTGGCATAGTTAAGTGCATAGTCAAAGGCCTGCTGAGCCAATCCCGTGGAACATGCGGCTATACCTACCCTGCCGCCATTCAAGGCGGTCAGGGCCATGCTAAAGCCCTTTCCTTCCTCCCCAAGAAGATTTTCAGAGGGTATGAAACATTCCTTGAAGTTAAGTTCCGTCGTGGGAGAAGCGTTGATACCCATCTTCGCCTCGTGAGGCCCAAAGGTCAAGCCAGGGGTTCCTTTCTCAACAATCACAGCGCTTATGCCTTTTTGTTTCTGTGTTTCATCAGAGCGTACCATAACCGCGTAGATATCAGCCACCTCTCCACTGGTGACATACAGTTTGGTACCATTGATTACATATCCTCCTTGGGTCTTGACTGCTGTAGTGCTCAGTGCTGCCGCATCGGAACCGGCTTCAGCTTCGGTCAGGGAATAGGCCCCAAGCTTCTCACCCAGTGCGAGGGGCTTGACCCATCTTTCTCTTTGCTCGTGGTTCCCGTAATGGTAGATCAGATTGGTCACCATATTATGAACGCTCATATAAACAGCAGTCGCAAAACAGCCTTTGGCAAGCTCTTCGAAAATAACGGCGGCAGTCAACCGGCCCACTCCGGTTCCACCGTATTCTTCTGGAACGTAAAGCCCGGTGAAGTCCAGTTGGCCCATCTTATCGAAGGTCTCTCTCGAAAAAGTAGCGGTCTCTTCCCATTGCCTGGCATTCGGGGCCAGTTCCTTGACAGAAAAGTCTCGCGCTGCCTTTCTTATGAGACGTTGTTCATCGGTGAGCTTGAAGTTCATAGACAATCTCCCGTATCTCGGGATCTAGGATAACAAGGAAAGACCTTTAGAAGCTTCATTTGAAAAATTTAAAATTTGTCCCGATGATTCTTGGTATTAGTGTATTTTTTATTATCATTACCTGTTAAGAGGGATACCCGTCAATGAAAAATCATCTGAGGATCATATTTTTGGTCAACAGGACTCTCATGAAGGAAAATCGTTTTGATGGACCTTTCGCCATGTGTGGCCGGCAGATTCATGAAGAGCGAGAGGTCGAGCCAAATAATGTCGGTGCCTTACAGAGCGTTCCACGTTTACGCATTAGCAGAATACACCTTTCACTGGACACAGGTTCAGACATCTCATGCTGTTAGAAGAAAAACCGATTCGGTCCTCATCCTTAACTAAGAAAGGACTTGAGAAAAAGGAGCCAACAGATTGACCAGCGACTATGACGCACTAAAAGTTCTTGCGAACACTTTTGGAATTGAGCCTCAATATACTGACAATCAGGGCAAGGTTCATCGTACGGATACCGTAACAGCGAGGAAGATTCTAGAGGTCAAGGGCGTCCAATTTGATACCCACCGAATGAATCTTAACCCTCAAGTCCTCGTTATATCAACAGATGACTTTCCATCTCATTTTTCAATGTATCTTGAAGGCTGGCCGGATGATACCCTCATCGACGCCCCGTTAGGTAACGTAATAATGAGAGAGAGCCTGAACCGAATTACAGAGCAAAAATATTCTCTGGATTCTGGAGAAATTTCCATTTCAGTCGACGATGAAAAAGGCCTATTACACCTTTCTCTACCATTTCCGTCAGACATTGAAACCGGGATCTACCGGTTAGAAGCAAAAACGTGTTTAGGAGAGAAAACATACCATTCTGATTTATTATGGATAGTTTGTCCCGAAAAGTGCTACCAGCCTCCTCCTTTTCAAACAGGTAGCAGGATTGCGGGCATTTCCATCGCCCTTTACGGGGTTCGCTCGGAAAGAAATTGGGGAGTGGGTGATTTCTTCGACCTGAAGAATATTGTCGACTGGGCCAGAGATGAATTGAAAGTGGATTTCGTGGGAATAAACCCGCTCCACGCTCTTTTCAACAAGCGGCCTTTCAACAACAGTCCTTATCTGCCTTCCAGTAGATTCTATCGGAACTTCATCTATTTGGATATCATCGGGATGGAGGACTTTAAGGAATCTCCAAAAGCTCAGGCCCTGGTGGCTTTGCCTGAAACTCAAAACCGTATTCAACGACTCCAAAATGAAGAGCATGTGAACTACGAAGAGATCGCTGATCTTAAAACTAGCCTACTCCAGGAGTTGTTTCGGACTTTCCTGGAGAATCACGGTAAATCTCATAGACACCATCACCGATGGACTGAGTTTGAAACATATCGAGTTTCGGAGGGCATTTATATCGAACGCTACGCGACCTTCTGCGCGCTGCAAGACCACTTTCAGGGCGAGTTACCAGAGGCTCACACGTGGCGGCAATGGCCAGTCGCATTTCACTCCCCATCCGGCCCTGCGGTAAAAAAGTTTCAGATAGAAAATGAGGAAAGAATCCTATTCTGGATCTACGTTCAATGGCAAATAGATATCCAATTGCAAAGTGTCCAGGAACGCGCCATCCAGAAAGGAATGCTCATTGGGTTGTATCACGATGAGGCACTTGCCGTAGACAGAAACGGAGCAGACTTTTGGGGGTGGCAAGATTACTTTCATGATGGATTCAGTGTGGGGGCACCACCCGATGCGTTTGCGCCTGAAGGTCAGGATTGGGGATTTCCCCCACCTGACCGAGAAAGGATCCGTAGGTCAGGCTATGAACCCTTCCTGAAGATTTTGCAGGTGAATTGCAGGCACGGCGGCGCACTGCGAATTGATCACGTGATGCAACTCAATCATCTATTCTGGATTCCAATGGGCAAGAAGGCCTCTGAGGGCGTCTTTGTAAAGGATTACGAAAGCGATTTGCTGAGCCTGGTGTGCCTCGAGAGTGAACGGGGCCGCACGCTTATCGTCGGTGAAGACCTCGGGACGGTTCCTTTCAATTATAGAGAAAGGCTAATGAGCAAGGGGATTTTGTCCTATAGGCTTTTCTATTTCGAGCGAGACCAGCATGAAAATCAGTTGCCCTTCAGAGATTATCCACAAAGTGCTCTGGTCTCGATCAGCACGCATGATCTTCCGACATTGGCCGGTTTCTGGTCCTATAGGGATATAGATTTGCGACGCGAAATGGGACAGGTGGATACTCAGCAGGAAAAGGCTCTACAAGAAGAGCGTCGACTGCACAAGGCAAAAATAATTGAGAGACTGGTCACAGATGGTTTTCTCCCAGCCCAGACTGCACACGCTGCATGGGAATCACCTGTTCCTACAGACGATCTCCATACCGCCGTTCTGAGTTTCATTTTTCACACGCCTTCGAAACTTGCACTGATCAATCAGGAGGATCTTTTCCTCGATATACGCCAGCAGAATTTCCCGGGAACCACATCCGAACATCCGAATTGGGTGACAAAGATGCGATTTTCCTTGGAGGATCTCAGAAGTAACCCAGAAGCGACGCGCTTGGCGGAGAAATTTAGGAGGCTCGCAGAAGATTCCGGCAGAGGTCTTCCTTAAAAAGTTAATTTATGCAAGGTATAAATG
>Ga0194054_10001627_pt1 | contig 10623 bp, 9 predicted proteins | sample SepL2210m_MetaG_FD_163628 | JGI IMG/M metagenome (GOLD analysis project Ga0194054, IMG submission 163628) | Anoxic zone freshwater microbial communities from boreal shield lake in IISD Experimental Lakes Area, Ontario, Canada - Sep2016-L227-10m | ecosystem: Environmental > Aquatic > Freshwater >... | reverse complement strand
GGTCGCTGTTTTGCCGTAAGCGTGAGCAATGTTGGCAATTACGTATTTCAGTTCCAATACTTCATCCGCTTTTTTAACCAGTGTGTTAAATCTTACGCCGATTTCACATTGGCCGGCCGTGGCAACTTCGTGATGATGAACCTCAGTAACTTGGCCCATTTCTTCCAACGTTAAACACATTGCAGAACGGATGTCCTGAAATGAATCAACCGGCGGCACAGGAAAGTAACCGCCTTTAACGCCCGGACGATGACCTGTGTTGCCATCAGGATAAACTTTTTCCGAGTTCCAGCCCGCCTCTTCTGAATCAACTTTGTAGAATGAACCACTCATGTCAGTGCCCCAACGGACATCATCAAAGATAAAGAATTCATTTTCAGGGCCGAAGAATGCAGTATCTGCAATGCCGGTTGCTTGTAAATAGCCTTCTGCGCGTTTGGCTAATGAACGTGGATCACGTTCGTAACCTTGCATATTTTTGGGCTCAATGATGTCGCAACGCAAGATTAAGGTGTTGTCATCAAAGAAGGGGTCCATAACCGCTGTCGATGGATCAGGCATTAAAATCATGTCTGATTCATTGATGTGTTTCCAGCCGGCGACTGAAGAACCATCAAACATGTTACCTTCTTCAAAGGTATCTTCATCGATAGAATGGGCAGGAAAGGTTACGTGTTGTTCTTTACCACGGGTATCACAAAAACGAAAATCAACGAATTTTACGTCGTTTTCTTCAATCATTTTAAGTACTTTTTTTGCAGACATCTGAATGGTCTCCTTGGACTTGGTTATTATAGGATCAGTGTTTTATGCTAAACGTTGTAAAGATACCATTTTTTTTGATGAATTAGCCACTAATAAAAACAAGTACCCCTCAATGTTCTCTTTTGGTGCGATCATTCCAAAACAGGGAAATACCTCAATGATTAAGGCTCAGCCCTACTATAAGCGATTATATCTATACTAGAAGCGGAGTTACCTGATTTGCTCTTTGACAAAAAAGTAATAAAGTGGATTAAATTGCACACTTTTAAGACAAAACAATAATTCCTGCGCACTATAATAATGCAATAATAAAGAGACGATTAAACAAATACAGATAACCTATTGTTTTAATAACATATAATTACATGGCACAGTAACTGCATATTGTTTTTAATGTGTTGTATGCCGGACTATTTTATGTTGTCACTTGGCAACAAGGCACCTTTATCCAAACTGTAATCAAGAGGACTTAACATGACAAGTATACCAAAACGCAAAAACCCGATGATTATCGTGGCGGCGAGTGGTCTTTTATCAATGACTATAGGTGCTTCTAACGCTTATGCTTTAGAAGCCGCACCAGAGATGACCGATGTGGATGTTAACGGAAAAGCCGAACAATATGACGTCGTTGAAACCAAAGGCGCGGTTGCCGCACTAACAAAATACGATGTAAATGAAACCAAATTTTTAAAAAGCAACGGTATTGTCATTGGCGGCTGGACCAATGCGGGTATTACCTACAATGCAAATGATCCTTCCAACGGCTTTAATGGCCCGGTTACTTTTGGCGATCGCTCCAGCGAATTTCAGATGGATCAGTTAAATCTGTTTGTGCAACGCGCTGTAGCGACGGAAGGCGATAAGTGGGATTTTGGCGGCCGTTTCGATTTCATGTACGGTACTGACGCAATTTTTACCCAGGCTTATGGTGTTCCGGCATTGGATGTCAATTCCGCCGAGGCAAAAAGCCGGAGCAATTGGGATCTTAATCTTAATGGCACAGCGGGTAATCGCTTTTACGGTATAGCACTGCCTCAGGCTTATGCTGAAAGTTATGTCCCTATCGGCAATGGCCTGAATGTTAAGGCGGGTCATTTTTATACCCCAATCGGCTATGAAACGGTGCCGGCCCCCGATAACTTTTTCTACACCCATGCTTACACCATGCAATACGGCGAACCGTTCACGCATACCGGTGTTATGGGCAACTATGCCGTCGATACCAATTGGTCTGTTATGGGTGGCGTAACCACCGGCAGCGCTACCGGCGGCTGGGATGGCGGCTTTAACAAGCAACTGGGTAACTGGGGCGGGCTATTTGGAACAACCTGGACCAGCACCGACAAGGGCACTTCAGCTAATATCAGCGGTACTTATGGCGGAACCTCAGAACAAAACAGCAGCCCTTTTGCACTGTACAGCATCGTACTAAAACACAATATTACCGATAAAACCCACTTGATCCTGCAACATGATCACGGTTTTGCCAACAACACTTACGACTTTGCCACAGGAACTCCGAATGCCATTGATGCGCAATGGTATGGCATTAACTCGCATTTATACTATGACCTAAAAGACAATTTGTCGATAGGTATGCGGGCTGAATGGTTTAGAGATCAGAACGGTTTTCGGGTTTGCTCACCACAACGTGTTGCAGGAGCAACTAACGGGGCAGGAAACAGTTACGCCATTGGCGGCCAGCCTAATAACAGTACCTGTACTGCCGCCAGTTATTACGAAGTCACTGCGGGTTTAAACTGGAAACCTACCAAATGGCTAAACTTGCGTCCAAACGTCCGCTATGACTGGGTAGATAGAGCTAATGGCGCGTCCAATCCTTTCGCCGACGGAAAAACAGCTCAATTTATATTCTCTAGCGATTTTACCGTTACTTTCTAATCCTGCCACTTCAGTAATCTTTTAAAAAATGCGCCTGACGGCGCATTTTTTTGCTTCAAGAAAACAGCCGTTACAGACCCGAAAATCGGATACCTAAAGTTAAATAGTCAATCTCTGACATGGGATCGCGATAAGCCTAAATAGTGCGCCCATTAGCCGTCATTAAAATAACCGCACCACTTTGAACTAACATCCCGTTTTTTTGCACTGAAAATGCCCAATCTTATCACGCTGATTTGTTTGTAAGCATTCACCCTATAAGCCATTACCAGTCCTAAACGGTACCGATAATTAAATTAACCTGTTGGTTCGATTATTGCTGTTTAATAATTTAACCACACTCAAACTCACACAGGGGAATAAAATGACTGGAAATGCTACCCGCGTTCAGGCTGTTCAAAACATCACCAATCGCCAACCTATGCCTCCCAAAACTCCGGAATCACTGAGTAGCTTATGGGCTAGTGATGTGTTTACGTTAAGCAAGATGAAGGAAAGTCTGCCTAAAGACGTTTTTAAATCCGTCAAGAAAACCATTGAAGCCCATGAAGAGCTTGATGTTTCCATTGCCGATGTCGTCGCCTTGGCTATGAAAGACTGGGCGCTATCCAAAGGTGCCCTGTATTATGCGCATGTCTTTTATCCGTTAACCAATGCAACGGCAGAAAAGCACGACAGCTTTATCTCCGTACAAAATGACGGCTCTGTCATCTCTGAATTTAGCGGCAAAGTGCTGGTGCAAGGCGAACCGGATGGCTCTTCCTTCCCGAATGGCGGCATCCGCTCCACCTTTGAAGCGCGCGGCTATACCGCTTGGGATGTCACCAGTCCGGCTTATATCATGACCACCGATAACGGTGCCACGCTTTGTATTCCAACGGTATTTGTGTCTTGGACGGGTGAAGCGCTGGATAAAAAAAACGCCCTTATTGCGTGCCAACGCAGCCATGAATAAAGCGGCCAAAAGACTTTTGTCCATTCTGGGTCATACCGATATTGCGCCCGTTAATTCCAGTTGCGGCGCTGAACAGGAATATTTTCTGGTCGATGCCAATTTTGTCAACCAACGCCCGGACTTGTTGCTGTCTGGACGTACACTATTCGGTGCCTCCGCTGCCAAAGGCCAGCAATTTGATGATCATTATTTTGGTGCGATACCTGAACGCATCCAGGTCTATATGCAAGATGCCGAAGAACAGCTATACCGCTTGGGCATTCCGGCCAAAACCCGACATAACGAAGTCGCGCCGGGGCAATTCGAGATTGCACCTTTTTTTGAAGCGGCCAACGTAGCCACCGATCATCAACAACTGTTAATGACGGTCTTAAAAAATACCGCAAAAAAACACGGTCTGGTCTGTCTGCTGCATGAAAAACCGTTTAAAGGGATTAACGGCTCAGGCAAGCACGTCAACTGGTCGGTCGGTAATGCAACCCAAGGCAACTTGCTGGATCCAGGCACTACACCGCATTCAAACACCCAATTTCTGCTGTTCTGCGGTGCGGTTATTCGCGGCGTACATAAATACGGTCCGCTGTTACGCGCCACGATAGCGACGGCAAGTAATGATCACCGTTTGGGTGCCAATGAAGCGCCACCGGCTATCATGTCGGTTTATTTGGGCTCACAATTGGATAATGTATTTGAGCAAATCAGTAACGGCAAAATAACCGGTTCTCTAAATGCTGGCGTTATGAATTTGGGTATCAATACCCTACCCGTATTTAATAAAGATGCCGGCGACAGAAACAGAACTTCTCCTTTTGCCTTTACCGGCAACCGTTTTGAATTTCGCGCCGTGGGCTCCGGGCAATCAGTGGCCGGTCCGCTGGTCACGATGAATACCTTACTGGCAGACTCTCTCAACTGGATTGCAGATTCGCTGGAAAGTAAATTGTCGCAAGGCGCTGATCTCGATACGGCGATACTCAATACACTTAAGGAAATAATTGACCAACATGGCGCGGTGGTTTTCAGCGGTAACGGCTATTCTGCCGAATGGCATAAAATGGCGGTTGAAGAGCGTGGCTTGGCCAATCTTAAAACAGCCGCCGATGCCTTACCTGTTTTAAAAGAACCGTATGTCGAAGAACTTTTTGACAAGCTGGGCGTATTATCGCCTGTTGAGCTTGCCAGTCGTTTTGAAATCTATGCCGAGCAATATATTCTCGCGATTGAAGTAGAAGCCAAGTTGGTGGTCAGCATGGCAAAAACAGGTATTTATCCCGCAGCCATAAAATACCTGTCCGATCTTTCCTCTACGATAAGCAACCTTAAAAACAACGGGGTTGAACTGGATAATGAGCGTTTAGTCCAGATAGCTGGACTACTAAAATTAATGATGGAAGCCGTTGACAAGCTCGGCAGCGCAATTGCCCAACATGATTTTTTAACACCCGAAGAACACATGCAGTTTTGTGCAAAAACCATCCGTCCTTTTATGGATGAAGTACGTTATTATGCCGATGCGCTTGAAGGCGAAATCGCGGATGAATTGTGGCCTTACCCAACCTATCAGGAAATGTTGTTTATCAAATAACTACCGGCGCAATGCCGGGAACCCTCCAGATAAACGCATGACACCCGTTGTCATGCCATTCTCTCTTGCTGTCTCCTGTCTGCGTATTGGGGAAAGCAGTTCTTAAAAACGCCGACGTTGCCAGGCAACGTCGGCGTTTTGTCAACATGAGGGGGCCCGTTGGGTAACTGGCTGTTCTACCTTGATATTGATTAGCGCCCTTTAGTTTTAAGTCCGGTTAAAATTACGCATGAATCTACAGGTATGCAAGATTTAAATTTACTCTGACCCCGGTTATTTTTTAACAAGTTAAATGCGTTTTTCAGCATCTTTATAGACTTTTTCTTTGTCTCTTTTAACAGCAGCAATGACTGTCACTGACACAATATCATCATCTACCCGATAAACTATTCTATTCCCTGGTTGCCTGAGTTTTATTTTGTAGCAATCTTTTATTCCTGAAAGAACTGATGACTTTACCCTTGGCTGTTCTAAGTGTTCTGCCAGTTTCATTTTAAACTTAGATTTTATATTGCCGTCCAGCTTATTCCATTCAGTTAAAGCTGGTTCGTGAAACCTTAATTTACAGGTCATCTATATTTAACTCAACAAATTGTCTATTTGCACGTTCAATGATAAGCTGTTTTTCTTTTAAATCTTCAAGTCTTGCTAATGCGCTTTAATTCTGTAACGCTAACAGTTGTATTGGCAAACACAGTGTCCATCGTAACTCCAATTTGATGCTGATTTTAATATTAAAAGCATTAAATAGTAGTCTGTTCCCTATTGTTAAAATTCTGCTAAAAAGAAAGAGGGGTTAGGGGAGATTTTATTAGATAAATCCTCCACGGCCCCGTTAGCTAAATCGTTGTTACTGCGAACGTTTGTCCCCATTGATTTGTTCAGTTATTTCTGGAAATATTGAACCCGGTTATTCATTTCGGGTGTGTAGTGTGGAAAAATGGAAATTTAATTTCTGAAAGTCAAAATCCCACTTATAATAAACTAAAACCAACCAGAGAGTCACATGCCCATACTGGACAATAAAGCTGACGAGCTTATTATTGATGAATACGACAGTCCATGGAAAGAAGCTGTTGAGCATTATTTTTCAGAATTTATCGAATCTTATTTTTCGCAGGCTTATCAACAAATCGATTGGACTAAAGAGGCTGTATTTCTCGATCAGGAATTACGAGCCGTAGTGCACGACGCAGAACTGGGGAAACGCTTTGTTGATAAACTGGTCAGAGTGACATTACTTGATGGCGATGAAAAATGGATTTATATTCACATTGAAGTACAAGGAACAAGACAAGCAGAATTTGCCAAACGCATGTTTGTGTACAATTATCGTATTTATGATCGATACGACAGACCGGTAGCCAGCTTGGCAGTATTGGCAGATGAACATAAAAACTGGAAACCGGCATCTTATGGCTTTGAAGTCTTGGGCTGTAAACACTTCTTGGAATTTCCCGTTGCCAAATTAACCGATTATCATGATCAACTTGAAGCATTAAAAACGTCAGAAAATACCTTTGCCATAATAACTGCAGCGCATATTTTGACGCAACAAACCCGTAAGAACGACAAAGAACGTTACGAAGCAAAGTATTTACTGGTTAAAATTTTATACCAACGAAAATGGGATAAACAAAGAATCATCGATCTATTTCGGATCATTGATTGGATGATGAAGCTGCCAACAGGTCTGGAACAGCAACTACAGCATCAAATTAAAATCCTTGAGGAGAGCACAAAAATGCAATATGTAACAAGCATGGAACGACTGGCCATTGCCAAAGGATTAGAGCAAGGATTAGAGCAGGGCGTATTAAAAGGTGAGCAAAAAACCTTGCGTCGATTGATATTACGCCGTTTTCAAACGATCCCTGACTGGGCTATTGACCGTATATCACAAGCATCAGAAATCGAGCTTGAACAATGGCTTGATAATGTGCTTGATGCTACTACCCTTGAAGCTGTTTTTACAGACCTGTCCGCCGCGCATTAAGATCGGTCAGGCTACAATTGTTTTCGTTTTGTTGATTAAATAGTAAATATGCCGGTCGGGGTTTGTAACCCGATCGAAACATTTGCAGACTTCGGAATTATTTGGATAAACAATTAAAAATGTACTGACTCTTTCGAAATATAACTTTACTCTGACCCCAGTTATTCAGTTATTTAACGGATGGGCGACAAGGCTGAACGTATCGCTGAAATGGCAATACAGCTGGCGGGTAGCGAAAGCAAATTCCCTCATCATGAATTGGAGCACATGGCTGAGCTGGTTAGGGGAATGCTGCATGATGCACTGGACGCCTTTGCCAGAATGACCTTAGAGAACTTGTCAGTACGTAGGGCGTGCACGGCACGTACTACAGAAAATAATGTCGCTTAATTAACGAAGGTCTCTATAACCCGGTACTCACGCTTGATAAACCTCATAATGACTACCCACATTGACCAAGATAATTTCCTTTTCGGTGATAATCATTTCCAGGGTTATCTGATAGCTGATGTTGATCGATACCGAATGCAAAGCCGCCAACTTGCCTTTTAGGGGATGCAGTCGCAGTGAAGGATGGTAAGGATTTTGACCCAGCAAGAGCAGGGTTTTGCGGTAGTGTTCTTTCAATTCCGGATGTTGCCGTGCAAAGCGTTTGGCGCGTTTTTTATAGCTGTCGGTAAAGATTAAGGTGTGGCTCATTCAGCGAACAGCTCGGCTACATGTTGATCAGCGCTGTCTTTACTGAACCGGCTTGCGGCAACATCCTGTTGCGCCTCATAGTGCGCTGCTTCCAGTTCCATTTCGCGCAAATAATGATAGTGTTCGATTTTCATCACCACAAAGCTTTCTTTACCGCGCACGGTTATAACGGCTTCCGGCTGATGGGCAAGGCTCTCTTCTAAACAGGCGATACCTTTGGTTTTTAAGTCGTTTGCTGTAATCATTTTAATCACCCGATAAATAGTGCGATTAACTATATTCTTGGGAGTGCTGTAGGTCACAAATAAAGTCGTAGTGTTATTTATTAAAGAGGGTAATAATTTATCCCTTGGTGATGTTAATTTTATGCCGTTTCCTGATTTGATCAGTGAAATTACACTTCACACAAAACACCCTGCTCCATTCCATAAACGATATCAACCAACCCCAAACCGGCCTCACGATGAGTCACCATGATGACTGTTTTATCTCGCGTAAAAATTGCCAAGGCCTTAAATACATCACTTTCCGTATCACTGTCCAGACCTTCCGTAGGTTCATCCAGAATCAATACCGGTGCATTTTTAAGATACAGCCTTGCCAAGGCGATACGCCGCGCTTCTCCCCCGGATACTTTAACGCCGCTTTCACCGACCCAGGTATCAAGGCCTTCCGGTAAATAGCTGATAAATTTCTCCAGGCCTGCGGCTTGTATGGCTGCATCGAGTTCGGTGGCTAAAGCGTCGGGTTTGGCAATTAACAGATTTTCTTTAATGCTGGCGGCAAACAATTGACTGCGCTGGGACAAAACGCCAAAACAGGTCATTAATTGATCGGCATCCAGTTGTTTTAGATTATGTTCGGCCAATAAAACACGGCCTTGGTCGGGATCATAATAGCGCATTATCAAATGTAATAAAGTGGTTTTACCTGAGCCGCTGACACCGACTATGGCAATTTTACTGCCCTGCGGAATAGCCAGACTGATGTTTTTTAACACCCAGTTTTGCTGATCAGGATAACGAAAGCTGACATTATTTAACTGCAAATCATAACGTTCCGGCAAGGCTACGGTCTCAATGTGCTGCGGTGTTGTTGGCGACATGTCTGTCACCTGTCTGATACGCCGTGCCGCTTTTTGAAGTTTTGCGAGCATTTGCAGAGCTACCGGCAAGGGCGTCACTAATTCAAAAGCTGCAAGCACACAAAAAACAAGCAACGCCAGATCGGTTCCTGACAACAAGTCCTCTTTAAATAAAATGGCGGCAAGCACCAAAGCCAATAATACCGATATCTGCGCCAGTAAAAAGGTGATTGCTGAAGAAATCGCCGACAAACGGTTATTTTGCCGCTGGGTATTAAGCATCAAATCAGAAAACTGCTCCAGAAAATGGCTAAAGAGCCCATAAGCCTGATTGGCTATTAAATCCGCAAAACCCTGCATCATATCAATTTGTCGAATCCGGAAATTGGCCGCCAAGACGACTATCTGTTCTGCTCCGGTTCGTCCCAAACGATTAAAAATCCACGGCACCCCAACCGAGGCAATCAGTAACATAAGGCCGGTAGCCAGACTGATAACGGGTGCATAAAAAGACAAAAAAACGGTAACGGCGGTTACGCCAATAATTGCCACGATGGCAGGTGCAAGCAAGCGCAAATACAGGGCGTCCAACGCATCAATATCCGCCGTCATGCGTGATAATAAATCACCGCTGCGTAGTGTTGACAAACGCCCAGGCACCAAGGGAATCAGCTGTTGGAAAAACCAGCTACGGATGCCGGCCAAGACCCGAAAAGTCGCTTCATGGGTCACCAAACGCTCACCATAACGACCCAACGTCCGGGTAATCGCCAACCCACGTATTTGCGCGGCAGGCAGCATAAAATTAAAGGCCAATACGTTGCCGTCAATAACGACTAATCCCGCTAAAGCAGAAGCGCTGATAAACCAGCCTGACAGCGTCAATAACGCGATAGACGCAAAAGCCGTCAGCAATGACAAGATGATTCCACCCAGTAGCCAGCCGCTGTGGGGTTTGAATAATTTCAGAAAAAACCACAAATCTTTCATAACACCAATCGTCCTTGCTGTAAGGTTATCCGCCTTGCCATTATATTAATCACCAAAGGATCATGTGTAGCGATAATCAAGGTTTTATCAGCAAATAATTGATCAATGACAGCCAATAGCGCCGTTTTATTGGCTGCATCAAGATTGGCCGTTGGCTCATCCAGAAAAATAATGTCAGCATTTTTTAAAAAGGCTCGGGCCAACGCGATTCTTTGTACCTGCCCACCGGATAAACCGTAGCCTCGCTCACCAATTTGGGTTAACAAACCCTCGGACAACTGTGCGCTAAATTCAGTGACACCAGCGGCTTGTGCTGCATTAATAATACGTTGTTCAGAAGCATCGGGATCAGCCAGGGCAATATTTTCTTTTATGCTGCCATGAAAAATGTAGGCGTTTTGCCCCACCCAGGCGGTAGCTTTTGCGGCGGATTCACGATTAACGGGTAAGCCATTAAGCCATAGTTGGCCTTCTGTTGTTGCCTCAAAACCCAGTAACAGATTTAAAAGAGTGGTTTTTCCTGCACCGGATTCACCGACCAAAGCAATTTTTTCACCGGTGGCAATGCACAAATTAATGTCTGTTAAAACTTGACGCTGACCATAAAATTTACTGACATTGTTAAATTCGATAAGGTTCTTATT
>Ga0194054_10001624_pt1 | contig 10637 bp, 7 predicted proteins | sample SepL2210m_MetaG_FD_163628 | JGI IMG/M metagenome (GOLD analysis project Ga0194054, IMG submission 163628) | Anoxic zone freshwater microbial communities from boreal shield lake in IISD Experimental Lakes Area, Ontario, Canada - Sep2016-L227-10m | ecosystem: Environmental > Aquatic > Freshwater >... | reverse complement strand
CAGCTTTTGATTTTTCCGCATCGTCTTTGCCGTCGATCCATTCCTGGAAAGCAGCCAAAGTTTCGGAGCCCATCATGTTGGCCTTTATAGCTTCCTTCATTTTCCTTGAAATACGCTGGCGGAGTTTGCCAACACCAAGAGCCATACCGTAGCCGTATTCGGCATTGTCTTCAAACAATGAATTGGCCCAGGCCGGACCGCGTCCGTTGGTATTTGCACGGTAAGGTGTGAACGGGGCTGTGCCTCCGTATATTGAAGAACATCCCGTGGCATTTGCTATCATCATCCTCTCGCCGTAAAGCTGGGTCAGGAGTTTTATATAAGGTGTTTCGCCGCATCCTGCGCAAGCCCCGGAGAACTCGAAAAGGGGCTGTGAGAACTGGCTGTTTTTAAATGTTTTAAACCTGTCGATCACATCGGTTTTATAGGAAACCTTTTCAATAAGATAATCCCAATTTTTCGATTCGCTGATCTGGCTGCCGAGTGTGTTCATTTCAAGCGCTTTGGTCTTGGAAGGACAGATATCGGCACAGTTGCCGCAGCCTGTACAGTCAAGCACGCTTACCTGGATCTTGAATTCATACCCGGCAAGTTCTTTCCCGATAGCCTTCAGGGTTGGCATACCCTGGGGGGCGTTCTTCTTTTCTTCTTCATTGAGAAGGAAAGGACGGATGGCGGCGTGTGGACAAACATATGCGCACTGGTTGCACTGGATACAGTTTTCGGGTATCCATTTGGGGACATTAACCGCAATGCCTCGTTTTTCGAGGACAGTCATCCCCGATGGGAAAGTTCCATCTTCCATGCCAAGGAAAGCGCTGACGGGGATATCGTCTCCGTTCATTGCGCTGACCGGGTCAAATATTTCCCTGACAAATTTTGAAACCGTTGAATCTTCATTTGCTTTTTTAACAACGATTTTGGACCATTCGGCCGGTATTTCGATCTTGATTACCTCGCCTCCCTGGTCGATAGCCGCAAAATTCATATTAACGATCTCTTCTCCCTTACGTCCATAAGTCTTTTCAATGGCTTTCTTCATATCCTTCACCGCTTTTTCATACGGGAATATATTGGAAAGCTTAAAGAAGGCCGATTGCATGATGGAATTCGTGCGGTTGCCAAGGCCGATCTCTTCGGCTATCTTGGTTGCGTCGATCATGTAGAATTTGACCTGGTTGTCGGCCATGAACTTTTTCATGGCATCGGGCAGGCGTTTCTTGGTTTCTTCCGCGTCCCATATGGAATTCAACAGGAAGGTACCTCCTTTCTTGAGTCCTTTCACAAGGTCATATTTGTCAAGATACGAGGGAACATGGCATGCAATGAAATCAGCCATGTTAACAAGATAGGGGGAGCGGATGGGGCTGTCGCCGAAACGAAGGTGGGAAACAGTTACACCTCCTGATTTTTTCGAGTCATAGGCAAAGTATGCCTGTGCGTATTTGTCGGTATTATCGCCAATGATCTTTATACTGTTCTTATTGGCTCCAACGGTACCGTCAGAACCGATTCCCCAGAACTTGGCTGAAAAAGTAGTTGCAGGCTGTATGTCAATTTCAGGCATCAGCGGCAGGGAAGTGAAGGTTACATCATCAACGATACCCATTGTAAAATGGTTCTTCGGCTCCTTCATCTTCAGGTTATCATAAACTGATACGATCTGGGAAGGAGTTGTATCCTTGGAACTAAGCCCGTAACGCCCGGCTATGATCATCGGCCTTTCGGGGCGGTCATAGAAGATATCCCTGATATCAAGGTAAAGAGGATCCCCGTTTGCTCCGGGTTCCTTTGTACGGTCAAGCACAGCGATGCGTTTCACCGATTTCGGCAACACATCAAAGAAATATTTTTCACTAAATGGGCGGTACAGGTGAACCACTACCAGGCCGACCTTTTCGCCTTTGGCGCGAAGATAATCAATGGTTTCACGGATGGTTTCAGTTACCGAACCCATGGCCACTATGATATTCTCGGCCTGGGGATCACCGTAATATACGAAGGGATGATATTCCCTTCCTGTGAGAGTGGTGATCTCTTTCATATACTGGTCAACAACATCGGCAACAGGATGGTAAAAGCGGTTGACAGCTTCCTTGGCCTGGAAGAAAATGTCGGGGTTCTGGGCAGTTCCCCTGGTAACAGGATGTTCGGGGTTCAGGGCGCGGTCGCGGAATTCCTGGAGAGCCTTTACATCGATAAGCTTTGCCATATCATCGTTATCAAAAGCTTCTATCTTCTGGATCTCATGCGAAGAACGGAAACCGTCAAAGAAATGAAGGAAAGGCAGCCTTAATTTAATGGCACTGAGATGGGCAATGCCTGCCAGGTCCATGATCTCCTGAACGGATCCGGAAGCCAGCATGGCAAAACCGGTTTGCCTCGTTGCATACACGTCGCCGTGGTCGCCGAAGATAGAAAGGGCATGGGCGGCAACAGTTCTTGCTGAAACATGGAATACGCATGGGAGAAGTTCGCCTGCTATCTTGTACATGTTCGGGATCATCAGCAATAAGCCCTGGGAGGCTGTAAACGTAGTGGTAAGGACTCCGGCCTGGAGGGATCCGTGAACAGCGCCTGCTGCACCGGCTTCACTTTGCATTTCACTAACCCTTACTTCGTCCCCGAAAATATTTTTACGGCCGCTGGCTGCCCACTCATCAACATTTTCAGCCATATTAGAGGAAGGTGTGATTGGGTAAATTGCAGCTACTTCACTGAACATATAGGCCATATGTGATGCAGCCTGATTACCGTCACAAGTCAAATATTTTTTTGTTTTAGTCATATTGTATTGATTTTTAAGAATTTAACTATATCAACTGTGAATCGATTAACAGACTGCAAAGGTACATTTTTTTTAAATTTGCCGGATGCTTTATCCAACTTCTTTTGAAAATAAACTGGGCTTTGACCATATCAGGGAACTGCTGTCGTCCAACTGCCTGTCTTCCATGGGGAAAGACCTTATATCGACCATATCCTTCTCGACAAAGAGGGAGGATATCTTTTTAAAGCTTGTTCTCACCGGGGAGATGCTGAATGTTTTGAATTTTGAAGAAGGATTTCCATCCCAGGACTATTATGACCTGTTACCCGAGTTAAAACGGATTATAACGCCGGGAACTTACCTGGAGGAAGATACTATTTCGGAGCTCAGGCTTTCGCTCCAGACGGTTGCCGCACTGATCAGTTTCTTTTCGGTGCGCATGGAAGCGTATCCGGGCCTCTACGCCCAGATCGCCTCGACCATAGCCGACAGCTCGGCTCTTACCCTTCCGGCCGCCCTGGTCCGCCGAATAGACCATATGCTCGACGAACGTTCAGAAGTCAGGGACAATGCTTCCCCTGAGCTGTTAAAACTCAGAAAAGAAAAGGCATATAAAATTGCAAGTGTAGAACACAAGATACACCATGACCTGAAAGTCGCCCGGCAATCGGGCTGGACCCCCGAAGATGCCGAGGTCACAATCCGCAACGGCCGGCTGGTGATCCCGATGCTAAGCGCCCATAAACGCAAGATCAGCGGGTATGTTCATGATGAATCGGCCACCGGGCAAACGGTTTTCATTGAACCCTCGGCCATTTTTGAAACGAATAACGAGATCCGTGAAATTGAATATGCCGAAAAACGGGAGATCATTAAGATACTGACAGTTTTCACAAATGATGTCAGACCAGAAACAGAGAACCTCGCAAGCCTGTACAAATTTCTGGGCGTAATTGATTTCATAAGGGCCAAAGCCCTGTTTGCCAGGGCCGTGGCAGGGGTCCTTCCAAAGATCGCCCAGGATACCGATCAGTCCTCCAAAACAGGAAATGCCATGGCTTTCAACTGGCACCAGGCCATCCACCCTAATCTGTACCTTCATTTTAAAAATATAAAAAAAGAAGTTGTTCCCCTTGACCTGGAACTGGAGGGAGAAGAACGCATACTCATCATTTCGGGTCCGAATGCAGGAGGGAAATCGGTTTGCCTTAAGACCGTGGGGCTTGTGCAATACATGTTCCAGTGCGGATTGCTGCCGCCTTTGAGGGAAGATTCGGAATTTATGATCTTTGAAAAGATCTTTATAGACATAGGTGATGAGCAGTCCATTGACAACGACCTCAGCACCTATACTTCCAAGCTCCTGAACCTGAAATTCTTTCTTGAGCATGTCGACAACCATTCCCTTCTCCTTATTGATGAGTACGGTTCGGGGACAGATCCTTCCCAGGGAGGGGCAATGGCTGAAGCCTGCCTCGAGGAGATGGCTGCAAGGGGAACCTATGGGGTTATTACCACCCATTATTCCAACCTTAAATTGCTCGCAGGACGTGTAAAAGGAATTGTAAACGGGGCAATGCTTTATGATTCGAAGAAGCTTAAACCCCTTTACCGCCTGAAGAAAGGCAAACCCGGTAATTCCTTTGCCTTTGAGATCGCAGCCCAGATCGGGTTTCCCGCAGCGGTGCTGAACAAGGCAAGGAATATCACGGGCCACAGCCAGCTTAATTTCGAGAAGCAGATCCAGGACCTTGAAACCGAGAAGGATGAGATGAGCAGGAAATCAACCGAGCTGAGGGTGGCCGATGATTTCCTGGCGGAACTGATAACAAAATATGAGAAGCTGACGGGGACACTGGAAAAATCAAAAAAGGAGATCCTTGAGAATGCCCGGGCCGAGGCCCTGCAGATGGTCTCTGAAGCAAACAGGACCATAGAAAGAACGATCAGGGAGATAAAAGAGGCCCAGGCCGAAAAGGAACAGACCAAAACTGCAAGGTCAGGCATAAGGGAGCTGAAAGAGAAACTGGAAGAACAACAGGCTCCGCTGGTATGGCCTGAGCCGCCCCCGGAAGACATGGAACAGGGGAAGCCTTCATCCGCAGTCAAATCTTCAACCGCAGGTAAATCTAAATCAAAGGCCCCTTCAAAACCTCAGATAATTGAACCAACAGGGCCCCAGCACAGGCAATATCAATCCTACCTTGACGACATGCACCGTAAACTGTATGATTTCGAGGTGACACTTGACCTGCGCGGCAAACGTGTGGATGAAACGATATCCCTTTTGCAAAAGTATATTGATGATGCAATCATGCTTTCCATTCCTGAGGTGAGGATACTGCATGGCAAAGGGAACGGGGTACTTCGGCAGGTTACGAGGGATTATCTACGTTCGGTAAAGGAAATTAAAAGCGCAAAAGACGAACTTCTCGAAAGAGGGGGAAGCGGAATAACCGTTGTGGTTTTCAAATAGGACCTGCATTTCACTCATATTGTTCATTTAACAATTTTTAACGTTTTTCTTTTCACAATATAAATTACCGCCACAAAACCCTAACAGCCTGTTTTAATTGTCTGAAATCCGGTTTTTTACAGAAATGGATGGAAAGTCTCATCCTGCTTGAAAAACGGATATTGAGAGGGATTTATCAGTTTGCAGTTTCATGATAGTTCTTTATTCTTCTTCATAATCGTACTTTTGCCCCTCTGCGCCAAAAACCAAAATCATGAGTTTAAGAGCCAAGACCAATGAACTCAAAAGAAGGATGAATGAAGCCTTTCAGGGAGGCGGTGAACAAGCCCTTGAAAAGCAGAAAGCATCCGGAAAAATGACTGCCCGTGAACGCATCCTTGCATTGCTGGATCCAAATTCATTTCATGAATATGATCTTTTTGTAAAGCATGCCGGGCAGGACTTCGACATGGACAAAAAGTACCTGCCGGGTGACGGTGTTATAACAGGTACCGGATCCATTAATGGCTGGCCTGTTTGCATTTTTGCCCAGGACTTCACAGTTGCAGGCGGTTCATTAGGATTTATGCATGCCAAGAAGATCACAAAGATCATGGATCATGCCATGAAGATGAAAGTGCCCCTGATCGGGATCAATGATTCGGGGGGTGCAAGGATCCAGGAAGGTGTTAATTCACTTGCAGGCTATGGTGAAATTTTTTACAGGAACACCCAGGCTTCGGGCGTGATTCCCCAGATCAGCGTGATCCTGGGTCCATGTGCCGGGGGTGCTGTATACTCCCCTGCCCTTACCGACTTTGTGTTTGTGGTGGACAAGATCTCCAAGATGTTCATTACCGGTCCGGAAGTAATCAAGACTGTTCTGGGAGAAGAAATTTCCATGGAAGACCTAGGGGGTGCCAAAGTGCATGCCGAGATAACCGGGAACGCGCATTTCTTTGCCGAAAGTGAAGATGAATGCTTTGACCAGATCAAAAGGCTGGTTAGTTTTATCCCCTGGAATAACGATAAAAAAGCCGAACTTTTCCCGAAGAAAGCGCCAAAATCAAGGCATTATAAAATTGAAAGCATATTTCCCACCAACCCGATGACCCCTTATGATGTAAGGGATGTTATCAAGTCGTTGGTCGATGACTCCGATTTCTTTGAAATTCACGAGCTCTGGGCTGCAAATATTGTCATAGGTTTTGCAAGGCTTGACGGACAAACCATAGGGTTTGTTGCAAACCAGCCGATGGTTCTGGCCGGGGTGCTTGACGTGGACTCCAGCGATAAAGCTGCAAGGTTCATCCGTTACTGCGATGCCTTTAACATCCCCCTTGTTACCCTCGTTGACCTGCCGGGCTACCTTCCGGGTATTGACCAGGAGCATGCAGGGGTTATCCGCCATGGTGCCAAAGTCCTCTATGCATACAGTGAAGCAACAGTGCCTAAGCTGACGGTTATTTTACGCAAGGCTTACGGGGGAGGGTATATCGCAATGTGCTCTCACCACCTTCGTGCCGATTTTGTCCTTGCCTGGCCCACAGCCGAAATCGCCGTCATGGGGCCCGAAGGCGCTGCTAACATCATTTTCCGTTCCGAAATAAAGTCATCGGATAATCCCGATGAAACGCGAAAGAAACTCATTGAGGAATACCGCCAGAAATTTGCCAATCCTTATGTTGCTGCCGCATACGGCTACGTTGATGCTGTAATAGAACCTTCGGAAACCAGGAGCTTCCTCATCCATTCCCTGACCCTGGCGCAAAACAAAAACGAGATCGCCCCTAAGAAAAAACACGGGGTTCCTCCATTCTGATCGTCCTTAAAACAGAACACCCTCTTATGGAAGAAAACGAAAAACCGCAGGCCGCCCCTCCTGAACCAGAATTCATCTCATTCCAGATGGAGCATATTGCTTTTAAAACACTGCCCAACCGTACCTATTTGATGCGCAAACCGTATAAGGTGGATGATCCTAAAAAGATCACCGCATTCATTCCCGGTACGATCGTGAAGGTTTATGTCAAGGAAAACCATAAAGTTAAAGAGGGTGACACCCTGCTCGACCTCCAGGCAATGAAAATGAATAACCACCTGTTATCTCCTGTGAGTACTGTCGTTAAAAAGATCTATGTTAAGCAGGGTGAAAGGGTTTCCAAGAACCAGCTGCTGGTTGAGCTTAAGTAAGCATCATTTCCTTTATCAGGCTTTCAATTTCTTCCCTGCCCTGGCGGGTAGTTGAGGAAGTCGTTATCATCTCGGGCACAAAGCGTGGAATAAAACGCTGTATCCCTTTTACGTATTTTGGCTGGAGGTTCCTTTGTTCGGCATTTGACAGCTTATCGGTTTTCGTGAACAATATTACGAAAGGCCGGTTATTCCTTATCATCCAGCTCATGAATTCGGCATCCTGGCTCAGGGGCTCATGCCTGGCGTCGATCAGCACGAAAGTACACCTGAGAGCCTGGCTTTTCAGGATATACATATTAATGATGGGTTCCAGCTTCGCTTTTTCAACTTTTGAAAGCTTCGCATACCCGTAGCCCGGCAGGTCAACGATATAACACCGCATCTCCTCCTCAAGATAATGGTTAATCGTTCGCGTCTTTCCCGGGCTAGATGAGGTCTTGGCCAGGTTTCTCCTGCCGGCAATCATATTGATCAGCGAGGACTTGCCTACATTGGAGCGGCCGATGAATGCAAATTCGGGCAAACCGTTTGCCGGGCCGTCTTTGGGATGTACAACGCTTGAAATGAATTTCAGGTTCATGATGGCGGATGTGAGATTACCGTTCCTTTAACTTGGCTGTTCCGGCAAGGCGTAGACCTTTTGTTGTACCAGTTCTGCCCACTGAAGGTCGGTTCGGGTTTTATCAAATGATTGCCAGGGGATCAAACTGCCGGTTATTATGGTAATGGTTTGGCCTTTCTGTTTCATCATTTCATCGGCAAGGTACAACATTTCAAGATTGGCTTTAATACCCAGCTTCTTTCGCCAGTTCGAGAGGTTGTAGAACCAGTTCGAGTTCCTGCCTGAAATATAAACAGGCAGTACGTCGCGCTCATATTTTTTTGCTTTTTTAATAAAGGTGTTTTTCCATTCCAGGTCCTTTATTATGCCGCCTTTGAATTTGCGTGATACCAGCCCGGCAGGAAAATACAGTATGGTTTTGCCCCCGGCGAAATTTTCGTCGATTATCCTTGCATTTTCGGTGTTCTTGCCATGTTTGTTAATAGGGATGAACAGGGGCTGAAGCCCCGGGATATTCATCAGCAGGTCATTCACCGGGAAAACGATATCGGGCCTCACTTTCCCTATCTGGTCCATAAGGGCAAGCCCGTCGAGCCCCCCGAGAGGATGATTGGACGCGATGATAAGCCTGCTGTCTTTAACAATTTCCCTCAGCCTGTCAAACGGGTTTTCAGTCCTGATCCCTGCGATCTCGGTTTTCACCGTAACCCCGAATTCACCCAGTATGGCTTCAACGAAAGGCAGTCCTGATTTATCCCTGTTACGGTATATATATCCATTCACCTCATCCTGATGGATGATCCTTTTAATATACCGCATGAACCATCCCGGGATGAATTTGAGAAGACGGGGGTTCTTTGATGCAAAGAGGCCTTCGACATTGATCAGTTTCTCAGGTATGTCTGAAATTTGTTCTGTCATAATACAAAAATAGGAAATCGGATCATATACCTGGCTTATTCCCGAGCACGGTTCCCCTGCTTTTATTACTTTTGTATGAGAGTCTTATCCTGCTATCATGGAAATGATCATTCCTCCTGTCGACAGGCACCTGCTTGATGCCGAGCTGACCGAGTCCAAATTTGTGCGTAACACAAATAACGGACAGAACAAGATTTATATCTTCACTGCCCATGATTCCCCGAACCTGATGAAGGAGCTTGGAAGGCTCAGGGAGATCACATTCAGGGATGCCGGGGGCGGTACAGGCAAAGCGATAGACATCGATGAATTTGATGTTATGGACGAGCCCTTTCACCAGCTCATTGTATGGGATCCCGCCGATCATGAAATAGTGGGAGGATACCGGTTTATACACGGGAGGGATATACCCTGCCTGGCCAACGGCTGCTTAAGCTCCGCCACAGCTGAGCTTTTTGAGTTCTCTCATAAGTTTATCCGTGATTACCTGCCGTATTCCATTGAACTGGGCCGCTCGTTCGTTCAGCCGGAATATCAGCCTACGGTGAACCTCAGGAGAGGGATGTATTCACTCGATAATCTTTGGGACGGGCTTGGGGCGATGATCATAGAGAATCCCGATGTGAGGTTTTTCTTCGGTAAGATGACCATGTATCCGCAGTATAATAAAACCGCCCGCGACCTGGTGATCTATTTTCTTCAGAAGTTCTTTCCCGATAATGAGCATTTGCTTACGCCAAAGTTCCCATTGGTAACCGAAACGCCTTTGGATGTCTTGCAAAACACCTTCAATGCCCCCTCGTTTGAAGAAAACTACAAAATTATGACACACGAAGTAAGGCAGCATGGTGAATTTGTGCCCCCGCTGGTGAATGCCTATATGAACCTAAGTTCCACCATGCGTACGTTTGGAACTTCCATTAACCAAGGGTTCGGGGATGTGGAAGAAACGGGGATTATGATAAAAATAGATGACATCTATCCGCGGAAAAAGGAAAGACATCTAAAAACCTATATTCAGAGGTTATCGTTCAGGGGGTTTCGCTGGACGCGGAAAAGAGAAAGGTCTTAAAAGTACCTGTCCTGTCAGGCAGTTTTTGCCTTATTCGCCTTTTTCATCAGCTTGCTCTTAAGGTTGGCAGCCTTATTTTTATGTATTACCGACTTCTTTGCAAGTTTATCTATCTGGGAGATAACAGCTGGCAAATCCTTCTTAACTTCTTCTGTTTCCTCGGTTGCACGCAATTTCTTCACAGCATTACGCACCGTTCTGCCCTGGTAACGGTTCTGTGTTCTTTTTGTTTTAGTATTCCTGATGCGTTTTTCCGAACTTCTGTGATTGGCCATGGATTGAATTATTAATTTATCGTGCTTATTTTAAAAATCAGGGCGCAAAATTACAACATTTATTTGAAATAGGAAATAGCCTGCACACAATTTCCTGAAAATGAACCGGGCCGGCTTGTCGCCGGCCCGGTTTTATGCATTGTCATGCTTCTGCAGGTTTCTCCTCAATAACGACCGGAGGTGCTGCCGGGGCCTCCGGCTTCACTTCTTCTTTCGGAGCAATCTTAACCTTTGGCTTCGAAACTGCTTTCTTTTTAATCGCTGCTTTTTTCACGGCAGCCTTTTTTTGGACTGGCTTTGCCTCTTTTTTCGGGGCCGGCTTGGCTTCCTTCTTTGCGCCTGGTTTGGTTTCCTTCTTTGGCGCCGGTTTCGTTTCTTTTTTGGGT
>Ga0194054_10001616_pt1 | contig 10664 bp, 8 predicted proteins | sample SepL2210m_MetaG_FD_163628 | JGI IMG/M metagenome (GOLD analysis project Ga0194054, IMG submission 163628) | Anoxic zone freshwater microbial communities from boreal shield lake in IISD Experimental Lakes Area, Ontario, Canada - Sep2016-L227-10m | ecosystem: Environmental > Aquatic > Freshwater >... | reverse complement strand
CTGCAAGAGTTATCTCCCGTCTCAAACCGGTTCAACAACAAAAGAATGTTTAATTTTAAAAGAAAAGAATCAACTTAAAAAACACCGGATCGCTGCCCTAAGATTGGGGTACATTATAGGTCTATCATCTTTTTTTGCAGATTTTCCACAATCATTTCAAAGCTTGGGCTGGTTTTAGGCATATGTAGTTTGTCATTATACTCATGCCGGAAAGACATTCCTGCCAATCCGCAGACAACAAACCCGGAAGTAATCAATTCACCTGCCGAGTTCAAATGGAGTACTACAAGGAATTTGCCGGTTAATATAAGTATGGATATACCTGGTGCAGGGGAAGCCAGGTGCCGTCTAGATATTTACAAGATCATTCCGGATGGAAATACCACCTTGATTTTCTCGGCGAGCATTCAAAACATAATGCCGCTGAAGGCGACTGTAACAATACCAACCGCATCGAAGGAGATAAAACTCAGCCTTACAAAACCAGATGGTTCGGTTCTTGATGTGACTACCGAAGTGAAAGATCCCCTGACTTATATTTTCAAGGCGCCGGGAGTGAAGTCTTCCATGACCTTCTCAGATGCTGATAAGGATGGGGTTGCCGACCTGATCGATGATTTTCCTAATGATCCTTCCCGTGCTTACAAATATTCTTATCCTGAAATATCACCACTTACTTATAACCCAATGTCACCTGTTTCCTGGGCTACGTATTGTTTTGAAGACCTTTGGCCCAGTATGGGTGATTTTGATATGAACGACCTGGTTGTCAATTATAAATATGAAATAATAACTAATGCTGATCATACGGTCAAACAAATACTTGCACATTTCAAGGTTAAGGCTGCAGGATCCTGTCCGAACTGGAAACACGGGTTCGGCCTTGCTTTGAACGGTATCCCCGCATCTGCCATTGATGCCGTAACCGGTTACAGGATACGTCCCGGATCATATATCACGCTCAATTCCAAAGGATTTGAATCAAACAAGAACGGAGATCAGTCAACCCCCTGCGTTATCATTGTATTTGATGACCATACCTATGTTGCAGCAGGTGCCTCCGGTGGGTTTTTCAATACCATGTTGAATTTACCCTGCGGAGAGTCTGATCAGGTTGACATGACCATTAATCTTGTGAGCAATACCACGATAAAAGATTCGGATGTGATACCGGGTAATTTCAATCCTTTTATGATCCGGAACAAAAACAGGGAATATGAGATACATCGTCCTGATTTTCAGCCCACATCATGGAATAACCCTGCCAATTTTCACACCTTGGACGATGCGTCTGTACCTGAAAACAATAGTTTTTATAAAACGAAAACAGGACTGCCATGGGGACTTGACCTGCCGGTGGATTTCAACTATGCCACTGAGTTCATCAACATACAACTTGCTTATCCTCAGTTTAAAACCTGGGCCGAAAGCGGTGGTACCGTAAACCAGGCCTGGTACAATTATCCATCTTCAGAACCCGGGAAGATATTCGTCTGCAATGGCACAACACCACCAGGAGGTAATTTCACCTGTGGAGATAATGTAACAGATTCCCGGGATGGGAAAATATACCATACCGTATTGATCGGGAACCAATGCTGGATGAAAGAGAATATGAATATCGGAACCCATATTAATAGCAGCCAATCCCAGTCCAACAACGGGACCATCGAAAAGTTTTGTTACAATGACCAGGAATCGAATTGTGATGTTTACGGAGGTTTATACCAGTGGGCTGAGTTGATGCAGTATGTCTCGACTGAGAAGGCACAGGGAATTTGCCCAAATGGTTGGCATATTCCATCCTATCCTGAAACTAAAACGCTTGCCATTTCTTTAGGTGGAGAGGATATCCAAGGTGGTTTCTCCGTTGTTGGAAGTAAAATGAAATCAACGGGAACCATTCAAGATGGCAGCGGGTTATGGAATCAATCAAGTTATCATTCCTCCAATGCGTCAGGATTTACTGCATTGCCTTCCGGATACTATTATAATAATGGATATGCCAGTGGATCATTCGAAGGCCTGCACGATCTGACTTTTATTTACACTTCATCCATACAAACGTATACCGGGAGGTTCATGGTTTTAATGAAGGATATGGATGATCTTGTCATAGGTGGATATGATTACCCGGGTGATGCTATGCCAGTCAGGTGTATAAGTAACAATTTGTATCCTGAAAATAATTCGGCCCCAACTGCTACAAATGTTAGGCAGACTGGAAATGCTGCATATGGACAATCACTGACAGGTGTATACACCTATAGCGACGCAGACAATGATCCGGAAGGAATTTCAACGTATCAATGGTATCGATCGGATGATGCAAACGGAACAAATGAGGTGCTAATAACAAATCGAATAGCTAAAACTTATGAAATTCAAAGTGCAGACATGAATAAATTTATCAGGTTTAGCGTCATTCCGGTAGCATCAAGCGGTATTTACCAGGGTGTTGAAGTGAAATCAACTCAATACTCCGGACCCGTTTCTGCAGGTTCATATACCTGTGGAAACCCGGTTAGTGACACTCGCGACGGACATGTATATAATACAATTCAGATTGGCAATCAATGCTGGATGAAAGAGAACTTGAACATAGGTGTGAAGATTGATGGTTCATCGACCCAGACAAATAATGGTACTGTTGAAAAGTACTGCTATAATAACCAGGAATCAAATTGTAACACATATGGCGGCTTATATTTATGGGATGAAGCAATGCAATATTCAAATAATGATGGATCTCAAGGAATATGCCCGGCAGGTTGGCATATCCCAACGGAGACTGATTTTACGTTACTGATGACCTTTCTTGGAGGTGATATGGTTGCTGGAGGGAAAGTAAAAGAGACAACCACCGATCATTGGCTTTCGCCGAATACAGGAGCTACAAACAGCAGTGGATTTACTGCTCTCCCAGGAGGATATACTTTTAATAATGGTTGGTTTAATGGGGTAAATGGCAATGCTAATTTCTGGACTTCAACAGCGCCTAATCCATCTCCTAATCCAGGACATGTAAATATTTATTATGATCATGAAATAATGTACGTCAATAATTCGGCAACAGCAGGATACGGGTATTCGGTGAGATGCATTAAAAACTGAGGGGCTTGGGGTGAAACTTCCCCGGCCTAATCGATTACAAACGTAATGTCTTTATCAAATGTTTGCAAGTCCTTCGTCAAATGACTGAACCAAAATTTGTGCATTACTATCTGAAATTGATGGAGCCTTCATTTGGTTCACCGTTAACAGATCTGGCGAGATTATGTATTAAAAGGTTTGAAAGATGAGATTGAGAAAATAGACAGGCTTCAGATATAAGAGACCTGTTTGCCGGTCAGGATAATGCCATCATATCCCGTCAGATCAAAAAACTTATTGATAAAAAAATGTTGGCTCCTGAAAAAGAAGGAGCGCGCAAATATCTTATCCGCTTCAATAATAATTATCTTCTGCGAGGAATCATCACCTCCCTCGGTAACAAGGGATTTATACCGATAACAGACTGATTTTTCAAAACATCGCGTTTCCTGAACCGGATGATGGGATGTTAAATTCTGTCGTGTTGACAAATCAAGGGTAAATTTGCGATTTGTCAACACTGGTTCGGTGCGAAGCGCCCCATCTTGCATCCTGCATCTGCGCAAAGCGCCCCATCCTGCATCTCCTAAAGGTGCGACGAACCGACCCTCACATTTTCCCTAAGTGCATACAGAGGGCAGACTTTGATTTTGCCATAAGATGAAAAATTTTCAAGGGAAGTACGGATTCCCCAGGGTCTGTTTTTTTCTTCAAGAAACAGGAACATGCTTTGCATGGAACCTTTGGTGCCGGCTTTAACTTCAACCGGAATAAGCTTGTCCCCCGATTGAACGAGATAATCAATTTCGGCATTGCTGTTTAATGCTTCCCTTTGCCAATAAAACAAGCCTGGCTGAAAATAGCTGGATTGGGATTTGACAATCTCCAGACCTGCGAACAGTTCTGCCAGGGATCCCTTATTCACCATATTAAAATCATCGCTAAACAGCACATCAGAGATCTCCAGCCCCAGCAAGCGCTGGAAAATCCCTGTATCGAAAATAAGCATCTTCCGTTTTTTTTCATTGCTTTCAGCGCCGAGGGGCATGCCGTTAGCCGAAGAATGAGTAACAGGAATTACCAGTCCTGCCATGATAAGCAATTCAAGAGCTTCCTTAATTTGTTTATGATTTGAGTCTGCGGATGAGTTTACGTAAACGAACTTGCTACCGGTTTGACGGGCCACCGAATTGAACACCTCCGACAGCCGGGAAGGCGGGACCCTTTTCTTATATTTCGTGAAATCGGACTTTAAAGAAACCAGCAGATCGTTTAGGATTAACTGGCAGGCCATCATGTTCTGCGTTTGGGAATATTGTGCCATCACTTCAGGCATTCCCCCCAGGACGAGAAATCGCTTGAGAAGCGCAATCAGTTTTGTATGCAGGACCTCATTTACAGGCTCATTGGGTGAAGACTTTCGTTTGATCTCCAGAAGATCTGTTTCATTCATTGCCGTTAGAAATTCATCAAACGAAAATGGGTACATGAACAGGGTACGAACCCTTCCTACGCCAAAAGAAGGCAAGTCTTCCATTGCAAATTCCAAGAGTGAACCGGCTGCTATCAGGTGAAGAGAAGGCAGTTTCTCATAAAAAAAGCGAAGTGATGAAATAGCCGGAATGCAGGATTGAATTTCATCGAAAAAGAGCAATGTTTTACCGGGAATGACAGGAATCTTGTAGAGGACCGACAGGTTTTCGCATAATTCTTCAGGAGGCAGGTCCCCGGCAAAAAGAGGCTGAACCTGTTTTTGCTCCTCGAAATTGATCTCAAGGTAATACTCAAAATTCCTCGCAAGCTCCCTGATTGCTGAAGATTTTCCCACCTGCCTTGCACCCCTCAGTAATAAAGGTTTGCGGGAAACATCTTGTCTCCAGGCAAGTAATTCTTTGTCAATTTCTCTTTTAAGATACATTCATTCCAATTATCAAAGGCAAAGATAAGCATAAAAATACAAAAAACAAAGGCAATCAGAAGAATAAAAATACAAAAATCAAAAGGGATGTGTAAAAAACGCTTGCTTTGACCAATCAAAACTGGCAGGAGATCGTCTTTCAGGCCGGCTTTTCCGACTTGACTTTTCCCATTGAATTTGTTATAATACTCCCTGATATTTAGCCAGTGGCCTGAATATCAGGGAGTATTATACCTTCACGCACTTTCTAACGGACTTTATATTTATTGACTGCGGATTAGGGGATGTTGAATTCGGTCGTGTTGACAAATCAAGGGTTAATTTGAGATTTGTCAACACTGGATCGGTGCGAAGCGCCCCATCCTGCATCCTGCATCTGCGCAAAGCGCCCCATCCTGCATCTCCTGGAGGTGAGACGGACCGCCCCTCACATTTTCTCTCAGCGCATACAGAGGGCAGACTTTGATTTCGCTGTAAAAAACGTTTGCTTTGACTAGTCATAGCCGGAACAACCGGAACACCTCACTCCATTAATAATAAAGAGATTAGCGTTTTCAATCAAAACCGGCAGAAGATGGTCATTCAGGCCGGCTTCTCCAGGTATGTCTCGTCCAAGTATAATTGGAAGATGAACTATATTCTAGCAAGAGACTTCTTACCCTTTTTTACTGCCAATCTCTTCTTTGATAATTTTCTGTCTGTAATGAAATCAATCAATTCTTTTTCCTGTTGTGTGGATAATGGCTTGCTCTTAATTGTTAAGTCAATTCCTTCAGGTTCTTTAATATATCCCATTGCTTTATGCCTTAAAGTCAGACTTATCAATCCTTGGATAAGCTCAAGGTTTTTAACACTACATAATTTAAAGATCTCACGATCTGCTTGCCTGAATTCATTTTTCCAGTTAAAATTCCATCCTAATAGTCTTTTTATGCTTGCCAAGTCCTTTTCTGAAACTAAAGAAACCACTGTTTCATACTTCTCTCCAGTTTCAAGATTGATAATTGAATCAGTTAATTTATCAATCTTAAAATCAAGTAAATAGTTTCGCATTACCGTCATACAAAGATATTAAAAAATGAAGTAAAAACAAATAGTTTAACACACGTTTATTAATCCGGCGAACCGCGAAAAGTGATATTTCTTTTTTATTTTTTTGTTTCGCGGCCTTCCGAATCAAAGGGAAAGATTAAAATCGGGCGGCAATTAGACAACGGGGAGGAACGGTTTCTAGTAAAAGATTTCTACCAGATCTTTTACATTGAGCCTTTAATGAAGTTTTCATCCTGCATCGGCACGAAGTGCCATCGTGCATTCGCAACGCAAAGCGTTGCCACATTTTTTATTGACTGCGGATGGCCGGTTACCTGAAAAAACCGGAAGCCTTGACCACCCTCTGCCGATTTCGGTTAACCGTGTTATATTCTAGGTAATCAATGTGATGAGGTAGTCAGACTATTCCGGCGAACGCTGGTCAAAGCAAGCGTTTTCTCCACTTCACCCCGGGTGTAGCGAATCAACCATCAGCATATGCCCGCCGACTATGAAAAAATAGCAGAACACTGCCTGCGTCACAAAAAAATCAGCGACAAGGTACTGGATCAATTTCTGATGCCTTTCATCGCCCGTAGGGAAGGGATGGACCGGAAGATGAACGCCTACACACAGAAATACCTGCATATCATCCGGAAGATGCCCAAAGAATTCTTTCCGATGGCAATGGGCGAATACATCATGGGAAAGACCTTGACCCCCGACGGACTGATCCATAAGTACCTGAACAACATTCAACTCAGGTCGCTGGAAAAAACCGAACGCGAATTCCTGGAGTTTCAGAGTGACAATCCCTGGAGATATTGCTTTGCCCGGATTGCCAACCGTGAGGCAAAGAATTTTTTCATCCTACGCGATGCCTTTTTTGAAGATGAGTTTCTGCTGTTTTCGCCTGGGGTGGAGGCCTTTTGGACCCAGGGCCGCAAGCAGGATCTTTATTTTCTGCTTACCGGGTTTAACGGACTTTGCTTTCACACCTACGGAAACATCCTGCCCTTTCGATCCTTCGATCCCGATGATATTTATTTCTACGGGACCGAAGTCTTTCCTGAGGTCGATTCAGATGCTTCGCTGATGGCCTCAGTTTATAAAGATCCCATACCTTATATGATGCTTGCCAGCGGAATGGAAGTTCCTGTCTCGGTGAGTGGCATACATAAGCTGCGTCAATTGGTTGCCGTTGACAAGATCGCCGGCATAGCTACCGGTAAGCTGAAAGAAACTTTCTTTGTTCAATGGAATGCAAACATTTACCGGATCAGCCATAAAGATTGGAGCGGGCCGCCCCATTTTGCCTCGGCCTGTTTTAATGAACCAAGCGGTGAATTATCCCGCTATGCCCTGACCGAAGAGGGCTTCAGAGAACTAACCCGGATGCTTATCGCCTCTGGCCTTCACATTGACTGGAAGGAAGACTATTCGGTGGGAATGAGCATGCTGGTGACCATGCAGGAGATCCTGAAGAAGAAAATCAACCTCAATGAATACGAAACTTTATTTCCTGAAAAAGAAACCAATCCTATGTCGCAGGAAGAGCTCAATGGCCTCAACGGCTTTTTGAACCTTCTGCTTCCTTATATCAACGCGGGAACCCAGCCGAACCTCGAGATCCTTGCAAGGCAAGCAGGGATAGAACCCGAAACAGCCCACAGCCTGTATCAACAGCTCAAAAACAAATTTGGAAAAATCGGGAAGTGAAACCCGCCTTAAAGTCGGTTGGGATGGAGGCGCTTCGCGCCGATGCAGGATCGCAACGCGCAGCGTTGCTCATCCCGAATCTCAGAAATTCACTAGTGCGAAGGCATATTTCTGATAGCTGATAAGGCTTTTATTATCTTTATTTTGTTCCCAGGCTGGAAAAAACGCCCACTTTGACCAGACTTTGCCAGAGCAATCGGAACACCTCACTCCAGTAATACTAAAGAGAATAGCATTGTCAATCAACACCGGCAGAAGATGGACATTCAGGCCGGCCTTTCCAGATTAGTTATACTTTCCCTATTTTAATCCTATGGGGCTTTATACAGACATTCTCAGTAAGTTAGGACGTTCTCCGCAATGTTTTGACGACGAGATCATCAGGCATATAAACCGTTGCATAAAGATTGATGACAAGATCCCCTCGTTGATCGCCCAGCAGCCCATACTGGTCGATGGAATTGATTTCGGATCAGGCACGGAATATATTATCGAGAGTTTCGGAGAGAAAGAATTATATCAATCTGAAAATTACGGGAATGATGTTCTGGAAGTATACGGGTATAATTCGGATGTAAAGAAGAACCCTGTGCAGATCTTTTTTTTCTTTTACAATAATCATTATATCATGGCCGAGATTGTCATGGGGATGGAAACAATACCCAGGCCAAGGGTATTCGGCGATGTTGTTTTCAGGAAAAACTATTCTTCCCTAATGGACGAACAATTAGCAGCATACTGTGCGAAATTCAGCAGTTCGCTCATCCCCAAAACCATATTTACTTTAAAAGATCATAAGAATCAATGCCTGCTGGTGTTAAAAACCAAAATGAAGACTTACATGTTCATTATCATCCCATACCGCCTCAGCTTGTTCAGCTGCTGACTACAAACAAACCTGCAAACAAATCCTTTCAAGGGAAAACGGCCCCGGTGAACCCAGTGTAAACATGGTATTGTGAGAACAATTTAAAGAGGAGAAGAGGAGGAGTGACGATAAAAGGCTATTTTTATAAAACGGCCGTAATTTAAAACCTCCCCTCTGAACCTGAGATGCTGGTGCCAGAGGTAAATATTATCTTTGCATTTAGACGGTAATCTGTATGATTTTTCCAAACCGTAAAGCACAGAATGGCAAAGTTAAAAGAAGTTTATATTCAGGTATGGTCACTCCTTAATGAGGATACAGCAAGGGGAAAGGGGCTGAGGTTAGGGTATTTTTTATTGCTTTATTTTTTTATCAGGATTTTCCTTAAAGCGGGATGGGTTAATGCATATAATATTGACTCACCGGTCCACCGGTTACTGGCGGACTTTATCACCCGGGTTTCGGTTTTCTTTCTCAGGCTTTTCTACGGGGATATTGCAGTAAGTCATGATTTCATTATCAGTATAAGCGGAAAGCCCTGTATTGAATTATTACCGGGATGCAATGGGTTTACACATATTGTTGAGATCAACTTAACCCTTAGCTTATACCCTATGACGCTTAAGCAAAAATTGATTATGCTCCCAGTAACTGTGCTGATCCTGCTATTTGCAGCTGTCCTGCATTTTATGATCCTTATCCCGATTTCATACAATGCCCGCGAATGGTATGGATTCAGCCATAATTACTTCACGAAGACCTTGTTTTTCGCGTTTTATTTTCTCTGCTGGATTATCTGGGAGAAACTCCGGAATGGAAAGAAAATGAGCGGAAAAAGTCTCAATTGACCTGATATTCATCAGGCCCTCAGCGATGCTGTAAGCTGGCTGAATTTTTTTACTCTTCTCAGGATTTGTTTTCGGAATCCCTTCCTGCAAAATGAAAGAGTATGGCAAACAGTATAAAATTGATGGCCGAAAAGTACCATAAATTAGGTCTGATGGAATATAAGTTCAAGTGGCATATGCCAAGAATTATACCTATCAGCATCAAGACAGATGCGATGATGGAAAGGACGCACACCAGAGGTTTGTAGATTTTTTTCATGCTATTGGTTTTGAGGTTTATAGCAAAGGTATAACCAATTTTTTATAAATATTCATCCTGACAAATATTTTTTTTATCAGAGTTGATAATTATCATACCTGTAGGCTGGACAAGATCTGCATAGTTGAAAAACCAAAGCTTTTAAAAAGTTTTTACGTAAATTTACCACCCTCAGGAAAATACTAAAATAAAGGTATGGATTCAGGTACAGGATACAGAAGACACAGAAAAAAATCGTTTTATAAAACCGAAAACTGGAGAAAGATTTACAGGCCGGGATTATTTATTTTATCATCAGTTTTAATTATCTATATGTCGTTTGCACTGAGGGTAAGCATTAGAATAATCGCGGTAGGGGCTGTCTCGATTATTCTTGCTGTAATAGCCAAATCGAGCAAAAGCCAGTTTGCCTTCCTAGCATCCATTGCAAGCCTTATAGCCATGCTGCTGTTGCATACCTGGAGATGGATAGATCAATACGGACTGGTGATCCTGGCAAGGAATTTTTATCAGGATATGAGTGTTTTCTACACCGGTTTGTATGAATGTCTGATGGTTTTATTCATCATTCTATTGTATTTTTATTACCTCAAAACCCTTCATTTCAGATTTTCCTATGACTGGTTTAAAAAACAGGCCTATTTAGAATTATTAAAAGGATTCATTTTTTACATGCTTTTCCTGATCCTGACATGGTGCCTGGCATATTTTATCAATATCCATTTTACAACAAGGGGAGACCGCACTGTAAATTATACTGTATTTGCTGTAATTCTATCCATAATTCCTATTGCTTACCTGGCCATAAGAGAATTCAAAAAGCCAGATGATCAAAAAAATATTAATTACAAACATGGTTCGCATTCACGAAAGCATAGAAGAAGTAATGCCTGAGATGAAACCAGGATTATAATATAGGAAATACTT
>Ga0194054_10001615_pt1 | contig 10664 bp, 8 predicted proteins | sample SepL2210m_MetaG_FD_163628 | JGI IMG/M metagenome (GOLD analysis project Ga0194054, IMG submission 163628) | Anoxic zone freshwater microbial communities from boreal shield lake in IISD Experimental Lakes Area, Ontario, Canada - Sep2016-L227-10m | ecosystem: Environmental > Aquatic > Freshwater >... | reverse complement strand
AGGCTTTCCTACTTCAGCCATAAGCAAACGCATTTCTGGAACCGCTTTTGAAATCACGAAAACCCCAATGAATCAATGGGGGTAAGGGGGAATTCTGCCCGCGTTTAGCCACTATGGGATGCTAGTGTTTCGGTGTCTATCTCACTGCGGAAAAGCGGGTTAATCGAACAAACGAACAGCGAATTACTTCCTTTGAACTAAGTGATGAACTGAGGCAGTCGTCAGATGATTTGACCCGGATGGTGCGTACCTACGTTGCTACGGGGGATCCCATATTTAAACAGCGCTATCTGGAAATTCTGGCGATACGTGATGGCAAATCGCCGCGTCCAATCAACTACAAAAATGTCTATTGGGATTTGGTTCTGAACGATGGTGCTCGGCCGCGTTCGTTTGGGCAAACTATTTCGATGCTGGAATTGATGCGGCAGGCCGGATTTACTGCCGAAGAATTCAAGCACCTACAGTCCGCCAAGGCAGCTTCAGATTGGCTCACAGGTACCGAACTCAAGGCCATGGCACTCGCCGAATCCACGACACCACCAACAGACGCTAATCGCAACATGGCGAGCCAGAGGCTTTATGACACTGACTATCACCAAGCCAAGTGTAACATCATGCGGCCGATCGGTGAATTTGTCGATATGGTAGATCAGCGTACGCTCGCTACGGTTGATGATGCCAAGCTCAATCTAGGGCGTACACGGTTGGTTTTTATCGTTCTCGGGGTTACATTGGTTTTCATGCTGGCGCGAACACTGTACCTGATCAAAGCCGAAAAGAATGAGAAGGAACAAGGCGAAACATCACTGAAGAGTTCCGAAGACGCCCTGCGCAAGAGTGAACAGCGCTTTCGCCAGATGTTCGAGAACAACGCGGCAGTTCTGTTGCTGATCGAGCCTGATTCCGGCGCCATCGTCGACGCCAACCCAGCAGCTGCCAGCTTCTATGGCTACAGCGTCGAGAAAATACGGGCCATGCGCCTTGACCAGATCAATACATTGACGCCATCGGAAATCGCGGCTGAGATGGCACACGCTGTGCTACAGAAGCGCGATTACTTCATCTTTATGCACCGTCTGGCCAGTGGCGACATTCGGACTGTCGAAGTTCGCTCAACGCCGCTCCACGTCAATGAGCAGACCTTGCTTTTCTCCATTGTCAGCGACGTCACAGACCTTCATAGAGCGCAGCAAGTACTCCAGAAGAACGAGCGGCTGCTGCGTGAATCGCAGAAGGCCGCCCGGATCGGAAGCTACATCAATACGCTTGAAGCGGGGACGTTTGAGAGCACAAGCGTCCTTGATGAAATCTTCGGAATCACCAAGAACTACCCGCACACCAACGAAGGCTGGGTGAAGTTCATGCATCCGGATTTCATGCAGGCGATGCACGATGCGCTTTTGGACTCGATCAACAACAAGAAACCGTTTGATGCCGAATACAAGATCATTCGGCCAAGCGATGGCGCCGAGCGCTGGATGCATGGTCTCGGACAAATTACCTATGACGACAAGGGCAAAGCTATCAGCCTGATCGGCACAGTGCAGGATATCACCGAGCGCAAGCGGACAGAGGAAGATCTTAAACGGCAGGCGGCCCTTATTAATTCCATGCTGGATTCAGATCCTGACATCGTCTTTTTCAAGAATACCGAGGGGGTTTACCTGGGCTGCAACCCCGCCTTCGTCGAGTTCGTGGGGCGGCCAAAGAACGAGATTGTCGGGAAAACAGACCACGATCTGTTTGACAGGCAGGTTGCCGATACGTTCCGGGAAAATGACCGTCAGATGCTGGCGGAGCGCAAGCCCCGGCACAACGAGGAATGGGTCACCTATCCCAGTGGCCGGAAAGCATTGCTGGACACCCTCAAGACGCACTATTGGGGCCCGTACGGAGACCTCATCGGCGTGCTCGGTATCAGTCGCGATATCACTGAGCGCAAGCAGGCGGAGGCCGCGTTGGAAAGAAGCCGTGATCTACTCACCAACCTCGCCCAGTTGGTGCCCGGTGTTGTTTACCAATACCGGTTATATCCGGACGGACGTTCCGTATTTCCCTATTCGAGCCCGGGGATGAATGACATCTATGAAGTGACCCCTGAAGCCGTCATGGAAGATGCCACCCCGGTTTTTGGGCGATTGCATCCTGAGGACTACGCCAAGGTGGCCGAGGCCATTCAGGAATCGGCCCGCACTTTAAAGCAGTTTCATTGCGTATTCAGGGTCATCCTTCCGCGGCAAGGACTGCGCTGGCGCTGGTCCGAGGCGCGGCCGGAGCGGGTGGAGGATGGCAGCACCCTTTGGCACGGCACGATTCAAGACATTACCGACCAAAAGCTTGCGGAAGAATTGCAGGTTAAACTCCAGGATCAGTTAAATCAGGCCCAGAAGATGGAATCGGTGGGCCGCCTGGCCGGGGGCGTTGCGCACGACTTCAACAACCTGCTCATGTGTACCATGGGATACGCCCAACTGTGCCTGGACCGTCTTCCTGGGGATCATCCCGTCCGCGGCTACCTGAACGCGATCGTCTCAACTTCACAGCGCTCGGCCGATCTCACCCGGCAATTGCTGGCCTTCGCCCGTAAGCAGACCATTGAGCCCAAGGTCCTGGACCTGAACGACGCCATGGCAGGCATGCTCAAACTGCTGTGCCGCCTGATCGGCGAGGATATCAACCTGATCTTAATGCCGGGCGCGGGGTTGTGGCCAGTCAAACTTGACCCGTCTCAGATTGATCAGATCCTGGCGAACCTGTGCGTCAACGCCCGGGACGCGATCGCCGGAGTCGGTAAAGTCACCCTCGCGACTGCCAATGTCATGATCGATCAAGCCTTCTGCGCCAATCATGCGGGGTTTGTTCCCGGCGCGTATGTGCTGCTGACGGTTAGCGACGATGGCTGCGGGATGGATGAGGCTGTCCTTGCGAACATCTTCGAACCGTTTTTCACCACCAAGGACGTCGACAAGGGGACCGGTCTTGGGCTGGCCACGGTATACGGCATCGTCAAACAGAACGGTGGGTTCATCTATGTCGATAGCGAACCGGGCAAAGGCACAACCTTCAAGATCTACGTGCCGCGGTTCGTAGGGGATGCCCCGAAAGCTGCTGCCGCAAGCACAGGGGAAGTGCCCCGCGGTCGCGGAGAGACAGTGCTCATGGTAGAGGACGAAAAATCGCTTCGCGAGACGTGCGAGTTGTTTCTGGAAGCACTCGGGTACAAGGTCCTGGTGGCGGATACGCCGACAGCCGCTCTGGGCATGGCGGCTCAACACAAACACGACATCCATCTATTGTTCACCGATGTGATCATGCCTGGCATGAACGGACTGGAACTGGCGGAGAAGCTTCAGGCGGTCAAGCCGGGACTCAAAGTCCTGTTCATGTCCGGCTACACGGCTGATGTAATCTTCAACCGGAAAGTGCCGGACGAGGGACTGCACTACATCCAAAAACCCTTTTCACGCGATAATCTGGCCCGCAAGGTGCGTGAAGTGCTGGGATAAGCCAAGGCTGCCTGCTCCAAGGAACCCGTGGGGAGTATCTCATGTGGAAATAGTTCCACGGGATGTTCGTAGAGCCTACACGAAAAGGTGACTTTCCTCATTTCCGGAGTTTGAATTGTATACCCGAAACGGCACACTCAAATGGCATTTTCTGGCTCCTTTTTCCGGCAACAGGGCAGGTCTGGAATCCGAAGTTTGAAAATAGTGCCTTGTCCCAGCTGACTTTTCACCTCAAAAGCACCGCCGGAGAGAATCAGTCGCTGCTTAATGCTGTGCAACCCAAACCCATTCCGGGAATCATTCTCAACCAGAACCGCCTCAGGGTTAAAACCGACTCCATCATCCGACACGGTCACCTCAATCCAGTCAGGATGCGGGCGAGTCAGGGCCACACAGGCCGTTAGGACACCTGAATGTTTGACGACATTCAGGAGCATCTCCCGCACGGAGTGAAAGGCCAGAACCCGGGCGGTCTCGGATGACGGCTCCGCCTCTGGCGGTGCTTCTACGGTGACCTGAAGGCGGTGGTCTTCGAATTTCTTATGGCATAACCATTTCAGCCCACTGATTAGTCCCTGCTGGAGAATCACCGGACTGAGATCACTCGTCAGAGACCGCGAAACGGCCAGCACCTGTTTCAATAATTCTGACGCGCGCGTAAGATCCGCTAAGGCGGACTCCCGCATGCCCTGGGTCGTGGATAATCCGCTTTCGACGAAGAACCTGGCCCCAATCACCAGCTGCTGAAGGTCATCATGTAAAATGTGGGCCAGTCGCTTCCGCTCATGTTCCTCCGCGCAAACCAAGGCGGCGGCTAGCGACTGGGTTTGTTCGGCAAAACGGGCAAGTTCGTTCAAGTGCTTTGTCCGTTCTTCATCGAACTGTTTTCGTTCGGTAATGTCCACCATCACACCCTGTAGGATAAAGGCGCGTCCTTCATCGTCCCGGATGATTCGCCCCGCATCATGCAGCCACACCACATGTCCATCGTTTGCGAGCATGCGGTACTCAATATCCAATGGCTTACCGGATCGATGACACTCTGCGACCTGCAGCATCACGCGATCCCGATCAGCAGGATGCAGGTGGGTGTGCCAGATATCAGGGCTCTGAATGCATTGTTTTGCCTTCAACCCCAGAATGGACTCAATCTGAGGGCTGATGTAAAGGGTGGTAAATGTTTCATCGACCGCCTCGGTATACACGATGGCGGGAATCTGTTCCACAATCGCACGGTTTTTCGATTCGCTTTCAGTACACGCCTTGATCTGGACGTTCAGTTTCTGCCTCATCACGTCCAGTGATCCCGCAAGGGCCTGGAGTTCGAATATTCCGGCAGGGACTAATGTCGTCTCCAGATCCCCCTCAGTGATGCGGTGAACATCGCGGGTGAATTGCGCAATGGGTGCGGTGAGTGACCGCGCCAGAAGCCAGCTTAATATGATTGCGAGGATGACAATAACAAGACTGACGGCAGTCGATACAAAAAGAGTATGACGTACAATATCCTCAAGTTTGCCAAGCTGGATGCTGGCACCAAAAATGTGAATACGCCCTAGTTCGTCCCGTTCAGGAATCAACACCATGCGTCCTTCACCCCATTTATTATGAAATGCGGAATAAACGGGTTTCAACAGGCCGAGTGCTGGGGCAAATGCCGCTTGATCCGTATGCGCTTCCAGAAACGTCGCACAATCGGACGAAGGATTATTCAGATCTGAGTGCGTGGCGGAAGTGAATTCAACCAGCCCATTCTTAACAACCACGCTCCAAATGTATTGAATTCCCAATTTCCGGCACAATGCGTCATTATCTGCCACAATGCGGGAATAATCCTCATTTTGTGGCCAGTCCTTCCCGGGCAGGTGGGCGTGGTATTGCCGCATGAAATTGGCGCGTGCGCACTCTGCCGCAGTGAAGAGTTTGGCATCAGCCTCCCCGATGATCGCATTCCTGTGGACCTTCAGCAGAATGGCCGTGTAGCTAACGGCACAAGTCAGAATGAGAAGAACCATCACCCCGAAGAGTCTATGCTGCAAGGAGTGTTGATTCATGGGCAAGCGCCCGAACCACATCTTAGAGGCATTGTAAAGCGTCGTCGGAAAAACTCGATGCATAATTCCCCTTACCAGATAAGTAGCCCTAATTCTAATAAACGCATAATGGAGTTATCCTGATCCGGTGACAACAATAAAAATAGTTTTGCAACAGGCTGATTGCGCGAAAACTCGGATAGGGGTGAATTTCTTTTTGTTAAATGAGTCCCGGGTTGGTTGTCCGCAGTAGTCTGGGTGACGTTCCAAAATCCCAAATCCCCTTACGGCACCACATTGACCCGATAAAAGGGATTAGTCTCCCCTGCATAATTTGGATCGGCATATTGCAAGAACTCATCCCTATGAGTCGCCTGTAAACTCTGCTGGTTACTCTCCACCTCATCAGACGCATTTGCCCACGCCTGTTGTAAATCAGATCTCGTCATGACCTGATAACTGACATTGGATTTTGCCAGCCAAGAGATTGGGAACTCTTTGCTCCCATCTCCCATGAACGCGACGTCAGGTTGGATATTCCCGGACAACCATAATTTAATTTTGGAAAGGTCAAACGGTTTGGCAAAGATTTTGACACCCATGCGAATAGTTTTTAGAAGATCCGAGTCGCTCCAATCGCCCGACATCATTCCAATTTTCTGACACTTGCACCCTTTGCGCTTCAATTCTTTAATAAATTTAAACCCGTTCACCAAAGGCATATGTATATCTGTCAGGATAACATCAGGGCATCCATTTTTGAATATCATGCAGGGACATGTCTGCGAACAATATGCGGGACAGATTTCGGGATTAATGTAGGAATCAACTTTGTGTCCCCACTTTTTGAATGCCCCTTGCAGCATCGATAAAACAAACACATCATCATCTATCAACAGAATATTCACAGGAAGTCCTCCTTCACTGAGATGAGCATGTCATTAGGCGAGGAACTTACAATCGGGGAGAATCTGATAATGGTATAGGCAATCCCTGATAACAGCATAGGGAAAACCGGATACGCACAGACCAGAACCAAGAATAATTAAACATTGTGACCGCATGCGGCGGGAAGACATCCAGAACACGACTAGGTAAAAGGTTGCATGACTTCATTAATACTGTCGAATCATAACCCGAGAAATTCACAAAATATTGCACCGTACAATGTTCCAGACCACCGCAGACCACTTCCAATGGCCGCTTCCCTTCTGGATTCAGATCAAGATAAAACCGGCGGGCCTCCGCCACATCTGGTGAAAAGAAAGCGGGAGAGACCCTTTGTTCCGAAATGAAAGGCTTTTGCGATTTAATAGAATTAAGTCAATAATATCCATCAACAGGCCAACAATAGCCATTCTGACCCAATTTAGAGATGTTATACTGAATTGAGAAGACCATTCTATACAGAATGGCACAAACACAAACAGGGAGACCATAGATAAAAGAAATTGAACGACACATTGAAAAAGATGCCCCTCTTAAAAAGGATGACCTGATCGCCACGCCGATCAACCTGGGCTCCAGCGAACTGGTCTCCATCAACACGCTGGTCAGCAAGGTCGAGAAGATCGCCGCCGTGAAGATGAAACGCCACTATGATCTCGAAGCCCCCCGGGGAGTGGCCGGGCGCAACTCCGACAACACCTTCATCAAGAAGATGCTGAAATGGGAGCCGAGCACCTCGCTCGACAAGGGTCTGGCAGCCACCTACACATGGATCAAGGGTCAGCACGAGAAGTGCAAAAAGGGTGAGCGTGTGGGCGTCGGCTGATTGCGGAGCTCACAATATGAGAGCATCCAATCCCATGAAGCAGGCCCTGGGGGAGATCCCCAACCGCCTGCAGTTGGCGGGCGGCTGGATTGACCAGCCGTTCATCTCGCGCCACAACCCGAAGCCACCCGGCTCTATGGTGGCGGTACAGATTGAGCCTGATTTCCGCCCGATGGACCGTTCCGGTAACGCGTTGCGCCACCAGAGCAACTGGGCGGTATCATCCACGGCGAACGGTGTTTAAGTCCGAGTTTTATAAACCTCACCGTTGCTATAATGCCGGACACGGCAACGCGTTAAGGAGGTTGAATATATTTGCGCACACTCCCCATTGTCCCTCCGGGGGGTTGACCGGCATCACGGGGCATCCAGAGTCCTTGACAGGCAAATGTGGCGTCGAGCTGAAAAATCGCTTTGGACATAACGCGCTCTTGCGGAACATGTTGCATCTAGACATGTTTGCTGGTTCATGGTATTTTATTCGCCATGAATACAATCCTCGCTGACACTATTCGAGTCCGGTTTTTCGCGCCTGTTCTTTTGGCTCTCTCTCAAAGTTGCAATCGGAGACATTGCCCTGAATTCACTGATGAGCAATTTATTGAGTCCGGAATTAGGTGCGTCATTGGCATTGCTCAAAGCGGGCGCGATTGGGTCCAGCGGATGTAGATGTGGATGAATAGTCGGCTCTCGGTGTCTAATTTCTTTCAGTCTCTTAAGAGTTCTCGCCGTCTGCAACTACTCCGTGAAGTTTCTGAAAATGTTCGGCAACAGGTTGATGTAAATGTGCCGGAAAAACTCGACCCATTGGGCCAACATCCTGAACTTAAAGGCTTTGCGATCTATGCCTCTGACGGGCATTACGAACAGCCGGGTTCCCATACATGCGCAGAAAATGAAAAGAGCGAAGCGGTTGGCTATTTTTTCTCACTTAACCTTCGAAGTCACAGTCTCACATTACTCGACATCGCCCGTCCCATTCGTAAACGCGAAAACGACATAACGGCACTCAAGTGGCTTGGCTCAACGCAGTTACTCATGAATGAGCCAAAAGGAGTAAAAGTGATTCACGTGTACGATCCGGCCGTTATTGACTATGCCCAATGGAGACGATGGAAAGCCAAAGGCGTCTACATCATCAGTCGAGAGAAAGTGAACTCCATGGCTGAGGTGATCGGAAACAACCCGTGGGATCGTTGCGATCCTCGTAATCTCGGAGTGCTGGCAGATGATCTCGTTGGGGTTTTCTGTGGGGTCATGCTCCGCCGGGTCACCTACTGCGATCCCGCTACAGGGAAAGTGTATACCTACATGACCAGCGAGATGACCTTGCCGCCGGGGCTGATCGCTTTCCTCTACAAACTGCGCTGGGATGTCGAAAAAGTCTTCGACGAAAAGAAAAACAAATTGAACCAGAAAAAAGCCTGGGCCTGCAGTCAGCCACCTCCTATAACGACGGCCTAACGCTCCTGCGGCCTCTCATGCAGGATTTAGATTCTCGCGCCGAACCCTTAATCTCCCGGCCAGGAATACCGCAGGGTCCAGTTCGACTTTTCGCCCTCGCGCCAGCATCGACTGATCTTCATCTCCGGGCTCGCGACCTGGTCAGAGGCGTAGAGCACCAGGTGGTCCAGCGGCCGGTCGAGCTGAAGCGCCAGGCGTCCGCCACCCAGGGCCGGATCCAGGTGCAGCACCACGGGGCCCCGTTCACCCCACAGGTTTGTCACCGAGGCCAGGCTCTCCGTCGCGTCCGTGAAATAGTGGACTCCGTGCTCATCCCTTCGCATCGTCGGCGTGTCGGTCAATCCCCAACCCCGCGATGAGTGCGGTCCCAGGCACTGAACCTCCGGCTGCCCGGGCAGCTCAAAGCCCGTGCAATTCGCCGCGCCATGCAGAAAAAACGGGTGTGCATACCAGCCCATCGGGTGGGCCCAGGGCATCTGCATCCGCAGGGTCGAGGACGAGGCCAGCCCTTCTTCCGACAGCCGTACGTCGCGAATCAGCTCATATTCGAATTCCGTCCCTCCGGTCACGACGCGGTCGCGGCATTGCATGCGCACATGACGCTCATCGCTCGACACCACCTGCCATGCCGCGGGAAGGGTTTCAGGTGCCACACCGCGCCCCTGCTTCCGGTAGCGGCCACTACCGATCCTCAGGTACTCTTCGCCCTCGAGCGCGTTCGTTGCGCCCAGGCAGACCTCGAATTCCTCGGGAAGTCCCTCGCCGTCAACCGGCGACCAGCCCGGCCTTGCGCGCCCTGTCAGAAGACGATCCGCATGCCATAGAGCCCTCACGTAGCCGCCGTTGCAGTAACGCATCCCGAGCGCGCTCGGCATTGCTCGCGGATCGAATACTTCGGCCTTCCATGGCCCCGCCTCAAGCACGAACGCCGGTAATCCCGCATCATTATTCATGATTCCCTTTCGCTGCCGTCCCGCAGGGGTTTTAAAGTCAAACGGAACGGTGACGCTTAACCTGCCACTCGGCAGACATGAAGAAACGACACCCGTTCAGTCCGGCAGGGTTTTCGTACACGATAGTGAAGCAGGTTTGCAACCAGAATTCGCCGCCCTTGATGAAACGGCTGTCGGAACGGTTAGGAGCCGCGAGGGACAGACCTATAGATTAAATAAAATACAATAAAAGTGGATGCTGCTCCGTTATGTGTGACAGAGGCGACCAACAGTTGCCCTGAACGGAGGGAAAGCGCATGAGGTCAGCGAGAATAGTTGATAAGGGAGCGGCGTACTATCACATCGTCTCACGCGTGGTGGATCGGCAGATGGTGTTCGATGATTCCGTGGAGGATGCGTTTGGGCGGCATCGAACGCACTTTAGTGAGAAGCGAGAAGAGGGAGCCCGGCCAATGAAGGGTGCAGATTGGGGCGATCTGTTCGCGGCGCGGCAGTTGCGTGTGGACATATTCGGGGCACCGGTCCCACTGTAGAAGAGTTGATGATGAGTTGGTTGATCTCCAGATGATTCCGGCCGGCAATCCAAGCCCGCCGTCATCTGGAATTGTGCCAAGTGGATGGATCTGGTGTACTTGCTGCCAGTTAAACACCTGACGAGGTTCTTGTAATCGTAAAACTGGACAATCCAAAGACCTGAAGGTCCACTCAAGTGAACAATTCAAGTTTTGAGCGAGTCAAATTTCATAGGCTATTGTCTATTGTCTGCTGGTCTGTCCCTGCGCGACCTTTTTGATATTAAGGGAATCACTAGCATCCCATAGTGGCTAAACGCGGGCAGAATTCCCCCTTACCCCCATTGATTCATTGGGGTTTTCGTGATTTCAAAAGCGGTTCCAGAAATGCGTTTGCTTATGGCTGAAGTAGGAAAGCC
>Ga0194054_10001610_pt1 | contig 10691 bp, 7 predicted proteins | sample SepL2210m_MetaG_FD_163628 | JGI IMG/M metagenome (GOLD analysis project Ga0194054, IMG submission 163628) | Anoxic zone freshwater microbial communities from boreal shield lake in IISD Experimental Lakes Area, Ontario, Canada - Sep2016-L227-10m | ecosystem: Environmental > Aquatic > Freshwater >... | reverse complement strand
GGGAACATTTCTTTCATTAGTGGTTCAAAATATTCGATCTAACCCCGCCGCAGGCGGCTTGACCATTGTTTCATCTCTTCTGTAGGTCAAAAGGAGAAGAAGCACACTTTTTACGGATGAACCCATTTTCTTCCAGCAGGATTTCCGGCCAACCGACAGCGCCTGGGTTCTTGGCCTGCAATTCTGCCTATCGGCGGCCTCCGATTCCGGGGATCAAATGTTGAGAACCCGGCGGGAATCGTCCAGTCTGCCGACATGATATCGATTCGCGAAGATGGCGGGAGCGGCGGGGTTTCCGCATTTGAAAGGGAGATCCACGGGATTTTTTCCGAGACCGGGAAGCTTTCGCACGGGGCGGGGTTCGAGTTCCGCAAGGAACAGCAGGACATGGCGTGCGCGGTGGCGCGGACGCTCGAGTGCGGCGGACAGATCGTCATCGAGGCTGGGACGGGAGTCGGCAAGTCGCTCGCGTATTTAGTTCCGGCGGTGCTGCACGGGGTCCGCACGAAGCGGAAGGCGGTGATCTCGACGCATACGATCGCGCTCCAGGAGCAGCTGATGTTCAAGGATATTCCGTTCGTGCAGAAGTTGGTGGACGAGGACTTCGAGGCGGTGCTGATGAAGGGTCGGCAGAACTACCTCTGCTCGTCGCGCCTGGCGCGCGCGCTCCACCAGGCGGGCGACCTTTTTTCCACCGAGCAGAAATCCGAGCTCGAGCGGATCCGCGAATGGAGCCTGGCAACGAAGGATGGCTCGCTCAGCGATTTTCTCGAGCAGCCGGATCCGGCGGTGTGGGAGGAGGTGCGCAGCGAACAGCACCTCTGCACGCCGAAGACATGCGGGCCGCAGTCCGGGTGCCACTACCAGTCGTTGCGGCGGCGGATCGCGGGGGCGCACATGGTCGTGCTGAACCACGCGCTGTTTTTCACGCTCCTCGGCGCGGTCGAGGATGCGGAGAACCGCACGGCCGGGCTCCTGTTTGCCAACGACTTTGTGATTTTCGACGAGGCCCACACGATCGAGGAGGTCTCCTCGAGGCACATCGGAATGGAGGTCTCGCAGTTCGGACTCCGGCGCGCGGTCCAGCGGCTCTACAATCCTCGCACGAAGAAAGGGCTTTTTCAGATCATGAAAAATGGTCCGGCTTGCCAGGCGGTGGCCGAGATTCTTCCTGTTGCCGACGGGTTTTTCGAGAGCGTGGCGTCGAAGTGCGTGTTCAAAAAGGGCCGCGAATTCCGGGTGCGCGAGGCGGGGCTGGCTGACGGCGGGGAGGTCTGCGCGAGCCTGGCCAAGCTCGGCGAGCTGATCGGCGGCGAGGCGGGGCGCTGCAAGGACGAGACCAGTTCGGCCGAGCTGCTGGACACCGCCCGCAAGCTGCGCGCCGCCCGTGCGGCGATCACGGATTTCCTCTCGCTCGAACAGCCGGATCACGTCTATTGGGTCGAGCAGTCCGGACGCAAGGAGCAGTTCTGCACGCTGCGCACCGCCCCGGTGGATCTGGCCGATGCCCTGCGGCGGCTTCTCTTCCGCGAGGGCGCTTGCTCGGTGCTCACCAGCGCGACGCTCTCAACCGGCACTCCCGACCTCTCGTATTTCCGGCAGCGCGTCGGCGCCGAGGAGGTGCCCGCCCTGCAGATCGGCAGCCCGTTCGATTACGAAAAGCAGATGTGCCTGCACGTCGTGCGCCAGATGCCCGAACCGAAAGACCCCGCCTACGAAAAGGCGCTCGGAAAGTGGATCGCCCACTTCACGGACCGGAGCCTCGCGCGGGCGTTCGTGCTTTTCACCAGCTACCAGACGATGCGCGCGGTGGCCGAAAGCATGGAGGCGCACTTCGAGAAAAAGGGCTGGCCGCTGCTGGTGCAGGGCACCGGCATGCCCGCTCAGCGGATGGTAAAGGAGTTTCGCGAAAACCCTCACAGCGTCCTGTTTGGCGTCTCCAGTTTTTGGACCGGGGTGGACGTGCCCGGCGACGCGCTCTCGAACGTCATCATCACGCGGCTCCCGTTCGCCACGCCCGACCATCCGCTCACCGAGGCGAGGCTCGAGGCGATCGAGGCCGCCGGCGGACGCGCCTTTGACAGCTACTCGCTGCCGGAAGCGATCCTCCGCCTCCGCCAGGGAGTCGGCCGCCTGATCCGCAGCAAAACCGACACCGGAACAATCGTCATCCTCGACAGCCGGATCGTCAGCAAGCCGTATGGCAAAGCCTTCCTGCGCGCGATGCCGAAGTGCCCGATCGAGATCCATTGACGCGCCGGTGCGCGGAGGAAAAACATTTCAGCGCGCCGGCTGGCGGGATATAACGGCCGTCCATGTTGACCAAGAATTTCAGCCTTTTTCTGGCGCTCCGCTACCTGAAGCCGAAGCGCACGTTTCTTTCGATCATCACGCTGGTTTCGATTCTTGGCGTGACCCTCGGGATCATGGTGCTGATCCTTGTCATCTCGGTGATGACGGGATTCGAGCAGGAGCTCCGGCGGAAGGTGATCGGGTTCGACGCGCACATCGTTATCAGCAACCAGGCCGTCATGGAGGATTGGTCGAAGACCATGAAGCTTTGCCTTGCCGAGCCGAATGTCACGGCGGTCGCGCCGTTCGTCCAGGGGCCGGTCATCGTCGAGTTCGAGCACCGGCGGCTCGCGCCCAAGATCCGCGGCGTCGAGCCGGAGCTGGAGGAACAAGTCGTGAGCGTCGGGGAGTTTATTATCGCGGGCCGCTACGACCTCGAGGGCGACAAAACCGTTCTGGGGTCCGAGCTGGCGAGGACGCTCGGGGCCGGGGTGGGCGACAAGGTCACGGTCTATTCGCCGGGAAATTTCGAGCAGATCCTCGCCGAGCTCGACCGGATCGAAAAGGAGGGCGGGAAGTCCGCCGATGCGGCCGCACTGAAGCAGATGGTGCTTCCCAGGGAGCTGGAGGTGACAGGGATTTTCGAGAGCGGGCGATACCTCTACGACAGCGAGTTTCTCATCGTCCCGCTCCACATCGGCCAGGAACTCTACAACCTCGGCGGTGCCGTTCACGGGCTCGCGATCAAGACCACCGACCCCTACCTCGCGCCGGAAATCCGCGAGGCGCTCAACAGAAAACTCACCCCGCCCGAGTCCGCCCTCACGTGGATTGACCTCAACAAACAGATCTTCGACGCGATCCGCATGGAGCGGAACGTCATGTTTTTTCTGCTCATGTTCATCGTGCTGGTCGCCGCGTTCGGGATCATGAACACGCTGATCACCGTGACCGTCCAGAAGACCCGCGAGATCGGAGTGATGAAGGCGCTCGGCGCGCAGACGCACCAGATCATCGGGGTCTTCCTCGCGCAGGGAATGGTCGTCGGCGTCTTCGGCACGATCGCCGGGCTCGGGCTCGGCATCGCGATGGTCCAATACCGGAACGAGGTCAGCCAGTGGCTTGCCACCGGGCTCGGCATCGAGATTTTCCCGCGCTCGGTGTACCAGTTCAGCGAGATCCCCGCCCAGGTCATCCCCTCGGATGTCGCGATCATCTGCGTGAGCGCGTTCGTGATCTGCTCGCTCGCCGCCCTCATCCCGGCCTGGTTCGCCGCCCGGCTCGATCCGGTGAAGGCCCTGCGCTACGAGTGATTCAGCCCGGCGGGCTCGCGTTCGGGTCGCCGTGAACCTTCGCGCCGGCCGCGCACAGGCAGGCACCGAGAAAAATCACAACCCCCGTGAGATACACCCAGAGCAGGAGGAGCATCATTATACCTACCGATCCGTAGATCGCGTTGTAATTCACGAAGCGGGGCAGGTAGTTTACAAAGGCATTCTGGCAGGCCTGCAGCGCGAGGGTCACCAGCAGCGCCGGCAGCCAAACCTGCCGGAAAAACACACGCCGCCTCGGCGCCAGCATGTAGAGCAGAGTGAATGAGTAAAACAGCACCGCCCCCGCCACCACATACCGGCTCAAATCAAAAATCTCCGCGAGCAGGTTCAGGTTCACCCCCGGAATCTTGGACTCGACGAACCCCTCGAACGCCAGCAGAATTTTTTTTGCCGCCTGCAGGAGCGCCGGCGCGAGCAGGCCGATCAGCATCGCGCTGCCGAGCACCGCGATCATCAGGAGGTTTTTCAGCGGAAGCTGCCACCACGGGATCTCGACCGTGTGCCACGCCCGGTTCACCCCGCGTACCAGCGCCTGGAAAAACCGCAGCGAACACCAGATCAGGATCGCAAACGACACGACCGTCACGCTCCCGCGCGACTTTTCCAGCGAGGCCACCATCTGCCACAGGAACGCCTGCTCCGGCTGCCCCATCGGAAAATACCTCTGCGCCGTCTGGATCACCTCCTGCGAATCGAAAAACGACGAGCCGACGGTCAAGATCAATGCGAACAGCGGGACAAGCGAGAAAAGCGCGTAATATGCGAACGACGCGGCGCGCTGCTCGCCGTCGATTTCCACGAACGTCCAACCCGCCTCCCACAGGATGCGCGGGCATTCCCGGGCTTGCTTCCAGATCCACCGCATGGGCCGCAGCCTATCCGCAAAGCGCCAAGAAAAACAATCCTCATTCCTCGTGCGAGGAGCTTTCGAAATCGACAAGCCCCCTTGTCCCCCTGGAGGGATGGCCTCCGTGCCGTCCCATATTTCGAATCGGGAAAGTCGCCGCTTACGGAGCAGCGCCCTCCAGGATTTCAGCAAGACATCAGCCGTCCGGGAGACTGCTTAGACATCAGAGGTACGTCCCGTCCCGCAGGGGTGCATCTCTGATGGCAGTGAAGTGCAAAAATAGGGGAAACGGGCGTCCCTCCCGTTTGGAGACTGGTCTCGCATCAAAAACCAGTGCCCACACGGGCGGGACGCCCATGCCCCCTGGGCAGACACCGTCGATCTCGCCCCTTTCGCGGGCATGCGCCCGCCCCGCAGGGGAGCGTCGAGAAAGGTTGGCTGCGGGCGCGGAACGTGTGTAGGCTGAGCGGCGGATGAAGCATCGGACGATCCGCGGCCGGGATGGGATCGCGGGCGAACAGTTCGAACTCGAACCGGAGGAGAAAATATTTCAAGTGCCCATGGTATTGCCGGACGAAGTTCCGGCGTGAAGCGGCTTGCGCGATTTGTGATGCGTGGCGGTCGCCGGCGTGTGGGGGCCGCCGGTTCGCTGGGTGTGCGCCCGAAGCTGGTGATCTTCGATTTCGACGGCACGCTTGCGGACACGTTTCAGTGCGCGGTCGAGATCCTCAACGTGATGGCGCCCGCGTTCGGGTACCGCCCGCTGGCCGAGACCGATGTCCCGCGCGCCCGGGATATGAGCACCGGCGGGGTCATGAAATTTCTCGGCATCTCCGCAACCCGGCTCCCGAAGATTTCCCGGCGGGGGAAGGAGGAGATGAACAAGCGGATGCCTGATGTCGGACCGCTGCCGGGGATGATCGAACTTGTCCGGCGCTTGAAGGCGGAGGGATTCCGGCTCGGGATTCTCACCTCGAACTCGGAGGAAAACGTCGCGACGTTCCTCCGGAAATTTCATCTCGAGGGATTCGAGTTCATCCACACCTCCTCGAAGCTGTCCGGCAAAGGCCGGATCATCCGGAAGATCCTGAAGCGGCTCCGGCTGAAGCCGAAGGAGGTGCTTCTCGTGGGCGACGAGGTGAGGGACATCGAGGCCGCCCAGGATACGGGCGTTCACATGGCCGCCGTCAGCTGGGGCTACAACAGCCACAAAGCACTCGCGGCGGGACATCCCGACCACCTCGTCGAGACGCCCAGCGCACTCGCGGAGCTGATTTGCGGCCTGCCGGGAACACCGGGATAATCCCCCTGCCAAATCCCCTGCCGCTTGCGGGCGGGGACTTTTCTGACCCCGGCGGTTTTTTTATTTTGCCCCCAGCCGGGTGTTTGCGAGGGTGAACCGGAAGGTGGCTCCTTTTCCCGGGCCGTCCGATTGGGCTTGGATTTTTCCGCCGTGCGCGAGGAGGATTCTCCGCACCATCGCGAGCCCGATCCCCGAACCGGGAGTGTGCGGGTCGAGCTTTTCAAAGAGCCCGAAAAGCTTCAGTTGGTGGCGCGGGTCGATCCCCTTGCCGTTGTCGCGGACGAAGAGGACGATCTCTCCGTTCTCCCGCTCCGCCCCGATCTCGATCCGCGGGGCCGTCTGATCGCCCAGGAACTTCACAGCGTTGTCGATCAGGTTCTGGAAGACCTCCACCAGGCGCGGGCGATCCCCATACAACCACACGGGATCGCGGGTGACCTCCACCTCGACGCCGCGCACGGCAAGCTGCCCGGCGACCAGGCCGAGCGCCTCCTGCACGACTTCCTGGAGCGGCATCTGCACGGACGCGTTCCGCGTGTGGCCGATGCGGGCGAGCTCCAGCAGCTCGGCCAGCAGGCGCTCCATCTGGTCCGCCGCGCGGTGGATATACCCCAGATCCCTGTCGGCCGCTTCGGCATCCACGGCCTTGAGATCCTTCTCCAGGAAGCCGAGGAACGTCTTGATCGTCACCAGCGGGCTCTTGAGGTCGTGGGAAACCGCGTTGGTGAAGTGCTCGATCTCGGCGTTTTTTTTGAGCAGCTCTTCCTGCACCAGCTTGCGCTCGGTGATATCCTGGGCAATCCCGAACACCCTTTGCGGACGCCCCCCGTCATCGACATCCAGCTGCATGCTGCTGACATCCACCGTCCGCAGCGTTCCGTCCGGGTGGAGCACGCGGTATTCGAAGGGTTGGAATGACTGTCCGGCAAGCAATTCCCTGATGCAGCGCTCCTGCTTCCACAAATCCTCCGGATGGATCAGCCGGGAAACGCCCTCCACCGTGGCCACGAAGCCGGCCGGATCGACTCCGTAAATCCGGTGCATTTCATCCGACCACGAAACCCGATCCCGTGCGATGTCCCACGACCAGCTCCCCAGATGGGCGGCCTCCTGGGCCCGCGCAAGATCGGTCCTGCTCTGGCGCAGTGTGACCTCCGCCCGCAAGCGCAGCCGGTTTTCGTGCAGCAGAAGAGCGAACACCAGTCCGAGCAGGAGGAAGCTCACGCCGGCGCCGAGAAATGTCAATTGGCGGACGGTGACCGCCTCCCTCCTGTTGACCACGTCGCGATCCTTCAGCAGCCGGGCTTCGACCGCATCCATGCGCTCGATCTCCGCCCGCACGGCATCCATCGTCTTCCGGCCCTGGCCGCCCGCCACCAGCGCTTGCGCCGGCTCAAACCCCTGCTCTTTCCGCACCCGCACGATATCCTCCGCCAGCTCAAGCCGATGCCGGATGAGCGGCTCCAGCGCATCGAGATACCGCTGCTGCTGCGGGATGGTCGAGGTGAGTTCACGGATCAGCCGGATCTGTGCCTCGACCTGTTTGATCGCCGCGTTATACGGCTCTAAAAAGACCGGCGTGCCTGTCAGGATGAATCCGCGCGTGCCGACCTCGACATCCTGCACGTCCGAGAGCAGCCGGCTGATGCTGTATCGCACCAGATGCGTATGGGCCACCCATTCGGCGGACGTCCGCACGCGGGAATCAAAATCCAAGTTCAGCCACGACACGACGCCGATCAACACGAGCGCCATGGTGAATCCGACGATCAGGGATTGATGGGACGGGGATTTCATTTCGGGATCAGTTCGGTATTGGCGAGGGTGAACCGGAAGGTGGCACCCGTGCCCGGGCCCTTTGATTCCACGCGGATTTGCCCGCCGTGCGCCTTGACGATCCGGCTCACTGTGGCCAGGCCGATCCCGAAACCGGGCGCGTGCGGGTCAAGCTTTTCAAAGAGGCCGAAGAGCTTGGCCTGGTGGCGCGGGTCGATCCCGATGCCGTTGTCGCGGACAAAGAGGACGATATCGCCGGCTTCCACCTCCGCGCCGATCTCGATCTGCGGGGACGGCTGCCCGCCCAGGAATTTCACGGCGTTGTCGATCAGGTTCTGGAAGACCTCCACCAGCCGCGGGCGGTCCCCATACAGCCGCGCAGCCAAGCGGGTCACCTCGACATGCACCCCACGCTCGGCAATTTGTCCGGCCACCAGATCGAGTGCCTCGCGCACGATCTCCTGCAACGGGATCTCCTCGGCCGCAGTGCGGATGTGGCCGACGCGCACGAGGTGCAGCAATTCATCGAGCAGGCACTCCATTTTATCCGCCGCGCCACGGATGTAGCGCAGGTCGCTGGCCACAGCTCCGGCATTTCTGGCTTCGAGATCCTGCTCGAGATAGCGGAGAAATGCCTTGATCGTCACCACCGGGCTCTTGAGATCGTGTGAGACGGCGCTGGCGAAGCGCTCGATTTCGGCGTTCTTCAGCAGCAGCTCATTCTGATCCCGTCGGCTCTTGGTCACGTCGCGGAAGGACCAGACCCGTCCGATGCGAACGCCGTCCGTGATCATCGGCAAAGAATAGCGCTCGTAAACCCGCCCGTCCTTGAATGCGAGCGTGTCCATGCTCCTCGCGTCCGAATTGTATAGTTCCTTTACCTTGTTGAGAAACACATCGGGATCGGCCAGTTGGGCGAGCACGTAATCCAGCAAATCCTTGTCGTGGCCGTCCGACATGAGGTTCCAAGGGATCCGCCAGAGTTCGACGAACCGCGCGTTGGCATGCGCCACCTTCCCCGCATTGTCCACGGCAAGAAGCCCGTCGGCGGTCGATTCCAGAATCGCGCGGAGCTTCGCCTCGCTCTCACGCATCGACGCCTCCGCGAGCATGCGGTCGGTGACATCACGGTTGCTGACGCGCCTGCCCTGGTAGGCGCCCCGCTCATCGAAAACCGGCTGGCACTTGTGCTCGATATAGGCGAGGGAGCCGTCCTTTTTGATGATCCGGAAATCCACCCCCTTGCTCCCGTCCAAGCCGCAGGAATCCGACCGCCCCCCCTGACGGTCGAGGAGATCCGTCTGCCGCACCTCCCTGACATGGCCGGAAAATTTCCTTTGATCCTCCGGGTGCACGATCTCCTGCACGAGGTGGTTGTTGGAGAAAAACTCTTCGCGTGCGTAGCCACTGATGCGCTCGCACGAGGGGGAAATGTAAATCATCCGGCCGTCGTTCCCGACCCAATACTCCCAGTCATAAGTGAACTCCGCCACGGTGCGGAACAGCTCGCCGTTTCCCTTGCCGGAGATGCGGAAGTCGGGTGCCCCAACTGACACTGCGTCGGCGGAGGCGTCCATGCGGGAGTGGGAATTTTTCATTCTTTGCATGGAATGTGCCACGCATGGGAGCTTCGCTTTCCCAAGCGCTGCATGCATGTTTTTAACACCATCCCGACCTCCTCGGCAAGATGCGATTTGCATTGCGATTTGCATTGGCCTCGGCACTTTCCGAACACCTGGCCGCGTGCGGCAGAAAAAAATCAGATGTCCGCAGGCAGATCGTCCTGGAGCGCGCGCACGACCGCGTCGGCGACGAGATCCGGATTCTCGAGCGCAGCCAGGATCCCGCAGCCCGGAAGCGGCGTGAGCGAGGCACCGGGGATCCGCCGGCAGATCGCATCCCCTCCCCCGGGCGGGAACCCGGTCGCGCGATCCGGCCAGAGGATCCGCACCGGGACGGCGACATCGGGAAGCCGGCGTTCGATGTGGAAATCGAGGCGCCCGCGGAGAAATCCGAGGATCGCATGTTCGGCGCCGTATTGCTGCGCGCAGGTGGCGAAGATCGACACCATCTCCTCGGTGAGCGAGGCCGGATCGGCGAGTGCGATCCGCGCAAGCCACCTGCGGATGAACGGCGGCCGGGAGAGATAGCTCCTGTAAACAAATCGGCTCATGCCGGGGATTCCGCTCAGCGCGAGCATCCCCATCGCGCGCCATTTACCGAAATCCTTCAGGCCGGTGGGCAGAAAAAGGACGAGGCGGGAAACCAGACCGGGATGGCGCGCCGCAAGCAGGAGGCAGATCCCCGCCGTGAGCCCGCTGGCCACGACGGCCGGCTTCCGATCCGGCGAAACCTCGCGCAGGAACCCAGCGAGCGCCTCTACATAATCCGCCGCGTCCATCGGGATCCCCGGGCGTTCGGATTCCCCAAACCCAATGAGGTCAGGGACCATCACTTCGCGGCTCGCGGCGAACCTCGGATAAACCTTCGACCACTCGTAGGACGATGCCCCGAGAAACACCCCGTGCAGGAACACAAGCGGTTCGCCAGCCCCGCTCACATGATAAATCATCTCTCCGAATTCCGTGCGGGCGACCCGCGTGGAAAAAATGGCCGGCGAGATCGCATCCGGGATCGGCCCGCGCACCCAGCGGCCGGTCCCGTAGCGGAGGGCGAGGGCAACAGCGCCCACGACACCCATGCCGATGCCGATCCCGAGTGCCGGTTTGCGCCTCCAGATTTTCACGGGTTCATCCGATCACCACATCCCGCGGGCCATCGACCACGCGGCCGATCGCGATCCCCTGCGTGAGGCGCGCCGCCTCGGCGGCGCGGGCGGACGGCACCACGAGAACCATGCCGATGCCCATGTTGAAGACCTGATACATTTCCTGCTGCGGGATCCGGCCGCCGTGCTGGATCAGATCGAAGAGGATCGGAACTTTCCACGAGCGGCTGTCGATCTCCGCGCGGCATCCCTCCGGCAGGACGCGCGGAAGGTTGTCGAGGAGTCCGCCGCCCGTGATGTGCGCGGCACCACGGAGCATCCCCGCCGGCAGCGAGGCCAGGAGCGGCTGGTAGTTCGGATGGACGCGCAGAAGCTCGGAGGCCAGCGTGGACTTCATGCCCGGTGCCGGGC
>Ga0194054_10001603_pt1 | contig 10710 bp, 9 predicted proteins | sample SepL2210m_MetaG_FD_163628 | JGI IMG/M metagenome (GOLD analysis project Ga0194054, IMG submission 163628) | Anoxic zone freshwater microbial communities from boreal shield lake in IISD Experimental Lakes Area, Ontario, Canada - Sep2016-L227-10m | ecosystem: Environmental > Aquatic > Freshwater >... | reverse complement strand
ATAAATCGGCTCACCAACGATTTATTCTGCACCACTTAGCCTTGGCCTCATTAAAAGCAAGCTTGAAGAGTTTGGCCTAGATCGTACTGCGAAGCTAGCTCCTCTGAAAATCGGCGAAGATACTTTGCAGCTTGGCTGTTTCAAGATTGAAACTTTTAAGGTAAATCATAGTATTCCACAGGCTATGGGTTTCTGCATTACAACTCCAGAAGGCGTGATTGTCGCTACAGGTGACTTCAAATTTGACCACACTCCTGCTGACGGTAAGCCTGCGGACTTTTCTGGCCTTGCAATGATTGGCGCTAGAAAACCATTACTTCTGATGATGGAATCGACCAATATTGAAAAACCAGGTGTCTCAATTTCTGAAAAAGTTCTAGAAGACTCCTTGATGTCGATCATGGAGAGATCAAAAAAACGAATTATTGTTTCAACTTTCTCAACGCTTATTGGTCGTATTCAACAAATCTTAAATGTTTCCAAAATCTTGGATCGCAAGGTTTGTTTTGTTGGACGAAGCATGCTGACGACTGTCGAGATTGCTCTCTCTCTTGAAGCACTTATCATGCCTCGCGATACAATCATCGACGTCAAAGATTTAAACAAATATCCAGACGAAAGAGTTGTTGTAGTTTGCACTGGCTCACAGGGCGAGGATAATGCAGCACTTACTCGAATCGCCAACGGCGAAGATCGAAATGTGAAAATGAAGAAGGGTGATCTTGTCATACTTTCCTCATCGCCAATTCCAGGCAATGAAAGGGCAGTCTCCAATCTTATGGATATCTTGTTCCGCTCTGGCGCTCAAGTCGTTTATCAGAAATTGATGGACGTCCACACTTCTGGCCATGCAAATCAGGAAGACTTGAAATTGATGCTTGCACTCATTAAGCCAAAATACCTCATGCCAAATCATGGTGAAAGACATAAGCTTATGCTTGAATGTCAGATTGCTCAGGAGATGGGACTTGTTGACGAGGAGCACTGTCTGGTTGGCGACGATGGTCAAGTGATTGAGTTCAGCAAAGGCAAGGGCGAAGTTACAAACAAACGAATTCCAGCCTCCTTTGTTATGGTTGATGGTCTTGGTGTAGGGGACGTTGGCAACATCGTTCTTCGCGACCGTAAGGCAATGGCAGAAGATGGAATCTTCGTGGTCATCGTCACAGTCAATCATGAAAATGGTCAGATTATGACTTCTCCAGATATTATTTCTCGTGGCTTCATCTATATGCGCGAGAGTGAAGAGCTTGTTCACAAGGCTCGTGCCGAGGTGAAGAAAATCTTTGCAAAATACGGTACAAAAGAGAAAAGTGCACCAAAGATTGACTATTCTTTCGTCAAACAAAAAGTTCGTGATGAGCTTGGCGAGTATCTCTTCAAAGAGACAGAGCGTCGTCCGATGGTAATCCCAGTAGTAATCGAAATCTAAGATCAATATTAAGAAATAGACCCTGAGAAATCAGGGTCTATTTCTATGTTCAGCCCATCTTGTCATCCTCGTGGAGGACGAGCTATTACAAATTTAATCTAATAGAAAAGCGAGCCATAACCCGGGGATCCAGGCTATTGTTCGAAGAATGTTTCCTGGATTCCGGATCGAGTCCGGAATGACAAATAATTTGAGTTCGGCTCGATAATAAATTTGTTGCAACAATATACATAATGCAATATAATTAACTAAAGTGCGTGTTTTGCATTATTTTTCAGTTGTAACGCTTGGAGGAATAAATGGGTAGAAGAAGATTACATCCGAAGAGGAAACCGAAGCTAAAGTGGTATCAAAAACAGGATGATTGGGGTAATTTCGTTTTTGACTGGTCTCTCGGTCTTTCTGCGGAGATTTGGCGAACTATATTTTCGATCGTTATATTTATAATTGCGGTCATGATTTTCCTTGGTTTCCTTGGTAAGGCTGGAGTCCTAGGCAAATTTTTTGCTGACGGTGCCCAAGGCATGTTTGGTCTACTAGGTGGATATATATTTGATTTCATACTTGCTTACATCAGTTTTCGGCTGATCGTTGCACCACGAAAAAGAAAAAATCGTGGAGGTTACCGTATTTCAGAATTTGTTGGTTTAGCGATCTTTCTATTTACCTTCCCAACCTTTTGCCACCTTTTTCTCTCTGTCGACTACGCTCAGGAGCCTGGTATTTTTACTCGTTACGGTGGAATTATCGGCTATATGTTTTCAGTGCCACTGCGAAATGCCGTTGGTGATCTAGCCTCATTTCTGATAGTTGTGGCAATATTGCTCATTTCTATTCAGATGATTTTTGATTTCTCCATTTTCAAGGCGCTGGGCATGACTGCTACAACAAAGGGTTCTGACGATGATGACGAAGAGGAAGACGAGGACGATAATGATGGCAAATTACGAGTAAATAATCGTCAAGAGGCCAAGGTTTCTGTTTTTGAATCAGTTCGCAAACGCTTTGGTATGAAAAAGAAGCCAAAATATGAAGAAATTGAGCCAAAGGCGGCGGTCGTCGATTTGGCACCAACGAGCGGTACGACTAATGTTCCGATCAAGAAGGATATCGTTTGGCAGTATCCAAGCCTCGATCTTTTGAAGGAGCTCGACGAAGTCGCAAATCCGGGTAATATTTACAAAAATGCTGAGATGATCCAGAAATGTCTCGCGACCTTTGGAATCACGGTTAGTATGGGTGACGCAAATGTTGGTCCGACTGTGACACAATACACGATCAAGCCAGATGATGGCGTGAAGCTAAATCAGATTGTGGCAAGGCAAAACGATCTTGCTCTTACACTTGCTGCTAAAAGTATTCGTATCGAGGCACCAATTCCTGGAAAGAATGCAGTTGGAATCGAGATTCCAAACAAAGTTGCAGCTAAAGTGACTCTTAAGGAAATCCTAAAAGCACCTCAGTTCAAGGCTATCAAAAGCAAGCTTGCTCTTGCTCTTGGACGGGATGTCGCTGGTGAACCATCGGCGATTGACCTTGAGAAAATGCCTCATTTGTTGATTGCTGGCTCGACTGGATCAGGCAAATCGGTTTGTATTAACTCTATTATTGTGGCGCTTTTATTTAATAATGATCCCAAAGACCTTCGGATGTTGCTAGTCGACCCGAAAAGAGTCGAGCTGACTTGCTACAATGAGATCCCGCATTTATTGACTCCTGTTGTAATCGAAGTCGACAAGACTGTTGCAGCGCTCAAATGGGCGGTTTGGGAGATGGAAAGACGTTACAAAATGTTCTCTGAGCTCGGTAAAAGAAACATTGTTGCTTATAATTCTGCTCCAGGACCAGAGGGCAAGCTGCCATATATCGTCATTATTGTCGATGAGTTAGCTGACTTGATGGCGACTTCATCGAAAGAGGTTGAAGGGTCAATCGTGCGTTTAGCTCAAATGGCACGTGCGACGGGTATGCATTTGATTATCGCTACGCAGCGTCCTTCGGTTGATGTCTTGACCGGTCTGATTAAAGCCAATATTGCCTCTAGAATTGCTTTTGCTACGGCTTCTCAAGTCGATTCACGCACTATCTTGGACATGTCGGGTGCTGAAAAGCTACTTGGCTTTGGTGATATGCTTTTTATGGCCGCAGGTGCGAAGCCAAAGCGCGTTCAAGGTTGCTATGTTTCTGATCCTGAGATTGAGCAGCTTGTGGCCTTTTTGAAAAATAACGCCGAACCAAATTATGACGAATCAATTCTTTCCTTTGGTAGCAGCCGACATGGTGGTGGCGCAGGTATAAATGGTTCGAGCGAAGACGATCTTTACAGCGACGCTCTAGACACCGTTGTAAATGCTGGTAAAGCTTCTGCCTCCCTCTTGCAAAGACGCTTGAAGGTCGGCTATGCTAGAGCAGCGAGGCTCCTTGATATTCTTGAAGAGAATGGTGCTATTGGGCCAGCTGATGGAGCAAGGCCACGAGATGTCCTTGTTTCAACCGATGATGTTGATCGCATGGGCGGCGGCGAATTTGTGAGTACATATGAGCCAGACAGCAATAAAGATATAGATAAATTTATATAAGATCAAAATGGTTAGAGGCTTCTCCACAAGAAAAATAGAGACGAACAAAACATTGGGCGAAAAGTTCAAGCTTATTCGTATGCAAAAAGAGTTTAGCCTCGATGAAGCTGAAATCGGTACAAAGGTGAGAGCTAATTATCTCGAGGCTATCGAGAAAAGTGATTGGGCCGCACTGCCATCATCTGTTTATGTTCGCGGATTCGTCTTGGCCTACGCCAAATATCTTGGGTTTGATACAGCTGAGGCAGCGGTGCTATATGAGCGGGAGTGCAAGCTCCAGCCAACTGGTCGGCACTCAGCAGAAATTAGCTATAAAAATTCCGTTAAGGATTATAAGATGATTATTACGCCGAAGGTGATCGGCTATTCTTTTATTACAGCTTTTGTTATCGCGATCTTTGGCTATATTTTTTTTCAAGTTATTAATTTTGCTGGTAGTCCGAATCTCAAGATCACCTCGCCCGGAAATGGGGCAATATTTGTCGATGATTCCATTGATCTCCGTGGCGTCACTGATAACGATACATTTTTAACGATCAATGATGAGCAAGTTCCTATCACCAACGATGGGACTTTTTCAACCAATTTGAAGCTTCATCGCGGAATTAACGTGATTAAGGTCAAAGCGGTGAACAAAAATAAGAAGGAAACCAGCGAAGTCCTGACGCTTGAATATAAGCCAATGACGGCGCAGATTCCAACTCAATTACCGGTCGCACAGTAAATTTATTATTTTAAGTTTCGAATTATAATTTGGAAATTAATCTCAAAGGTTCCTATGGCTAAGAAAGAAGCAGAAGTAAAAGTCGAGAAAATTGATGGAAAAAACGAAGCATTGAAAGCCGCACTTATTTCAATTGAAAAACAGTTTGGCCATGGGGCAATTATGACTCTTTCCGACACTGCTGCCTACAAAGTCGACTCTATCTCGACCGGTTCGCTCTCTCTTGATTTGGCTTTGGGAATCGGCGGCTTGCCAAGAGGCAGGGTAGTCGAAATCTTTGGACCAGAATCTTCCGGTAAAACAACTCTTGCTATATCAGCAATCGCGCAAGCTCAGAAGCTTGGTGGTAACTGTGCATTTATTGATGCTGAGCACGCTTTTGATCCAGAATATGCAAAGAAGATCGGCGTGAACCTTGATAATTTGCTTATTTCACAGCCAGATAATGGTGAGCAAGCGCTTGAGATCTGCGAGACATTAGTTCGTTCAAATGCACTCGACATTATTGTTGTTGACTCAGTCGCAGCGCTTGTCCCACGTGCCGAGATCGAGGGCGAAATGGGTGACTCGATGATGGGCGTTCAAGCAAGACTCATGTCGCAGGCCTTACGAAAGCTGACAGGCGCTGTTTCGAAATCAAAGACAATCCTTATTTTTATCAATCAAATCCGTATGAAAATTGGTGTGATGTTTGGCAATCCCGAGACAACGACTGGTGGAAACGCTTTGAAGTTCTATGCCTCAGTTCGTCTTGATATTCGTCGTAAAGCCGCTATCAAAAAGGGTGATGAAACTATTGGCAACAATGTTACGGTTAAGGTTGTAAAGAACAAAGTTGCTCCTCCGTTCAAGGTTGCCGAATTTGATTTGATGTTCGGCTGCGGCATTGACGCCGAGGGTGAAATTATTGATCTTGGTGTTGCTCATGAGATTATCGACAAAGCTGGCTCATGGCTTTCGTATAATGGCGAAAAAATGGGCCAAGGCAAAGAAGGCGCACGTTCATTTTTGAAAAACAATCCTAAAATATCGACTGAAATTAAGAAAAAAATACTTGCGAGTATCAAAGTCAAAGCCGATATCTCAAGCGCCGAAAATTAATTTAAAGAGACCAATTTCCGATAAATATTTGTAGACGTTGATCGGGATAATGATTTTGTAAAATGAAAAAGACACCACAAGAATATGTAATCAACCTTTTGAAGATCCGTGAGAGAAGCGAAGGTGAAATTCGGCAAAAGATGAAGCTTAAGGGCTATTTCTTGGAGGAAGTCGAATCGGTAATATCATTTATGAAAGAAAGAAATTTCCTAGATGATTCACGTTTTACGAAGCTTTATGTACGGAGCAAACGACTGACTGGGCAGTATGGTAAACATTCGATTCGCTGCCGACTGAAGAGTTTCCAAATTGCAGAGGAAGTGGTTGAAAACGAGCTAGCTGAAATCACGCAAGAAGAGGAGCTAGTCACCGCAAAGAATTTAGCCGAGAAGTGGCTGGCAAAGAAGCAGGAAAAAGACAGAACATACGAAAAGTTGGGAAGATTTCTGATCGGACGTGGCTTCGGTTTCGATCTTATCAAACAAGTTCTGGCTGAATTGATACAAAAATAAAAACGATATAATGAAGAGGAGGGGCATGGCAAAGAAAATTCCATTCATACTTTGGTTTAAGGAAATTTCGAAGAAAAATATACCAGAAGTCGGCGGTAAAGGAGCAAATCTAGGTGAGCTAGTCAAGGCCGGCATTCCTGTGCCGAGTGGTTTTTGTGTGACCGCTCAAGCTTACTATTATTATTTAGAAAGAAGTGGACTTAAGCCAAAAATTGAGAAATTGTTACGCGGATTAAACGCCGAAGATAACAAAAAACTAAATAAAGTTTCTCAAGAAATAAAGAAAATGATTCTCGGCTCTGAATTACCAGAAGATCTTGCGAAAGAGGTCAAAGAAGCTTATCTGAAGCTTGGCGGTTTTCCAGTTGCGATTCGTTCTAGCGCGACGGCTGAAGACTTACCGGACGTCTCTTTCGCTGGGCAGCATGCCACTTTTCTCAATACTTCTGGCAAAGAAAACGTAATCAAGGCGACGCTTCAGTGTTACGCTTCTTTGTTCGAGGCTAGGGCAATCTACTATCGAATTATCAATAAATTTGAGCACATGAAAGTCGGGCTTTCCGCGGTTGTGCAAAATATGATTCAGTCTGAATACTCCGGAATTATGTTCACTATTGATCCTGTTTCAGAGAAAAAAGATTTGCTGGTGATTGAAGCTGGATACGGCTTAGGCGAGGCAATAGTCTCAGGATCGATTACTCCTGACCGATATGTTGTCGATAAAGATTTTTTTGATATTGAGGCGAAGGAAGTGAATACCCAAACATGGAAAATTGTCCATAATCTGAAGGGCGGGGATAAGCATGTGAGCGTTGCCAAAGCACACCAATCTGAACAAAAGATTACGAACAAGCAAATAATTGAGCTTGCCAAGATGGGTGTCGAGATAGAGAAGCATTACAAGAGTCCTCAGGACACAGAGTGGGCGATTGAAAATGGCAAAATTTACTTTGTACAATCTCGTCCGATTACCACTCTGGGAAAGTGTGAAAATAGTAAGGTGGTAGAAGGACAGAGTGGCACAGAGTCAAAGAGCGTCAGAGGATCTGATTCAATAGCTTCTTTAGCAGTGCTTTTGAAGGGCGCCGCTGCTTCTCTCGGTTCAATCTCTGGTCCCGTCAAAATAATTCACAAACCAACAGAGATAGATAAAATTATGCCTGGCGATATTCTCGTCACTGAGATGACGACGCCAGATTACGTGCCTGCGATGAGAAAAGCTTCGGCGATCGTCACTGATACTGGCGGCCGAACTTGCCACGCGGCGATCGTCTCTAGAGAGCTCGGCATCCCTTGTGTAGTTGGGACTGGCAAGGCAACGAGTATTTTGAAAAATGGCCAAATAATTACTGTCGATGGCGTCAACGGTTTGGTCTACAAGGGGAAGGTAGCAGCTGATAAAAAAACATTACCATCAACACCAAATAATTTATCTGGTTCTGCCCTAGTCGAGGAAGTGCCGATCACTGGCACAAAGGTTTATGTCAATCTTGGCGAGCCACATTTGGCGGAAGAAGTTGCGAAATTACCTGTTGATGGCGTCGGTTTGCTCCGTGCTGAGTTTATGATCGCCGCACTTGGCGAGCATCCAAAAGCGATGGTGAAGGCAGGCAGAGGTGATAAATATGTTGAGGCGATTGTCACAGGACTTCGAACGATTGCCGGTGCTTTCTCACCTCGCCCAGTCGTCTATCGTGCAACTGATTTCAAGACAAACGAATATCGCGGGTTGAAGGGTGGCGAGGAGTTTGAGCCAGTCGAGGGTAATCCGATGATCGGCTATCGTGGCGCTTCGAGATATATTGCTGAGCCAGAAATGTTTGCGCTTGAACTAAAAGCGATCAAAAAGGTGCGCGAGGAGTATGACCTAAAAAATCTGTGGATTATGATCCCTTTTGTTCGTACTGTTAGCGAGATGGCGCAGTGTATGAAGATGATCGACGACAGTGGTCTGAAGCAGGGACCAGATTTCAAGATTTGGATGATGTGCGAGGTCCCCTCAAATGTAATTTTACTTGAAAAATTCTTAGCTCTTGGCATTGATGGCATTTCTATCGGCTCAAACGATCTGACCCAGCTAACCCTTGGTGTTGACCGAGATAATCAATCGATGGCGGAGACTTTTGATGAGCGAGATGAAGCAATCGTTATGTCTATTGAGTACGTGATCAAGACTTGCCGAAAGCACAACGTGACTTGCTCTATTTGCGGTCAAGCCCCAAGCATTTATCCGGAAATTACAGAGATGATGGTAAAGGCGGGGACAACTTCAGTCTCGGTGACACCGGATATGATTGTCCAGACTCGCAAGGTAATCGCTTCAGTGGAGAAAAGGTTGCTACTCTCCAAAATTATTGATAAATAGATTCTTACAAAAAAAGCCTTAGCTTGTACTAAGGCTTTTTTTGATAAACAAAATTATTTTATTGCGATTGTGCAGATTCCTGCCAAAATTAGCAAGACAGCGGCATACTGCTGAAGGGTTAGCTTCTCCTTGAAGACAAAGTAGCCGTATAGAATCACGACCATCGGGGAAGACGACGAAATAACAAGAAAGATTGAAGCGTTACATATTGAAAGGCCATAGTAGAAAGCTGTGGTTGCAATGACCGTAAGCAATCCTATCCAAAAGATAGTATTAAAAGTAATCTTGCTGTCCGCGACCTTCTTTCTTTTTTTGTTAAGGTCGATTGCAACACAGGCGAACATGGCGATTTCGATTAGTGGCGCCGTTAGAAATGGCCCAAGAACCTTGTTTGGAAATTGAATTAAAAAGAAAAATACTCCAAAAAATATCGAAGACCAAAAAGCTGGAATAACGCCCTCAATAATACTTTTTTTTCCAGATCTGATATCCCTAAAATTTAGATTTATAAGGAGTGCACCGATGATAATTGCGGCGATCGAAATTATTTGATTTCCGCTAATTGGTGTTTTGAAAAAAAGTGTAGTAAGAATCACGGAGTAGATTACATATGATGAACTGATCGGTGAGACAATGCCAACTTTGCCAACCTCAATCGACTTGTAGAGTGTAAGCATAGCAAAGTAGCAAATGATTGAAATAATAAAAGTCAAAACGATGTATTTTAGGTCGAAATGTGCAGTCTTGAGATTAAAAAGCAAGACAATGGTGAGGCCGATAGAAGTGACTATCTGCCGATAGAACAACACGTTTTTTCCACCAATCGCTTGGCTTGGTTTACGTGACATTGAATTAGCAATTCCAAGCGGAATCACATTGATTAGTCCGAGAATTATACTAAGCATTATTTATCCCATTTAGATATTATATTCGTCTGACCACTCCCAGCCTTTTTTAGCAAACTCGGGTTTCAAGCGATCAAGTAACTCTTGATATAGTGGTTTTAGCTCGGGGAAATTGAGCACTGCTTTTTTTGGATATGGAGCAATCAGCTCAGGGTGGTCGAAGCTCTCGTGCCCGATGACTAGCATGTGATTGATCGTTTCTATCTTATCGAGGGCCTTTACGTATCTAGCTTCAGGTGTTTTGCCTGCTTCGTATTCGTTCCAAATGTTGTGTATCTCGGTTCCTGTTTCCTTGGATAAAGATTTACGAATTTCCACCATCGCCGCTATTTCTTCATTGTTTTTAGCTTCAGCTGTCTTGATTCCCCAAACAATCAATGAGTGGTCGGTATCACCAGCGATTGCCTCAACAAGATCGTGTACGAGTGCTAGCATCATTGACCGTTCGATATTTACATCAAGTTTGAGTTCCCTTGCAACTATTGGTACAAGCAAAGCCAGATGCCACGAATGGTCGGCGCTTGATTCCTTAGTTATCATAGTTTTCGTATTCAGCCAACGCTGGGTTGACTTAAGTTTGCATGATATCTTTGTGAATTCAAATATTTTTTTAAGATTGTTCATTTATTCCTTGATCATTAATTAACTTAAATCTTGGTACTTCATTGCCATCAATATTTTTTGTTCCGAGAAAATCCGCTAGAGGTCGAGCCCAATATTTTGATGTGATGTTATCATACAAAGCCTCATAGATCACCAAATCCTCGAGCGTCTCGCTATGCTTCGCGACGGCAATTATTCTGTATCTTCCACCTTTGAAATGTTGCCAGATTTGGTCTGGCTGAATATTTTCCTTCATAGTATTAGAATTTCAGTTCTTTCATCGAGTGGAGCGCGATTCCATATTTTTCATAAATCGCTAGAGTGCCGATATGGCCTTCATCTTTTCCTGTTAGTCCGAGAAGTTCGAGCGCTTTGTGCACTTTCTCTTCACTTTTTGCCTCGATCTCCATGATCGTTGGAATCATTGGCCATGTATCAAGAGTATACTCAACATCATCCAATACAAACTTATGACGTTTATTTTCCTGA
>Ga0194054_10001600_pt1 | contig 10728 bp, 8 predicted proteins | sample SepL2210m_MetaG_FD_163628 | JGI IMG/M metagenome (GOLD analysis project Ga0194054, IMG submission 163628) | Anoxic zone freshwater microbial communities from boreal shield lake in IISD Experimental Lakes Area, Ontario, Canada - Sep2016-L227-10m | ecosystem: Environmental > Aquatic > Freshwater >... | reverse complement strand
GCACAGACGCTGCCGCAGCCGAAGAACACGAGCAGAAAAGTTCCAAAAAACTCCCCGATGAACCACTTGGGAATGGATTTCATGCCGACAAAATTTCCGTGGGATCAGGCCGACAGTTCCCTCATGCGATGCGTCGGCTCGGGCTTGCCCGGACGGAAATGTTCCAGGTGGTCCAGCGTGGCCTGCATCGTCGGGAAATCCTTTGCCGCCGCTTCGAGCCCCTCGCGGACGACCGTCCCCAGCACATCGGGCGCGCTTTCGGCGCGCAGGTTGACAATCAACTGGCCGCCCGTCACGGGCCCGTCCAGATGAAAGGAAAGCTCCGGCACGAAGTCATTGCGGACGAGGTTGACCGCCGCGATCGCGCCCGTGACGCTGACATCGGGGCTGAGCGTCATTTTCAAGTGCGCCACCTGCGCCTGCCGGGCCTCCAGGCGCTTCTGGATTCCCCCGGCCAGTTCTTTCAAAAATGAGTCGGCATCGAATGCCTGCGTTGCCGCAAGCCGCACCGTGGCATTGAGCCAGCCAAGCAGCGCTTCGCCATCGGCATAGACTTCGTAATCGACTTGCATCGCTGTTCGCGCCTCCTGTTCCGCGCTTGTGATGCGGCCAAACCATTCCTCCAGGTTCGTGCCATTGCGGGCCGAAACCGCAAGAATCTCCTTCCCCGGAAACCGCGTCGCGATCGCCTGCCGCAACGATTCCAGCCGGGGCCCGTCCAGCAGGTCGCACTTGTTGATGACAACAAGGTCGGCTTCCTCAATCTGCTTGAGGTAGATGTAGATGACCTTCTCCGAGAAGTTGCCGCCGGGTTCCAGGCCGAACACGCGCAGGGCGCGAATCGGATCCACCAGCACGCTGACCGGCGCCACGGTGAACGCATCGCCGTAGAGCCGCCGGAGGGGATACGTCACCGTGGCCGCAAGGTCCGTGCAACTGCCCACAGGCTCGGCAATGAAAATCTCGGGACGCGTCGCCTCGGTCAGGCGCCGGGAGGCATCCACCAACGAATTGAACCGGCAGCAAAAACAGCCGCCGGGAATCTCCTCCGTCGCGAACCCCTGCGAGCGCAGCATCGCCGTGTCCACCAGATGGCGCCCCTGATCGTTGGTGATGAGCCCCACACGCAGGCCCCGGGCGGACAGGTGCTGGGCCAGTTTGCCCACAGCGGTGGTCTTGCCCGCGCCGAGAAACCCGCCGATCATGATGTGGCGCGCCTTCGCAATCATGTTGTGTCGTGGTATATCCATGGAACGTCTGCGCTAACGTGCAGATGTTTTCCGGCGGTGTCAAGCGGCTTCTGACGTTCCGCGGAGCTATTTCGGCAGCTTGTCAAAGCAGAACGTGCAGCAGTCGAGCTTCAGCACGTTTTGGTTCGCGGCCAGTTCATCTTTCAGCCGGGGGGCAACGCCATAGAGCCGCTGTTTGCCGGATTTTTCCATTTCCAGCAGTCCGGCTTCTTTCAGGATTCGCAGGTGCTTGGACACGTTGTATTCCGAAGTTTTCAGCCGTCGCGCGATGGCGCTCACGCCGAGCTGCCTGCCGAGCAGCAGGCGCATGATGCGGAGGCGGTTGATCTCGCCCAACGCCTTCAACACTGCCATGCACTTGATGCCGGTCACGGGCACAAGGCTACATGGGAAGAATCATCCGGGCAATCCTGATCACGCCGAACTAATATTTCGGCATCGCGGGATCCACGTTTTCCGCCCATTCGCGGATCCCGCCGGTGAGGTTGAAGGTTTTCGAGAAGCCGGCCTTCTGGAGTTCGCGGACGGCCGTCTCGCTGCGGGGTCCGAGTTTGCAGATGAAGACGATTTCATCCGTGGAATCGAGCTCGCTCATCCGGGATGCGATCTCGCCGAGCGGGATCAGCTTGGATCCCGGGATCCGGGCGATGTCCCACTCGAACCGCTCGCGCACGTCCACCAGAACGAGTTTGTCCCCGCGGGCGAGCCGCGCCTTGAGTTCGGCCGCGGAAATTTCCGGCACCGGCGGCTCGGCGTCGTGCGCCTCCTTCGCCTGCGGGATCCCGCAGAACTGCTCGTAGTCAACGAGGCCGGTGATCGTCGGGTTCTCCGAGCAGACCGGGCATTTCGGATCCTGGCGGATTTTGAACTCGCGGAATTTCATCTTGAGCGCGTCGAAGTGGACAAGCCGCCCGATGAGCGGTTCGCCGATCCCGACGACGAGCTTGATCGCCTCGATCGCCTGCATCACGCCGATCACGCCGGGCAGCACGCCGAGCACGCCGCCCTCGGCGCAGCTCGGAACCAGCCCCGGCGGCGGAGGCTCGGGGTAGAGGCAGCGGTAGCACGGGCCGCCGAGATGCGGCGCAAAGACCGTGCACTGGCCGTCGAACCGGAAAATCGAGCCGTAGATGTTCGGCTTTTTCAAAAAGACGCAGATGTCGTTCGAGAGGTAGCGGGTCGGGAAGTTGTCCGTGCCGTCAATCACGATGTCGTAGCCTTCGACGATCACCCGCGCATTTTCCGAGGTGAAAAACGCATCGTGTAATTCCACTTGGACGTTCGGATTCACTTCCTTGATCCGGTCGCGGGCGCTGTTGATTTTCTTGCGTCCGACATCCTTCGTCCCGTGGAGAATTTGTCTTTGGAGGTTCGAGTAGTCCACCACGTCGAAGTCCACGAGCCCGAGCGTGCCGACCCCGGCGGCCGCGAGGTAGAGCCCGATCGGTGAGCCCAGCCCGCCGGCTCCGATGCAGAGAACCTTGGCCGCCTTGATCCGCCGCTGGCCCTCCATCGTGACCTCGGGCATGATCAGGTGCCGGGAATACCGTGCGATCTCGTCGTTGCTCAACTCCACGGCGTCCAGCCGGGACGGGTCCAAAATGCTTTTGCTCATATACTGTAGATCAGCGGGGCAGGAACATTACCGATCGCGGCGAGGATTGCAAGGGAGCTCAAATCCCTCCGGCAAGAACCTCGCTCAGCTCCGCGACCCTTCGTGCAAAGAGTTCCAATGCCGCCTGCACCGGGGCCGGGCCGCTCATGTCCACACCGGCCGCGGCGAGCGTCTTGATCGGGAACCGGCTGCCGCCGCTTTTGAGGAACTCGAGATATTTGGACGCATCCCCGGATTCGGAAACCTGACGAGCGAGGGCCGCCGCCGCCGAGATCCCGGTCGCATATTTGTAAACGTAGAACGCACTGTAAAAGTGCGGGATCCGCAGGCACTCGAGATCGAGCTCCGTGTCCAGCGAGAACCGCGAACCAAAATAATCCGCCAACAACCGCCGGTAGATTTTTTGAAAAGAATCCAGCGTCAGCGCCTCGCCCGCCTCCTCGGCGGCATGGATGTCGCGCTCGAACTCCGCGAACATCGTCTGCCGGTAGAGCGTGCCGCGCAGGTCGTCAATCTGGCGGTTCAAAATATACGCCTTCATCCGGCGGTCGCCGGTCGTGCGCAGCAGGTGGTCGGTGAGAAGGATCTCGTTGAATGTCGAGGCGACCTCGGCGAGGAAGATCGGATAGTGGTAGTTCTGAAAAAGCTGGGCGCGCTGGGAATACCAGGTGTGCATCGAGTGCCCGGCCTCGTGCGCCAGCGTGTAAACGTCGGAGAAAACGTCCGCCTTGTAGTTCATCATGATATACGGCGGGCTCGTGAAAGTGCCGTAAGAGAACGCTCCGCTCCGCTTCCCCTTGTTCTCATAGCGGTCGCACCAGCGGCCCCCGCGGAGCCCGTGTCCGAGCACATCCACATACTCGTCGCCCAGAGGCGCGACAGCCGCGAGAACCTTCTCCACCGCCGAGTCCCAGGGCACATCGGTCTGCACGTCGTCCACCATCGGGACATACGTGTCGTAGTGGTGGATCTCCCCGAGTCCGAGCACCTCGCGGCGCAGTTCGAAATATTCGAAAAGAGGATTCAGGTTGTTCCGGACCGTGGAAATCAACCCGTCATAGACGGCCACCGGCACATCGTCGGCAAACAGCGCCGCCTCACGCGCCGAAGGGTAATGCCTCGCCCGCGCGTCGAATACTCCGGCCCGCACCGAGCTCGACAGGCTCGCCGCCAGCGTGAATTTGTGGTCCGAGAACTCCGCGTAAAACTGGTGGAACGCCGCCCGCCGGACGGCGGGATCGCGCTGCTGCAAAAACGACGAGAACGAGCTCTGGGTGAGCTCGCGCTCGGTCCCCTCCCCGTCTTTCAGCTTCCCGAATTTCATGTCCACGTTCGTGAGCTGCGAGAATGTCTCGCTGTGCCCGTGGATCGCGGATTTTCCGAGCGCGAGGATCCGTTCCTCCGCCGCTCCCAGGATGTGCGCCTTCATCCGGCGCAGCTTCTTCAACAGGATCGTCCAATCCGCCAGGGCGGGCGAGGCGAGATACGCATCGAACGCGTCATCCGGAATCGCCTGAATCTCCGGGGCCAGAAACGAGAAGGCCTCGCCGACCCGCACGAGCAGGCTCTCCAGCCGCGCCTCGCGGTCCAGCGCCGCCGCATCCGAGCTGTCCTCGGTGACCCGCAGTGCCGCAAACTGGTTCAGCCGCTCGACCCGCAAATCCACCCGCTTCTCAAACTCCAGGCACTCCGCCAGCGCCTCCGCCGAACTCCCCAGCCGCCCGCGAAACCGGGCGACCTGCGGGAATTCGCCTTGAAGGACGGCAAAATCCTCCTCCCACGCGGGATCATCAGGATAAAGCGGAGCGAGATCCCATGTGTCGGAAACGGAAACTTCGGAACGTAAAGTGATCATCGTGGCAGGATCCTATCCGCGCCGCCGCCCGACTGCAATCCTCCCGAGAGGACGGCATTGACTGCCCTAGCTCTTGTTTGTATTTTTTCACATGAAAATCCAAGTCCCGCTTCTTTTGGTGTCGCCTTTTTTGTTTCTTGAAATGCCGCGTGGAACATGACACGTTCCACGAATCCTCTGGTGCCAATTCCTCATGGACACCGGATTTGTGGACGCTGAGTCCCTCTGTCCGGTCCCTGCATGACGCCATCCATGTTCCTCGCGACGAGCCAAACGGTTCGCCCTCGCGGGGGGATGCGCACCGCCGGAGGAAACCAAAAAACGGATGGCATTCCACAGAAACTCTGAAATGCCGCCAATCGAAACAAATAAAATCATGTCAAACGAATACTCGCCGAGCGGATCGCGCCGCTCGCCCCGCCGTGGCGATCGTCGCCCCCGTCGCGGAGACCGTCCCTCAACATCCGCCCGCACGGAGTCACCCAAGCCCGCAAAAAAGAAGTCCCTCATCGAAAAAATCGTGGGTTTTTTCGGTGGGAAGCCAGAACCCAAGTCCCGCCAACCGGCGGCCGTCATGTCTTCGCGTCCGGCTGCACGCACCCAGGAGAGACCCTCGCGCGGCGAGCGTCCGACCGGGATGCGCAAGCCGGAGATCGTGGAGGTCACATCCGCGCGCCTCTACGTGGGAAACCTGTCGTTTGATGCGGCGGAGAGCGATCTTTTGGAGCTCTTCAGCGGGGTCGGAACGGTTCAGAATGTGGAAATCGTGATAAACCGCCACACGATGAAGTCGAAAGGCTTTGCCTTTGTCCAGATGCAGTCGGTCGAGGAAGCCAAGCGCGCCGTCACCGAACTTCACGACAAGGAATACATGGGCGGACGCAAGCTCGTCGTGAGCGGAGCCAAGGCCGTCGAGGAGCGCCGCAGCGAGCGCAACCGCCAGCCTGAAGACCAGCCCGAACTTCTGCCTGAACAATAATCCCACATCCACCCCGGGGCCCCGTCCGATCATCGTGACGGGGCCCACGGGAGTTGGAAAATCCGCCCTCTCGGTCGAGCTGGCCGAAATGATTGGCGGAGAAATCATCGGGGCGGATGCCTTTCAGCTCTACTCGGGTCTCCCGATTCTCACCGCCCAACCCCCGCCGGAACTCGTGCGCCGGGTTCCCCACCATCTCATCGGAGTCCTCGGGCTTCACGAATCCTGCAGCGCCGCACGCTTCGCGGAAATGGCCCGCCGTTGCATCCGGGAGATCCAATCGCGCGGAAAGATTCCCATTCTCACCGGAGGAACCGGACTCTACCTCAAGGCCCTGACCCACGGGCTCGCCGATCTGCCGCCGGTGGATGCCGCCCTCAGGAAAAAAATCTCCGCCATGGAGCCTTCGGATGCCCTTGCGCGCTTGGGCGAGGCCGACGGCCAGGCTCCCGGGCAGATTGACGCGCGCAATCCCGCGCGGGTCCGCCGCGCGTTGGAAATCGTTCTTTCGACCGGAAGGCCGCTCGCGGCATCGCGTGCGAACTGGAAGTCCGAAGGCAGCGGGTTCCGGGGGCTCGTTCTCGAACGCGACCGCGGGGAATTATGGAAAAGGATCGAAGAAAACGCGTGCTCGATGTTTGAGAAGGGAGTGGTTGAAGAAGTGCGCCGGGCGGCGTCAGCGGGACCGGGCGTGGCGCGAGCCATCGGATTCCATGAAATCCAGGAGTTGATCGCCGGACGGATCGCGGTCCCCGAGTGCCGGAACGCGATCATCACGGCGACCCGGCGCTACGCGAAAAGGCAATTGACCTGGTGTCGTCACCAATTTAATTTTCCCGTCATCCATTTGAGCGCGACAAATCCCCCGGTTTCCCTGATCGAATCCGCCATCCAACTCCTCGGCATTCCCGGCGGCACAGGCTCATGACGACAAACATCCCGCTCCCAAGCGAGAAAACCCTGCTCGTGGGCCTCGAACACAGCGGGATCAGCCGCTGGGACATCGAGGACTCGCTGGGGGAATTGCGCCAGCTCGCGGCGACGGCCGGCGCGCAGGTGGTCGGGACCGTTGTTCAGCGCCTCGACAAGCCGACCGCTCCCTACTACATCGGCAAAGGCAAAGCGTTGGAAATCGCCGGGGAATGCGAAGAAAAGGCGGTCACCTCGATCATCTTCGACGACGAGTTGTCGCCCGCGCAGGGCCGGAACCTGGAAGAGATCACATCGCGCAAAGTCCTCGACCGCACACAGCTCATCCTCGACATCTTCGCCCAGCGCGCCCGCACGAAAGAAGGCCGCCTGCAGATCGAGCTGGCCCAGCTCCAATATCTCCTGCCCCGCCTCACCCGCATGTGGACGCACCTGTCGCGCCAAAGCGGCGGGATCGGCACACGCGGCCCGGGCGAAACCCAGCTCGAGGTGGACCGGCGGCGGGTCCAGGAACGGATCGCCCGCCTCGAACGCGATCTCAAAGAGGTCCGGAAAAACCGGGGCGTCCAGCGCGAGGGACGCCTGCGCCGGAACTGGCCGGTTGCCTCGCTCGTCGGCTACACGAATGCCGGAAAATCCTCGCTCCTCAACCACCTCACCGGAGCCGGCGTGCTCGCGGTGGACAAGCTTTTCGCCACCCTCGACCCGACGACCCGCCAGGTCACGCTCCCGAACCGCCAGAAAATCCTTCTCACCGACACGGTCGGCTTCATCCGCAAGCTCCCGCACACGGTCATCGAATCGTTCAAGGCCACACTCGAGGAAGTGCAACTCGCCGACCTCCTCCTGCACATCGTGGATCTCAGCCATCCGCAATATCGCGATCAGATGTCCGCCGTGGATGCCGCCCTCGCCGAGCTCGACGCCTCCGGCAAACAGACGATCCTCGTGTTCAACAAGACGGATCTCGTGCCCGACCCGGAAATCGTCGCCAGCCAGCTTGCCAGGTATCCCGGCAGCGTTGCCATCTCGGCACGCACCGGGAAGGGAATCCCCTCGCTCATAGACGAACTTGAAGTCCGCCTGGCCGCATGGAGGCTGCGCGGCAGTTACCGGATCCCCTCGAACGCATCCGCCCTCCTCGCCGAAATCCACCGCGCCGGACACGTCCTCGACATCCGCTACGACGGCGACGACGCCATCATTCAGGCCCATGTCCCCGCGGAGCTCTCGGCGAGGCTCACGGCATACCAGATGGCCTGAGCCGCCACTCAGCCTGCTTCTTCCAACCCTTCCGGCATCGGCAGCGGGCGGGTCATTGAGCTGACCAGCTCGATGTGCTGCCCCGACTCCGAGGAGTCGAGGATCGAGTGCATGATGTCGAGCACATGGTAGGCGGTCTGCGCGTTCGCCCGGTGCTCGTGTCCGCCCTGTTCGGCGGCGATCATGTCCGCGACTCCGAGACCCCGGCTGTTGTCCGCATACCCGAACTCCAGCGGGATCTCCCTCCAGTCGCTGTCGTCGTGGCGACGGATGCGGACCGGTCCGCCAAACGTGTTCGGGTCGGGCACGGAAAGCGTGCCTTCGGAGCCGTAGATCTCGATGTTGGGCATGCTGTGGGATTGAACGTCGAAGCTCGTCACCAAAGTCACCACCGGACCGGATTCGAATTCCAGGAGCCCGGCAACATGGGTCGGGGTTTCGACCCGGATCATCTTTTCGACGAGCGGACTGTTCGAGATTTCCCGCTCCGGAAAACTGATGCGGGCGGCGCCGCCCACCCGGCGCACCGGCCCGAGCAACGTCGTGAGGGCCGTGAGATAATACGGCCCCATGTCGAAAAGCGGCCCGGCCCCCTTCTTGTAAAAAAATTCCGGGTTCGGATGCCCCCCTTCGACACCCCGGTTCATCATGAACCCGCCTCCCGCGACCGGCTCGCCGATGGCGCCGGAATCAATCAGCTTCCGGCACGTCTGCAGCCCGGCGCCCAAAAACGCATCCGGCGCGCACCCGATCCGCAGCCCCTTCTCCCGGGCCAGACCGATCATCTCGCGGGCCTCGCGTCGTTTGGAAGCCAGAGGCTTTTCGTTGTAGAGATGCTTCCCGTTTTTGAGAACTTCGAGCCCGATCTGCCCATGAACGGACGGAGTGGTCAGGTTGATCAACAGCCCGACCTCCGCGCTAGCGAGAAGCTGCTCAACCCGCATCGGAGACGGAATGCCGTGCTTTTCCGCCAGTGCCTGCGCCCGCGAATAATCCCGATCCGCACACGCGACGATCTCGATGTTCCGGAACCTTTTCCCCGCCTCCGCGTAAATCCCGCTGATATTCCCGCACCCGATGATCCCGACCTTCGTTTTTTTCATTTTTCTTCAGATGTTAAACTGAAGTTCCCAAGGCAAAAAGGCAATTAACCACCTGCCAAGCAGGAGGTTAATTGCCTTTTTTGTCTTCCGAATGTAGCCATGCATATTTTATTGCATTGCGCATTTCTCTTTTGACAGTTCTTTGTGTGTGATTTTTTCTTTATCAAACAGTAGCCATGTTTATCGAACGCATCCCCAACCGCAACTCTCCGCCCTGCATCCTCCTGCGCGAAACCTACCGCCTCGCCGGCAAGGTCAAGCACCGCACCATCGCCAATCTTTCCAAGTGGCCACCCGACGTCGTCGAGGGCCTGCGCGGCCTTTTCAAACCCGAGCGACACCCCGGCTGCTCCGCAACCTCCTCCCCGGCTTTTCGCATCACGCGCTCCCTGCCTCACGGTCACGTCGCCGCCGTGCTTTCCACCATGCGCAAGCTGGGCATCGCTCATCTTCTGGGCTCCAAGCCTTGCCCGCAACGCGATCTCTGCATGGCCCTGATTGCCTCACGCATCCTCTTCCCGGGTTTCAAACTTGCCACCTCCCGCGCCCTCGACCCGGAAACCCGTTTGAGCACCCTCGCCCAGGAATGCGCCCTGCCCCAGGATGTCGATGAGGACGACCTCTGCGCCGCCATGGACTGGCTCCTGCCCCGCCAGCCGCGCATCGAGAAAGCTCTTGCCGCACGCCACTTTCCTGAAGGCTCGCTGGTTCTCTACGACCTCACGAGCTGCCGCTTCGAGGGCAACTCCTGTCCGCTCGCCCGCCTGGGCCACCCGTGCGACGGGAAAAAGGGGAAACTGCAAATCGTTTACGGCCTGCTCTGCAACCGCGAGGGCATTCCCGTGGCCGTCGAAGTCTTTGCGGGCAACACGGCCGATCCCATGACGCTGGCCACCCAGATCAAAAAGCTGCGCCAACGCTTCGGCCTCCGGCATCTGGTGCTCGTGGGCGACCGGGGCATGATCACCCAGGCCCGCATTGACGAGGAACTGCGCGGCGTCGAAGGCTTGGATTGGATCACCGCCCTGCGTTCCAGCCAGATTGCCGATCTGGCCGCCGCAGGGTTCATCGATCCTTCGCTCTTTGACGAAAAGAACCTCGCGGAAATCCAGAGCCCCGACTTCCCCGACGAACGCCTGGTGGTCTGCCGCAACCCCCTTCTCGCCCGCTCCCGAGCCCACAAGCGCGAGGAACTCCTCTGCGCCACCGAAGCGGATCTGGCCAAGATCGCCGCCGCCGTCCATCGCCCCAAGCGCCCCCTGCGCGGCAAGGACCGCATCGGGCTCGAAGTCGGCCGCGTCATCGAGAGGCACAAAATGGCCAAGCACTTCGATTGGAAAATCTCCGACTCCGGCTTCACCTGCTCCCGGCGCGCCGAAAACATCGCCCGCGAAGCCACCATCGACGGGCTTTACGTGGTTCGCGCCAAAGTCACCGACGAAAACTTCACCGCCCCACAACTCGTGGAGCGCTACAAAGACCTCGGCCTGGTGGGAAACGCGTTCCGTTGCCTCAAGACCGTGGATCTCAAAGTGCGCCCCATCCACCACCGCGGCGAGGATCGCGTCCGCTGCCACGTCTTCCTTTGCATGCTCGCCTACTACGTGGAATGGCACATGCGCGCCGCCCTCAAATCCGTGCTCTTCGATGAAGACGACCACGAGTCCGCCCGCGCCAGCCGCTCCGATGCCGTCGCCCCCAAGCTCCCGTCCCCCTCGGCCAAACGCAAGGCC
>Ga0194054_10001599_pt1 | contig 10730 bp, 6 predicted proteins | sample SepL2210m_MetaG_FD_163628 | JGI IMG/M metagenome (GOLD analysis project Ga0194054, IMG submission 163628) | Anoxic zone freshwater microbial communities from boreal shield lake in IISD Experimental Lakes Area, Ontario, Canada - Sep2016-L227-10m | ecosystem: Environmental > Aquatic > Freshwater >... | reverse complement strand
GGATATATTCAAGGATTTACTAAGGATGCTGTCCCTACTAACTTATTGTTACAAATAAGCTCCGGCAACGTCGGCATCGGGACGACGACGCCCCTCCAAAAACTTCACGTAGCCGGTCACTGCATGACAGGAGACACCCTTCTCCCGATCCGCCGCCGAAAAAAGAAATCAAAAAACGCTCATGGTGAGGATGATGGAACCGAACCTGTAGACGGAGATGAGTACGACTACCAGTTCGTCGCCATTCGCGATATACAGCCCGGAGATGAGGTCATGACCCTAGAAGAGGCTACAAATAAGGTCGTATACCAAAAGATCAACGCCCTGATGGATATGGGCATTCGAGAAATTTTCGAAGTCCGCACCAAGAGTGGACGCGTCATCAAGACCACCAGCACCCATCCTTACCTCGCCAGAATGAAAGAAATCACGAACACGAAAGCCGCAACTAGTCAAAAATCCGAGTCAAAAAATACCACCAGCCGTATCACGAATAGTGATGACAACGATCAAATTTCCGGAAGTCGTGAGATTTTGACCCCAGGAGGTCGTGATATAAGGAATAGTCTTTCTAATTCTCATTCAGAAATTATCCCCAATTCATCCACCGTTTCTCCCCAGATTTCCCGAATTGACTCGGATGATATGGGGGATGATAATAGAAATGTTATTAGTTAAAGTCTACAAAACATTACAGACACAACAGCAAAAATAGTTTTATTCAAACAAAATATAATGTCAAATGAACAAATACAACGAGTGGAGGATAAGTCCTCGGCAGAAGGTAGGAGTATCATCAGCCAATTCGCGCTGAGGGGTGCTGAGCTCTGCCCGTATTGCAATTCTGCCGATTTCGTCAAGAGAGGTACCCGCAAGAATGTAAACCAAACCGTTCAGCTGTATATCTGTAGAAATACAGAATGCGGGAAGACATTTACAGCGAGCGATGTAAAAGGCAAGCATTTTCCACTCCGAGTGATCATAGAAGGCATGAGTTATTACAATTTGGGACTGACTCTGGAAGCGACCTGTCAGATCATCAAAAAGAAATTTAACCTCACTTTGGGACCAGCGACGTTATCTGAATGGATCAATCAGTACAAATCACTCTGTACTTTTGGAAGACTACGTGAGTATGCCATAAAGATGTTTTCTCCAAAAGATATAATAGAGGTCGTGACCATGGCACATCGCCAACTTTATAGATTCCGATATCACCGTGCCAAGATCGTTCTGATGCTCCAAGAATTCAAGAATCGTAACTTGAAACCGCTGAAAGAATACCTAGATAATGTCTCATCCGAAACACCTCACCAATATTTTGCTGACGGAGAAAGGATGAGTGAGGTCAAGAGTAAATTTGACAAGACAGATATGATCGTGAAGGGTAAGTTCAATTATGCCAATAAACTAGCCGCTTTCGTCCTACAAGCAGTCACGGACAACAAACAGAGACATGAGGAGTTGCAGAGATTTATGATCGCCAATGATTCCTGCACAGTGGCAACCGAGGTGCCGGTATATATAAGGAAAGAAGATGTAGTACATATGCAGAACATATTAAAATTTAATATTGTCGGGGAAGATGGAAAAATAGAGTTGAAAGGTGGCAAGAGCATAGATATGCCAAAGTTACTAACCGGACATATAGATTTTGTCCAAATACGCAACGGCTCGGTGCATCTCCTCGATTACAAACCGAATGCCGCAAAAGAGAAACCGATAGAACAACTCACATGGTATGCGTTAGCCATGTCGCGACTCACGGGTATGAGGCTATTCGAGTTCAAGTGCGCATGGTTCGATGAGAAGGATTATTTCGAATTTTACCCATTACACGTGGTGAAGAAGTTACAGCGCTCCGTAGCAGACGTTACCAAAAGCTTGACCGGTAGGAGCCCGCGAAAACGTTATGTCCATTTCAAGGATGGTACCAAGGCCGAGGTACCGAAAGAAAATAGATTATCAATCATACCAATAATGGCAAAATAACCAATATGACAAATTATCAAAACAATAAATATAGCAAACCATTTGCTCCGAAGAAACCAGTTAGGTCATTCCGTGATCTAGATGTATATCAGAAGACATTGGAATGCGCTGTTCTGATCGCCAAGGATATGAAGCCGCAACTATTGAAATTGGGGTATGATTTTATGGAAAATATGATCAATTGCTCCATGTTCGTTCCTCTATATATAGGAGAAGCGCACAGCACTAGGTTCGCTGATTTCAACGGCGGTGTTAGTTTGCTGGAAAAAGCTATGGCTGGTTGCAACAAGATGGTTGTGTATCTGGAACAGATAAAAGGAGTCTATGGTTCAAAGGTGAATGGGGAGCTCATAGATGATATAATAGGTCGGTATATGATCAATAGAACGAAGATGTTCCATCTGGAGAAGTCGTGGGTTAGGTTTAACGCCCCGGTGCCTGATGTTGCCAGAGGCTTCGCCAACAAGAGCCATGACGCAATATGATCAATAATTCAACAAAACAACGTAATCAAGCCAAGTGGCGAAAAGTCTCCGAACTCGAAGTTGGCATGGAACTCGCCGTACCAAAGGGAGATGTGTTTTCACCATATTTTGAAAGTGGTGCCAGACTAGATTGCCCGAATGATGATGTTTTGGTGAAAGGTGAAGGAGACGTGATGTGGGATGAGATCATCTCCATAAAGAAGGTTGGTGAATAAAAAGTATATGATATAGAAGTAGATGGCACGCACAATTTCGTGGCAGGACATTTGATGGATGGTGATGGAAAACAGTTGGGTAACGAGGAGGCGAGAGCGGCAACATTCGGAGGTATGTTCGCTCACAATACTTATATTACGGGCAATCTGGGAGTGGGAATATCTGCACCAACAACAAAGCTAGAGGTTGACGGAACGGCTAGTTCCACAGGTCTACAGGTCAATGGAAACGCAGTGATCACAGGCACCATCAACGGTCAGACGATCTCTAGTGCGGCGAACTTTACGGGGTCGGTTGCCTGGTCAGGTGGTAACTCATCTCACCTTGGAACTGGTGCGAATGTTACGACATATGTCGGGAATTCTTCTGTGAACAATGCCCTTATCCGTTCGAATGACAACAGCAATGATGCCTGGGTCATGAATTGGGGTGATTCGGCATCGTGGGGTATCTACAATAGAAATATTGATTCAGCGTTGGTTGTTGCTGGAGCCATTACCGTTCCTCCAAATTCAACAGCGTTCATCGGTGCTGGCTTAGCTATGGCTTATATTGATCACCAAACTGGTAACGCGGGATTCGTTGGTACGGTTTACGCTCCAACTTTTTCGGGTGCATTATCTGGCCACGCGTCATTAGACCTTGCTCTTACTGGAGGAACGATGAGTGGAGCTATTGCCATGGGCAGCAACAACATCACTGGTGGAGGAACATTTACAGCCACATCATTCTCCGGTCCTCTCACAGGAGCAGTTACTGGCCACGCGTCATTAGACCTTGCTCTTACTGGAGGAACGATGACCGGAGTAACAACTTTGAATGGAACAAATTTTGAAATGGGAAGGAGTCTCGCTGCTAGAAGTGGTATATCATGGTACGATCCAACATATACTGCATGGTCTGAGTATATGGCTTCTGCAGGTACGACAAGTACAGGTCCTCATGGCAATCTTACCGCTCCTTCTGGATCCCTCGTAACTTCATGGGCATTGAGAAGCTTTGTTGAGAATGTTGGTAATTATGGTTGGACATTTGAATCAGGGTCGTCCTCTGGTCAGCCATCCGTTGTAGCTGAAATTCGTAGTAGTGACGGCGCCTTCAGAAGTGCTGCCACGGTGACAGGCTCAACTGGTATCAATACTGGCGCTGGAATTGGAACCAACAGAATTGATGCCAGTGGAAATCTTGCAAACATCGGCACCATCACCTCCGGTCTCATCAACGGTCAGACGATCTCTAGTGCGGCGAACTTTACGGGGTCGGTGACAGCCGCATCATTCTCCGGTCCTCTCACAGGAAATGTGACGGGTAGCGCCTACACTCTCATAGGAGATCAGACGAATTGGGCTACATACAGATCTTCTACCGTAGCTAACATGCTCAGTTGGAAAAATTATGGAAATGGCCACGTGATATTTGATGCCTCGAATGCAACTTCCCCAACAGGAGCTGCTGTAAACAGCACAAATTCAGCAAATGTCTGGACTGCATCCTACCCAACATTGATGGGATGGAATGGTTCTAGTACTTATGGAGTTCGTGTTGATTCGGCAAGATTGGCAGATCTCGCTAGTGGTTTAACTGGTTCGCCGAATATTACCACAGGCACCATCACCTCCGGTCTCATCAACGGTCAGACTATTTCCTCCGCAGCTTCCTTCACCGGAACGGTCAATGCCGTAACAGGCTACAAGGTAAATGGTGCCGCTACTGCTGGTAACGTACTCCGAGGTGATGGGACAAATTTTATAAGTGCCACATTGGCGGGAAGTGATATAACTGGTCAATCATTGACAAAGACAGATGACACGAACGTCACTCTAACTCTAGGAGGAACACCTGCAACTGCATTGTTAAGGGGAACAAGCATAGCAGTCGGTTGGTCTGGTCAACTAGCGGTAGGAAGAGGTGGTACCGGAGCAAGTACACTGACTGGTGTACTCAAAGGTAATGGAGCGAGTGCATTCACAGCCATGACAGGAACTGCGAACTATTCGGCACGTTGGACAGATGCGAATACGATTGGTACTGGCGCGCTATATGATAACGGCACGAACGTCGGCATCGGGACCACGACGCCTGGGTATAAGTTGGACGTAAGCGGTGACATCAACTTTACTGGCACCCTCCGTCAGAATGGTACAGCATTTTCTGGTGGCTCCTCACAGTGGACGACTGGTGGTTATTCTATCTATTACAATAGTCCGGGTTATGTGGGCATCGGAACGACGAATCCACAGAGGAAATTGGATGTCATTACCAATCTGACGGGTGCAGGAAATGGATCGATGAGAATTGCGGGATATCAAGCAGGTTATGAGGTATACAATTATGCAGGTACGGCAAACTGGTATTTTGCAAACAATGATGCAGATGGTAATAAGCTCTACATCGGTAGAGGTTATGGTCCTGCTCAAGCTATTGCTCCTGCTCTGACAGTTAGTCAGTCCGACTTCGTCGGCATCGGCACGACGAATCCGACGACAAAACTTCAGGTCGGCTCGCTTACTGGCTTGATGAACTTTGATGATAACTATCTGACTGGTAACGCTACAGGATCTGCAATGCTAACTATCAAGCCTGGACCAAACTCTGGTTCTACCGCGAGTGGATATATGACCCTCCAAGGAAAACTCGAGGCATGGGTGATGGTAAATGCTACCAGTAATACAGCAGGCCAGCAGGTTATGAGATTCGGAAACGGTAGTAATGGTTGCACCAACTGTTTCGCTATCCAAAATCTGAATGACACAATGACATCTATAACAGCTACGCCATTCAGGATGCAAAATAATGCACCAACTGGTAGTTTCGTAATGCTTGGGACCGGTTATGTAGGTCTCGGTTTGGGTACAACAGATCCGGCCAATAGACTCGAATTACCGAATGCTAGCAGTGCCGCTGGAACAGGTCGTGCATATGCATGGATAACATACTCATCCGGACGCTGGAAGGAAAATGTTACCCCTATCTCCAGTGCATTGGACAAGATAACTATGTTAAATCCAGTTTACTTTGACTGGAAGGCAGAGTATGGTGGAAAGCACGACATAGGCTTCATCGCTGAGCAGGTAGGAAAGGTTGTACCAGAACTCGTACAATATGAAGCCAACGGAGTCGATGCAGCCAGTCTAGACTATGCCAAAATGTCCTCAATGGCTATCGCCGGTATCAAGGAACTCAATTCGAAAACTGACTCATACATCGCTTCATCGACGAATTCTCTAGATATCTTCAGACAGAATCTAGTCGAACTGGCTGGTGCTCCGTGCATCGACGCCACGACGTGTGTCAGCAAATCTCTCAGTCAGTTGACCGCGGATGTTGCGAGTATGGCCGCTTCTTCGACAGTATCTGAGATGGTGATACAGGTATCTGATCTACAGATCAACCTCGATGACCTAGCTACTCAGGTCCAGGCATTGGAGGATATGGCTTCGACTACTCTCGCAGTCAATACGGCGATGGTCACGAGGATAGCTATAGAGGAGGCTAGTTCTACAGTATTGGCGGTGACATCATCGACATCATTCATCGAGACGATCTCTATAGCCGTACAGAGGATGTTGCAGACATCGACTGACTGGTTCATGGAGAAACTAACAGCACACATAGCGTATATAGACAGGGTGGAGGCACAGACGGTCGCTGTATCCAAAGGACTGGAGATGTCAGATCAGTCAACGGGCTCGGTGTACTGCGTGACTATATTGGACGGCGAACTCAACAAGAGATCCGGATCATGTGAGACAGCTAGTACGACACCTTCACTCCTCACGCCACCACCAGCTCCAGCACCAGCACCGGCTCCGGTAACTACGCCAGCGGTGACGCCACCGGCTCCAGCACCAGCTCCAGCACCTGTTCCAGCGCCTACGCCGGATCCGGTGGTGACAGCAACATCGACGCCAGATGTTAGTCCGATAACGATCATCACTCCAGATACTGCGAGCTCGACGGCTACGACGACGCCAGATATAACGGCACCAGCGGCTTCGACTACGCCTATGATCATAGTCGCCTCGAGTACGACGATGTTGCCAGATACAGGTTCATCAACGCCATCTACACCAGCTCCAGATACAACGACTCCTGCACCGGCTCCGGCGCCAGTCGTTGAGACGCCACCTGCTACAGCGCCCGCTCCAGTAGATACGACAACGACAACGCCAACACCGGCGCCCGCTCCCGCACCAGAACCTGCACCAGCACCTGCGCTCGCTCCAGATCCAGCTCCTGCGCCAACTCCAACTCCATAATTAGAAAACCCTAGTACCAGGCGGCGATGATCGCACCGCTGATAGTGAATGCTAGTAGATAGTAGACGGTATCGATGAGGAAAAGTTTACCAGGGATCTTTCTCCATAGAAGTTCAGAGATGCCGACAGGAACGACGAATCCGAGCCAAGCAAAGAAGCCGATGAAGGCGCCATCAGAGAAACTCCAGGTGCCGATAGCGGAGATGGCGAAACTGAGAATACATATGGAGATGATCGAGACGACGATCTGGATCACATATGATCCCCAAACGCGGCTCATGCGTGTCTCGGCTAGATCTTTTTCCGACATGCCGATGAGAGTCATCCATTCTTTGCCGAATAGTAATGGGGAATACCACAGAGCACCGATACCAAATGAAACTAGGACGGAGACCAAGATGGACCAAATGTTGATGGGGTTCATGAAAATTGGGGGTTAGTTATGAGTGACTAGTGATTAGTGAATAGAGGTTAGTGACTAGTGATTAGTGACTAGTGATTAGTGATTAGTGGTTAGTGATTAGTGATTAGTGATTAGTGATTAGTTATTGTGACTACTAGCCACTAGTCACTAAACACTAGACACTAGCCACTAGCGACCAATCACCCGCTCTTAACTACTACTCCAGTCATATATATTAATAAATACTGCTATAATGCTACTGTCACTGCTGATGCTATACTAGCATAATGATTCCAAGGCGCCACTAATATGTTTCCGATACTACACACGAGAAATGTCGAAGAAAAAAATATCAGTTTCAAATAGTTTCATCATAGTAGTGGCCATCATTGCTGTCATCTGGGGCGTTGTGATCTTGTCTGCCAGAAATACACCATCGATATCGAATGCTACTGCCTCGAATGCCGCGGCGGGAAATACGAGGGCGGCCGTGCATGAGAATTCTGAGATAGGATCTGGCGCGACTCAGAGAGTTGTGCGCATCACATCACCGCGCGGTGTCATCACGGCACAGATATCTGATAGACCGGCCATGAGAGAACAGGGGTTGAGTGGTCGACCATTATTGGAAGCGAGTCAAGGTATGTTGTTCATATTCGACCGACCGGGTATTTATGGTTTCTGGATGAAGGATATGAGATTCCCTCTGGACATGATCTGGATGGATGCCGCTCACAAGGTAGTTGCCATCGACTCGAACGTCGCTCCGTCGACATATCCGAACTCGTATTTCCCTCCAATGAATATTTCTTACGTATTAGAAATGAACGCCGGTGCTGCGAAGAATTTTGGGATAGAGAAAGGGGTGGGGTTGGTCTTTTAAGTAGGTATTAGGTAGTAGGGAGTGAGGAGAGGTTACCAGGAGAGTAGGGTATTCGAGTTCAGAAGGTGCGATTCTATTCATGCCCGCTCCTACAGGTTTTTCGGCTGGACCCCCCCGAAAAAAAAGTTGCTATAGCAACCTCGGACGTTTCGATTTCCTATACCACGGCTCAAATGCTCACCTTTTTTTCGTAAAATCACACCAAAGGTTGTCATGACAACTTTTTTAAATAGGGGGGTCTCGCGGCGGATAGGGCGGTGGCGCCACTCTGGACATTCTCTCCATTTCACCCAGTCATCATGTTCAGAGCGCACCGAGGACCTGTCTGAGCGCAGTAGAAATTTCTCAGTAAAAGACCCTGTCTTTTACATAGAAATTTCATGAAGCGAGTTCCGCAGGTGCGTGAGGGACATGATGACTGGGTGAAAATGCTGGCATAATGGAAACAAAGCCGCAGGCGATTCAGAAGAATCGTGTCGTCTGGACCCTGAAAAGAGCTGTGAGTGTGTCACCTACACTACCTTACCTTGTTCTGATGAAATATTTATGCTGTAAATAATTATCCACATCTATTATTTTTCAACGGCAGGCGTTACAATGCACGTACAAGAGAGAACATTTATTTATTAACAATTCGTAGACATAATTTCGCAGTCCGCCTGCGCATAAATATGCCCAAGAAGAAAAAGTCCGCAACTGGAAGTGCGGGTAAGGCACCTTCCATCCCTACAATTATCAAGAGAGACGGTCGAATAGTACAGTTTGACCTCGAAAAGATCGTAAATGCCATCATGAAGGGCATGAATACAGTGAATGAAGGTTCACTGGAGGAGGCACGAATGGTCGCGAACAGTGTGTTTTCTGAGCTCATACGCATCAAGAAGAAGTTTTCGAACTTCCTACCGACCGTCGAAGGATGTCAGGACATCGTAGAGACGGAACTCATGCGTTCAGATTTCGTAAAGACCGCCAAGCACTACGTTATCTACCGCGAAGAGCGTGCGAAGCTGCGTGCAAAGGGGGTGGAGATACCAGAGCATGTGCGCAAACTAGCGATAGATTCCAAGAAATACTTCCGCAACGCGCTGGGAGAGTTCGTATATTACAGGACATATTCACGTTGGATAGATACAGAGAGCCGACGAGAGACATGGATAGAGACGGTGGATCGATACATGGGCTTCATGAAGGAGAATCTCGGAAACAAGCTCAAGGACGCGGAATATGGTGAGGTACGCGAGTCTATATTGACGCAGAGCGCGATACCGTCTATGAGATTGCTCCAATTCTCCGGACCAGCGGCACGCAGGACGAATGTATGCGGATATAACTGCTCATACATCGCCCCAGAGTCATTCCAGGACATGTCAGAGATCATGTATATCTCCATGAATGGAACAGGGGTAGGATTCTCTGCTGAGAGCGCCAACGTACAGAAGTTTCCACAGATCCTGATGCAAACAGGTGAGAAATTGAAAACACACGTCGTAGCAGACTCCAAGGAAGGCTGGTGCCAGTCATTCGTCGTCGGAGCGACAGCTTGGGCGGCAGGCAAGGATGTAGACTTTGATTTTTCGGAGGTGAGACCATTGGGTGCGAGACTGAAGGTCGGCGGAGGCAAGGCATCAGGTCCAGAACCATTGAGGAGATTACTCAGCTTTACCAGAGATATCATCATGGAACGTCAGGGGAGACGCATGAGGAATATCGATGTTCACGATATCACTTGTATGATGGGAGAATGTATCGTTTCTGGTGGTGTGAGGAGGAGTGCGCTCATATCTCTATCAGATCTAGATGATCCAGAGATCCGAGATGCCAAGAAAGGTGCATTTTACGTGACGCACCCACACCGATCACTAGCTAACAATTCTGCTGTATATACCACCAAGCCTACCAATGAACAGTTTCTAAAGGAGTGGATGGCGCTCATAGAGAGCCGTTCTGGAGAGAGAGGAATATTCAACAGAGGTTCGTTGGCGACGAGTTTACCAGAGAGACGTATAAAGGCATTGCGTGGATACAAAGGATATTTTGACCCAACAGGCAAGCATATCGTCGGTATGATCGGGGTAAATCCTTGCGGAGAGATCATTCTACAGTCAAAACAGTTCTGTAATCTTTCCGAAGTCGTCGCTCGCGCCGAGGACACTGAGAAGACATTGATGAAGAAGATCCGTATCGCTTCTCTCCTGGGGACATATCAGTCGATGCTCACACATTTCGAATATTTGTCCAAGGAATGGAAGGAAAATTGTGAGAAAGAGCGTCTACTAGGAGTTTCTATCACAGGTCAATGGGACTGCCCAGCCGTGAGGAAGCCAGAGGTGATGAAGAGGTTGCGTGATGAAGCTGTGAAGGTAAATAAGGAGTTTGCCAAGAGGTTTGGTATTTCCGAATCAACCGCGGTGACTTGCGTGAAGCCCTCAGGTAATGGTTCACAGACGTTCGACTGTTCATCTGGTATGCACCCACGACACTCGAAGTTCTAC
>Ga0194054_10001598_pt1 | contig 10730 bp, 9 predicted proteins | sample SepL2210m_MetaG_FD_163628 | JGI IMG/M metagenome (GOLD analysis project Ga0194054, IMG submission 163628) | Anoxic zone freshwater microbial communities from boreal shield lake in IISD Experimental Lakes Area, Ontario, Canada - Sep2016-L227-10m | ecosystem: Environmental > Aquatic > Freshwater >... | reverse complement strand
TCTATATGCTATAATATTTGCAGTATGAAAAAAACATTTTTCTTCTCATTTTTATTTACCCTACTGATCATTGGGGTGTTACCGGCCCTTTCTTCGGCTCAAACGACAAACACTGCCACGCCAAACTTAAACGACCAATTTTTACAAATTTCCCTCTCGCCAGACAATCCGGAACCGGGTCAAAATTATTCGGCCACAATTTCCAGTTATGTTTTTGACCTAGACCGCTCTACCATCAGGTGGTATGTGAACGGCCAACTTAAAAAAGAGGGTAGCGGCTTGAAGGTTTTTTATGATCAGGCGGGCAAGAGCGGGGTGGCAACCGTCATTAGGGCAGTGGCAACAACCCAAGACAACCAGACATCGGAGATAAGCGCGACGATTGTTCCAGCTAGCGTTGATTTGATTTACGAGGCCTACTCATACGTCCCACCCTTTTATAAAGGCAAAGCCTTGAATGTAAACCAAGGTTCGGTCATTTTAGCTGCCATTCCGAATATTATGCAAAACGGAACGAAAATTGCCGCTCAAAAACTGGTTTATACCTGGAAAAAAGACGGCACTGTCCAAGGGTCTTTTTCCGGGGTCGGGAAGAACACCTTCAGCTTCAACGGTTCCGTTCCGATTCGTGATGTGGAAATAGAAGTGTCTGTTTCCTCGCCGGACAATTCCGTGACCGCCAGCAAATCCCTGACCGTGCCTTTTGTCTCGCCTAAAATACTTTTCTATGAAGATAGCCCCGTCTATGGGACAATGTTCAACCGTGCCATCACCCAGACCGTCGGCCTATTGACTGATGAATTTTCCGTCAAGGCTTTTCCATATTTTTTCAGCGCCGGTTTTCCTCAAAGCTCAAATTTGATTTACAATTGGACGATGAATGGGCAGGGGATTGAGACCCCCGCTGTACCAAACCTCGTCACCTTCCGCCAAGATACGCCCGGTGCCGGCAATGCGAATGTAGGCCTAAAAATCAGCAACACTGCCAGAATTTTCCAATTTGTTGAAAATAACTTTAGTATCCTATTCCAAAAACAATAATATGAAAAAATTACTAACCGTCAAAATCTTATCCTTAATAATACTCAGTGTTGTCTTTATTCTGCCTCAATTCACCGTCTTGGCTTTGAATTATGTTCCTCTCGAAAAAAACGCCTTCCCGGGAGTTACCTTCAATGAAGGAACCAAACTAAACACCTTTCTCTCCCAATCTTTCCAGTTTGGCCTGGCTTTGGCCGCTATTTTGGCTGTGGTGATGATCATTTGGGGTGGGGTGGAGACAATGCTGTCTGAATCGGTCTTTTCCAAAGACTCCGGCAAGACAAAAATTAAAGATGCTTTGTATGGCTTAGGTCTGGCCTTGGTTTCTTGGCTTATTCTTTACACCATCAATCCGGAAATACTTAATTTTAAGCTTACCCAATAATATGAGCAAAAAAAACGCCATTCTTTTGATCCTTACCGTCTTCATTGGTTTTTTGGCCGCTCTGATTTGGTTTTATTTTAATGCCAATACCCCCTCGGCCAACACAAATACGATTGTCACGACCGGTGACGTCTACGACCCGTTTGGACTAGGGAACAGAGGTGGGAGCACCAGCCCAGCCACCACTACTTCCGAACAGCCGGTAGTCAATACTCCCGTCACCCAACCTCTTCTCCGAAAAATATCCAGCGATCCGGTCTCTGGTTCCATTATTTTTAACAGCAACGCTCGAACCGACATCCGTTATATCCTGCGAGCCAATGGCAACATCTATGAAACCTATACCGACTCAACCGAATCAAAAAGAATTTCCAACACCACCATTCCCAAAGTCTATGAGAGCAACTGGCTGCCAAATGGCCAGAATTTGATCATCCGCTATCTCAAAGATGTCGCCGATGTTATTCAGAGTTTTTCAGTGGAAATAAAAATCGCCACTACTACCGGTAATGAATTTGAGGGGGGGGTCGATGGCATGTTCCTGCCAGAAAATATTTCACAACTGGCCATCAACCCGCTTGGTGACAAAGTTTTCTATCTGATTTCTGATTTGAACGGCTCTTCCGGCTACATTACCAAAACCAATGGTTCCAACAAAAAACTGCTGTTCCAATCGCCGCTTATCGAATGGCAGGTCAGCTGGCCGAAAGAAGACTACATCACTTTCACCACCAAGCCTTCGGCCAAGACAATCGGTTATATGTACTTCTTAAATACCAAAACTGGCAGTTTTGACCGGGTTATCGGTGACATCGCCGGTCTCACCACCAACACCAATCCAACCGCCACCAAAATACTTTACTCGGACAGTTCGGCTGGTCTGCCAAAAATTTATCTTTACGATGTGAAGAAAGCTGAAAGCAAGATGCTGCCATGGAATACCTTGCCAGAGAAATGCGCCTGGGACAAAAACGACGACAAAAATATTTACTGTGCCGTACCAAACCAATTTGGAGAAGGGGACTATCCTGACGCCTGGTATCAAGGTTTGGTCAGTTTCACTGATTCGATTTGGAAATATGATCAGACGACCGGCGCAACAACTCAGGTTGCCAACCTTAAAAATCTAGCTAACTTGAACATCGACGCAACTGACCTTAAAATATCCGGCGCCGGAGACTATATGACCTTTGTCAATAAAACCGATTTGAGTTTTTGGGGACTGAAAATCACACCTTAGAACATAGAGTTTAAAATACTAAAGACAGGTTTCGGTTTGGCCGAAACCTGTCTTTATTTTAATCTACTGCCCCCTCAATTACTTTTTTAGAGACTAGCGAGCGCGACGGCGCGAGCTCGAGGAATTTTCTAGCAAGAAAATATCCGTGCTCTAAAAAGGTAATTGAGGGGGCAGGTATCCAAATACTACCCCTTAAGTTTAAATCGCCAAATATTTCACCACTACCCGTCTCGTTTTACCCTCGCCGATCGATTCGGTACTGATGTCCGGCTTTCCAGCAAGAACGCTGTGAACCACCATCCTTTCATAAGAGGACATCGGGTCCATTTCCACGTCCGTCTTGAGGCTTGTGGCCTGCTCTGCGGCATTCAAAGCCTTCATCTTGATCCGATTATCAGCCTCTGATTGCTGATTATTTATATCAATCGTGCATTTAAACAAATCATCGCCCGGCTTGGCATCCTTATTGAAGATTCTTTTCATTACAAAAACGAAATCTTTGTAATAATCATCCCTTCCACGGGCTAAATTTTCAAAATCAGCGCTTAAAATAGAAAAAGTATGTCCTCTTTTTTCATCATGAGCATATTGCACGCTTTCCACCACCACCCCCATCAGAGCTAGCGTATCCTCGATAATTTTTTTGGCTTTTTCTGCATCCATAGTGTTTATAAATTATTATTCGGTCACCAAACCGCTTAGTAAACAAATTATTTAAGGCGCTTTCTGACATACAATTCCTGTCCGATCGCAAAGACACTCGAGGTAATCAGATATAGCGCAACCACCGCCTGGAAACTCATCGCAATGAAAAACATCATGATCGGCATCACGTACTGCATTTGCGTACTCATGCTTTTGGCCAATTCTTCTTTAAAACCGCCCTCCTTTGAACCATCTGGGGTTTTATTGGCCGGCATAGTAAACCTGATCTGCAAGTACTGGCCGATTCCTACTAACACAGCCAGTATAGTGTTTTTGTGAGTAATGTCAAAAAGTCCCAAGAACATAGTGTTGATATGCTGGGGAACATGCACAAATGAATAGAGAATATCGGTATTGATGTTGGTAATGCCAGTTTTGCTATAAAATACCCAATAGAGGGCAATCAGTATTGGAATTTGGATTAAGGTTAGGAATATTCCGGCAAAAGGATTAACGCCCTTCTCTTTATACAGAGCCATTATTTTAATCGTCTGCTCTTGTTTGTTGTTCTTGTATTTGATCTTGATTGCATCAATGTCTGGCTGGATCATCTTCAGCTCGATCTGGCTGATGACCGACCGTCGGGAAAGGGGGAAGAGGATGAGTTTGACCAAAATAGTCAACAAAATAACCACAATACCAGCATCAATCCAAGGGAAAAGTCCGATGGTACCAATAAAAACATTGTAAAGAGGGTTATAGAGAAAAGTATGAAATAAATATGACATTCCGACATTCTACCCCAGATATCATATTTTTTCCAGCTGGTTTTGGTGTTAGTTATAAATCTTACATTTTAAGAGCACGGATATTTTCTTGCCTGCCTCACCGACTCATCAAGGCGGGCTAGAAAATTCCTCTATCATTCCCGCGCAGGCGGGAATGACGGCTAGTTTAATATCCCGGCTTTTTTAAGCAATTCCTCTGTTTCTTGACCTAAAATTTTACCGTTTTCCTCCTTGGTTTTTACAAAAAAAGCGCATAAATACTGGGGTTTTGAGGATTTTAACAGTTTTTCCACAGTCGCCGAGACCCGTCTTTTCACTAAATGACGTCCGACTGAGGTTTTTTGTACTTTTGCTGGCACAACAATCGAAAAACGGCTTATATCATCAATATTTTCTGATTTTAAGTACTTGATATATAGGTTTTGACCATGCAAAAATCGCCCTTTTTTCAAAATAGTGGAGAAATCTTCTTTTTTTAAGCGGTTTTTTGTAGGCAACATCTTTTTTTTAACTTAATTTAACCTAATTATACAACAAAACGGACTTTCGTCCGTTTAATTATACACTTTTTAGTTTAAAACTAGATAGTGACGAGCTTCTTGCGTCCTTTGCGCATTCTTTTCTTCAAGACTCTTTTACCATAAGCGGTTTTGCTTCGGGAAAGAAAGCCGTGGGTCTTTGCTCGCTTTTTCTTTTTAGGATTGTATGTAAATGACATAATGAGGGAGTGTAACTGATTTTTAGATGAAAGTCAAATTAAAGAAACTGGTTTGAGTTGTTTTTAAAAACAAAACGAGTCCACAAGTTATCCCCAAGTTTTAAACATAATTTTGTTTTGTTAACAAGTATCACATACTATAATTCGGTATATAATATTAAAATTATGTTTGATACAAAAACTCTTTGGAATAATGTCCTGGCGGAAATGGAACTATCGATGTCCAAGGCTAATTTTAGCATGTGGTTTAAAGACACCCTCATCACCAAAATAGACACCGATGGAACGGTTTATGTTGGGGTGCCAAATGTCTTTGTTAAGGATTGGCTTATAAATAAATTCCACAAAAACATCCTTAAGAGCCTTCGTAATTTCGGCGAGAACATCCGTTCCGTGGAATATGTGGTCGTGAAAAACGAAACCATAAAGGAGGCGCAGAAGAATACCAACATCCATCACAACGAGCTCCCGCTTCATGATTTTTATATCAACAAAGACGACAACTTGAATCCAAAATATGTTTTTGAAACTTTTGTGGTCGGTCCCTTCAACGAGCTAGCGCATGCCGCTTCACAGGCGATTATCAAGCGTACGGCGGTTTACAATCCTTTCTTTGTTTACGGCAATACCGGTCACGGCAAGACCCACCTGATCCAGGCGATAGGGAACCACACCAAAACGGCCGATCCGAGCAAGAAAATATTTTATCTGACTTCCGAAAGGTTTGCGGTGGATCTTTTGAATTCCATTCAAAATGGAACGATGAATAATTTCAAGGATAAATACCGCAAGTACGACCTCTTGATCATTGACGACATACAGTTTCTGGCAGGCAAACAAAAAATGATGGAGGAATTTTTCCATCTTTTCAATAATTTTTACGACAACAACAAGCAGATTATCTTCTCTTCCGATAAACACCCGAATTTTATTCCCGGTCTGGAAGATCGTTTGAAATCAAGGCTTAATTCAGGCATGATCGTCGAAATTCCTTGCCCCGACCTCGAATCACGCATGCAGATTTTCAAGATCAAGTCTTCAATGATGAATTTTTCCTTGTCACCGGAAACAATCGAATATCTAGCCTCGTCAGTCGAGGGCAACATCAGGGAAATTGAAGGTATCTTAAACGCGATCATCTGCCAGTCCCAGCTTAGAAACAGGGACTTAACGATCAATGAAATAAAGGATTTGATTAAGAACAACATCAAACCCAAGAAAAATGCCTCGATCAAGGAAGTAATCAAAACCATTGCTGAATTTTACGGCGTCTCCGAGCAAGAAGTTTATGAGAAGAACCGCAAAAAAGAGGTGGTCAAGCCAAGACAAATCATTATGTATGTTCTCCGTGAAGATTTTGACGTGTCCTATCCGACGATCGGCGAGAAACTTGGAGGAAAAGACCACACCACCGTCATGCACTCTTACGAAAAGATAAAAGAGGATATCAAAAAAGACCCGTCGCTAGCCCGAGAAGTAAACCAGATCCGTTCAATGTTCACCTAAACTGGATAACTTGTGGATAAGGTTGGGAATAAATGTTCATTAAGTACTAAAAAAGAGAATAATTATCCACATTTAAAATTCGATTAGAAAAAATAAAAATAAATATCAGAAAGATATTCACAGACTATACTTCCTTAATCATAAAAAATCCTTACAAACCAACACTTAAAAGACTTATCAACTTATCAACATACATAATAGTAATAATCTTATATTTATTTATAAAAAAAGAGAAAAACTATTAAACACCTATGAAAGTAGAATGCATCAAAGAAAAATTATACAGCGCGGTTTCCAAAGCCGATAAGGTGACTGGAAAGAACCTGACTTTGCCAGTATTATCCTGTGTGTTGTTGGAAGCCAAAGGAAATTTTTTGACCGTAAAAGCCACCAATTTGGACTTAGGTTTGGAAATCAAGGTACCGGCAAAAATAGAGTCAGAAGGTGTTGTGGCCGTTCCAGGATCGGTGTTGAATAGTTTCTTGTCCAACCTTCAAGATGATAAGAGTATTAATTTGGAGCTGGTTGAGGGTAATTTGGTTGTTTTCTCTTCCAATAACAAGGCGGTAATAAAAACTTTTACCGTGGATGATTTTCCAACTATTCCTAGCGTGGAAAATGAGAAAGTGTTTATTTTGGCTGCTGCTGATTTTGTTAAGGGTTTGAAAGCTGTCTGGTATAGTGCTTCCACTTCAAATATCAAGCCGGAATTATCCAGTGTCTATATTCATTCAAATGACGACGGTTTGGTTTTTGTGGCAACCGATTCTTTTCGTTTGGCCGAAAAGACAGTTAAGGCTAAAAAGGTTGAAGAATTCGGTTCGGTTTTGATTCCATTTAAAAATGTTGCCGATATTCTAAAGATAATAAACGATGAAAAGGAGGAAATGGAGGTAAATATCACCAAAAATCAGATTTCTTTGAAATTTAGCAATACTTACGTTGTATCTAGAGTGATTGATGGTGTTTTCCCTGATTATAAACAGATTATTCCTAAGGAGTTTAAGACGGAAGTTGTTGTTTTAAAGCAGGATTTGGTAAACACCTTGAAAATATCGAATATTTTTTCTGACACTTTCAATCAAATCAATATCAAGGCGCTGGCCTCAGAAAAGAAGTTTGAGTTCAGGACTAAAAATTCCAATGTTGGAGAAAACGTTAATAATATCCAGGCGGCGATTACCGGTGAAGATGTGGAAATAAATTTCAATTTCAAATACATCATCGATTGTTTCCAATCGATTGATTCTGATAGCGTATCTATGTCTTTTAATGGCCTGGCCAAGCCGATGGTGATCAAAGGGGTGAGTGATAAGAGTTTTACTTATCTGGTAATGCCTATGAATAGGTAAAATATGAAAATTATTCGAATAATTTTCATATATTATTTATGTTCAACATATCCCTATATTTAAATAAGTTTAAGAATATCGGCCAGGACGAGCGCCGGTTGAAGGAGGTGATTGTGGCAACCATCAAAGAGCTGGTTGGAGTGGATATTGGTTATGAAAATGTGACGGTAAAAAAGGGTGAGGCGGTCATTGCTGTTTCACCGGCTTATAAAAACGCCATTTATATCAAAAAAGAAAAAATTCTAAAAAGCGTTTCCGACCAGTTGGGAAGAGGAGTGGGGAATATTAGGTAGGGCCTACTCGCTGACTTTGAATGTCATCTCGGCTTCTCCTTTGTTGAAGACCGAATCAACCCCAACAACTTTCAAGGTGTTGGTGGTGGAAATAGCCTTGATTGAGGCTGGATTTAGGATGAAATAAAATGGCGTAGTTTTACCGGTGCCGGCATATTCATTATTGATGTAGAAATCGACTTTGGACAGGGGATAAATCGAACTATTGGTCACATAAATCGCGGTTTTACTTGTCTTACTGTAAATTTGGTTCGAGTCGAGATTTATTATTTTAAGTTTAGGACTATTTTGCAGTGTGTGAACATTGTCGTAAGTTGTCGGTTTCACTGGTTGCGCTATATATTGCGTTTTCAACCAATCCTGAACTGAAGTTTCCCAACGATCATATTGAGGATCATCGCTTGGGTTGGTTGGAACCGGACCGGTCGGGTTGTTCTTGTCTACCCAATGCAATATTTCATGGACATTAGGCACAAAAACTTCTTGTTTGGTTTCTGTTGGTGTCAAATCAGTGGCTAGTCTTTGGGAGATCTTGTCAATTGTGTAGGATTCATTACCCAGCCAGATGCCTCGGAGAACGGGCTTGAGGTTTTGGTCAACGGGTTGCGGGTCGTTGAAATATTCCACCGGCAAAGTCTTGAGGATCTCATCCATTACCGCTCGCCACATTGGAGAAACAATAAGTCCGGCCGTTTTCTTTACCATCGGTGAATTATCATTGTTTCCGGCCCAAGCTCCAAGGACGATGTTTGGCGCATAACCGATAATCCAAGCATCGCGAGAGTCGTTGGTGGTACCGGTTTTTACAGCGACTTGGCGATCAGCCACATAGAGCGGGGAATTCAAACCATAGGCAGGAGCACGAGCGACATTATCAGAGAGAATGTCGGAAATTTGATCGGTGGTGTTGGTTGGCAAAACGGTCTGCGGTGCCGGAGTAAACTGCTCCAGGATTTTTCCATCAGCATCTTCGATTTTCAGGATACCAACTGTTGGATTGCGTACTCCTTCATTTGCAAATACGCCATAAGCGCCGGTCATTTCAAGTGGAGACACTTCGCCACCTCCAAGAACGAGAGTTAAGCCGTACTGATTTACATTGGTGAGGCTGGTGACGCCCATATTTTGAGCGGTATCTAGAGAGTCCTGGATTCCGGCCAGATAAAGCATCTTGACCGCCGGGATGTTCCTGGATTGAGCCAAAGCATCTCGTAATTTCATCGGCCCTTCGAATTTATTATCATAATCATCCGGCATATAGCAGTCTGAGGTTGAAGCCGTCGGCGACAATGGCTTGCTGTAAGCATCACAAGCGCTCGAGAACTGGGTGGGTAGGTCAAAGACGACCGTGTCGGGCGTATAGCCTTTATTGAAGGCGGTAGCGTAGACGATCGGTTTGAAAGTCGAACCTGGCTGGCGATGAGCGATGGCGACATTAAAAGCACCATTGATTTCTTTGTCAAAATAATCGCGCGAACCGACCATGATTAGTATTTGGCCGGTCTTGGGATCGATCGCGACGACCGAAGCGTTTTCTGCCCCAAAGTTTATTTTATTTTGAAGAGCGTATTGCTTGACCAAAGCCTCTGCTTTTTCCTGGAGGGAATAATCAAGGGTGGTTGTCACTTTTAGTCCGCCTTCATTGACCATTTTTTCACCATACTTGTCTTCCAGGTATTGGCGGATATAAGTGACAAAATGCGGAGCGCGGATGTTTATTTTTTGCTGCGGGGTAAAAGTGGCGACTTCTTTTTTCGCATTATCATATTCAGCCTGGGTAATTAATTTGTTTACCAACATTCGAGACAAAACCAAATTTTTTCGGTTGTCCAATTTGTCCTTATTATTGCCATAAGGTGAATAGTAGGTGGGAGCGTTGGGTATGGCTGCGAGATAGGCCGCTTCCGCAAGGGTGACATCAGACGCCTTTTTGCCAAAGAAGGTTCGGCTGGCTTCTTCCACCCCATAAATACTGCCACCATAAGGAATTTCATTTAGATAAATAGAGAGGATTTGATCCTTCGGCATCGAAGCATCAAGCTTGATAGCCAAAAACCACTCCTTGAGCTTGCGGGAGATTGTGACCTCGGAGGTAAGTAGGGAATTTTTTATCACCTGCTGGGTAATGGTCGATCCGCTGCCGCCCGTGCCGCCCACCAAATGGGAAAGGAAGGCCCGAATGATCGAGGTGATGCGAATACCGTGATGCTGATAAAATTCAGCGTCTTCAATGGCAATCGCGGCATTCTTGATGTTCTGGGAAATGTTTTCAAAAGGGATGACCTGTCTTTTTATATCTTGGTTGATGTCAAATAGGATGATTTGGCCGGTTCGGTCGTAAATCTTGGTGCTTTGGGCGACAGTTCTGGTTTCAAACGAGCTTAAGTCAGGTATTTCAAAGGTTGAAATCCATAAAGCCAAGGCACCAACTCCGACAAATCCGGCAGCCAAACAAGAAATAATAATGATTTTAAGGTGTTTTTTAAGAAATTTCAAAAAACCCCTGGTTTTGTGTTTTATCATGGTTTGGGTTATTATAGCACAATAGAATATACATATTAATAACATGAAAATCATTACTGATGAAAAGAAGATAGAAGAATTTTTAACGAGAGGTGTCGAAAACATTTACCCAAGCGCTGATTTTTTGAGGAAAAAACTTTTATCAGGACAAAGGCAAACGGTTTATCTGGGTATTGATCCAACTGGACCAACGTTACATATGGGGACAGCCGTTGTTTTGAAAAAACTTAGAGATTTCC
>Ga0194054_10001595_pt1 | contig 10745 bp, 9 predicted proteins | sample SepL2210m_MetaG_FD_163628 | JGI IMG/M metagenome (GOLD analysis project Ga0194054, IMG submission 163628) | Anoxic zone freshwater microbial communities from boreal shield lake in IISD Experimental Lakes Area, Ontario, Canada - Sep2016-L227-10m | ecosystem: Environmental > Aquatic > Freshwater >... | reverse complement strand
CAGTTCAGCGCCCGCTCACGCGAAATCGGCGGCACTCTCCTCAAAAAGATCGCCCGCCGGATGGAAAAAAAAGCCGCCGCGCCGACAGCCGCTCCAGCTGCGGATCCCACCCCGCCGGAAACACCGGACAAAAAGCCATGAAGATCGGACTGGTCACCATTGTCATCGGACAGAAATACACCGAGCTCTTCAACGAGTTCTCGCGCTCGCGCTTCGAAGATTACGCGCGCCGCCACGGTTACGAAACCCTCGTAGTGGATAAGCCGATCCGCGAGCTGCCGGGCAAGAAGCTCACCTGGCAGAAGTGCTGCCTCCACGACCTCGAATGGGTGCGCTCCAAGGACATGGTCGCCTTCCTCGACTCGGACATCCTCATCGCGAAGGACGCGCCGTCCCTGCCGTCCGTCGAACCCGGCAAGGTCGGAGGCGTAATGGACAAGCCACCGGCCGGACTCAACAGCGGGGTTCTGGTTTTTCGGCCCGGCAAGGAAGTCGCCGCGATGTTCGAGGAATCACTCCTTGACCCGGACCCGTTCTGGGACCAGGTCGCCCTCGACCGCGTGCTCCGCAAAAACAACGCGCTCCAGCTCATTGACCCGCGCTTCCACTGCATGTTCTACGTCCGGAGCTGGAGGATTTTCGGGGCCGTTTTCGGCCGCAACTGGATCTACCACTCGCTCCACGGAAAATCCAAGCTGGCCATCATCAGCCGCCTCCTCGCCATCCAGGGCCGGTGACAGGCGGGCATTGAGCCGCCGGAGACGGGTCATTTGAACAAAAAGGCAACCACTAATGACCGCTGATCTGGCCAGGCCAATATACCCCGTCCCCCCCGTTGACGGAAAGAGAGGAGGCGCGAATCACCGACCCGTCGATAATGCGATGGAGGGCGAGGCTCCGTCCGAGCCGTAATGTGCCACGCATCCGGTATAGACATATTCTTGCTCGGCCTATCTTCCAGGAAACAATGCACATTCTTTTTTCATATTCACACTAACGACAAACCAACTCCCGCTTATCAACTCATCGGTTGGATGAATATATTCGTATCGAACCATCCACGCAGCACTTCCATCCGTGTTCCAGAAGTGCCGCAGGCACGGGATTGAGCTGCTTTGTTGGCACCTATCTTTTTCGTGACTTCCAGTAACCTGGTTCTCTGCTGCAATGCATCACTGCAATAATGGATATCAACCCATCCTCAATGGAATAGAGGACTGCGTATGGGAAGACATGAACAAGAACTCGACGAACCTCACCATCGAATGAGCGCCATGTCGTGGGTGCATCGCAAGCATGGCTTATGGCCGCACTGACAGCATCAATGAAACGAACCTCCAAGCCCGCTTGGCATTCGGCGTAGAAATCGGCTGCAGCCTCAAACTCGACGAGTGCCTCGCGGTGGAACCCGAACTTCATTTTGTATATTTATGCCGGAGTCTAGCGACGGCCTCTTCTCCTGGAATTCCAGTTGTTTGTCCGGACCGCAGTTCTTGCAACCGGCGGTTTGCTTCCGTGACCCAGAGATTATGGATATATCCGTCTTCTGCTGGGTCCAGACTCTCCACAAGGCGGTCAGCAAGCAACGCCCTCGCTTCGCTAGGAAGCGCAAGTGCCTCATCTGCAATGTCCTCTACGCGCATATGAATGAGCTGACGATAGCGACGGAGGCTCTCGATGGCAAGGTCCCATTCATGAAAATCGCTGGTGAAGTGGGAAACGACGAAGCGTTTCCCTCCATTTCGCGTAAATTGCGCCGTTGGCGGCGGCGGGTTGTCGAAAGATTTGGTGCCTACCAGCGGAGTCGGCCGGCCTTCACGTCGCCCTGACACACGACGCAGACGGCCACGTTGAGCGCCGCCCGCAGCAGGGCGATGGGAAGCGCAAGGATCCGCTTCGCGACCGGAAGACGTCTGAGTTTTTTCAGCGGCTCGGAGACAAACTCCGCGGCTCCCGGCAGCGGGCCGCGGTAGGACTTGGCCAGATCGGCGACCCACGAGGGGTTGGCTTCGTTGTTCGCGCGGATCACCTCGCCCGGATTCTTCCCTTCGGCAACGAGGTCCCGGATATGGGAAAAAAGCAGGATGTTCACCGCGGTTCCGTTGACCAACCGGCGCTCGTGTTTGAACCAGGCCTCGAATCCGGTGACGGCCTCGAAATAATGTGTGGCACCATCCGCACGGACGATCGCATCGGTTTTTTCGGGCTGACGGAAACTGTCGGTCAGGAGCATCGCTTTCACGAACCCATCCTCGACGATGAGCCCCAGCGGCATCCAAAAGCTCCGCAGCGCGGCCGCGCGCGCCAGGTAGAGGCTTCCGGCGATTTTCGGGGCGCCGGCGATCTGAAGCCGGGAAGCGGAGATCGACATCTGCTCGCGGAGCGTGGGATCTTTTTTTGCGGTGATGTCCTTGAGTGGCAGATCCACGGCCACGACGGCCTGCGGGTTTGAGCCAAGCGCTTCAACCACGCGCGCGAGGCATTCCTGCTCGCCGAACTGGATGTCCGCATCCAGCAGGAGCAGCGCCTCCGCATCGGGCACGCTGAAGCCGTGCACGAAATGGTTCCAGGCATTCGCCTTGCCCGCCTGCTCGACTTCGTTTACTTCGACGCGGGCGCGCGGGTGCTTCGCCGCGAACGCCGCGAGCGCCTCGCCCGCCCGCGCAGCCGTCGCGTCCTTGCAGCCGTTCGGCACCGCGTGCACCGAGACATCATGCTCCGGCATCCCGAACAGCGTCTGCTCCGACAGCGAGGAAATCATGGCCCCGATGTTGCGCTCCTCGTTGTAGGCCATGATCCCGATCGCGATCTTCATGGCGCGACCCTGACAGCCGCGGCGGTTTTTCGCAATCTTGTTTGGCGCCACCGCAGGGGATAGATCTTGATTTCAGCCCTGTCTCTTCCAACACTGGCGGCCGATGCTCTCGGCATCCTGAAATTCCCATGCATTTGCGCCGACCCCGACCATGACGCCCTTCGTGCACATCGCGATGTTCGGCATCCTGTTTTTTGCCGTGTATGCGTTCGGGAAATATCCGCCGCGCACGGCGGCTGTGGCGGTTGTCGTGATCGGGTGGCTGTTCCTGCCGGCCTCGCAGACCGCGATCTACAGCATCCCCGGAATCCCGTTCCACATGAAGACCAACGCGCTGTGCCTGGCGGTGCTGCTGGGCATGGCGGTGAAGGATCCGGGAATATTCCACAGGTTTCACTTTCACTGGATCGATGTTCCGATCATCTGCTGGTGCCTCGCCCCGTTTTTTTCCTCGATCAGCAACGGGCTCGGCCCTTACGACGGCGCGGGAGCCGCGCTCCCGATGGCTGTGGACTGGGGGATTCCTTACCTGGCCGGACGCCTCTATTTCGGGACCTACGACGGCCTGAAGGAACTGGGCTTGGGGATGTTCATCGGGGCGCTGGTCGTCGCCCCGCTCGCGCTGATCGAAATGGTCATCAGCCCACAGTTCCATATCATACTTTACGGCTATTATCCGCACGACTTCAGCCAGACGAAGCGTGGCGTGGGCTACCGTCCGTCGGTCTTCATGAAGCACGGACTGGAGCTGGCGATCTACAACGCGTCCGCGGTGGTGATGGGGTGGCAGTTGTTTCTGCGCAAATCGATCGTGCGCGTGGTCCCGCTGCTGAAGATCCCGCTGTTTCCGGCCGTGGCCGGACTTTCGGTCATCCTGCTCATCTCGCGTTCCTCGGGAGCGCTGATGCTATGTCTTTTCGCGCTGGCGATGCTCCAGGCCGCCGTCATGTTGCGGTCGAAGCTCCCGCTGCTTCTGGTGCTGATTCTCCCTCTGGCCTACATGAACCTGCGCGCCACAGGCGCATGGGACGGGCAGAACCTGATCGAGGCCTCCAAGAAGCTGACAGGCAACGAGGAGCGGGTCGGGTCGCTCTCGTTCCGGCTCTTCAACGAAAATCTCCTCGTCGAAAAGGCCCGCCTGCGGCCGATATTCGGATGGGCCGGCTACCAGCGGTCGTTCGTCACCGACGAGAACGGTCGGTTCATTTCCGTGCCCGACGGAATGTGGATCCTCACCCTCGGAAAGAACGGGCTCTTCGGCCTCACCGCCCTCAGCGCGAGCATTCTTCTCGCACCATTCCTGTTTTTTTGGAAATGTCCTTCGAGGCGTCTCGGGGATCCGCTGGTGGCCCCTGCGGCGGCTTTCGCGACATGCCTCTGCATATTTATGGCCGACAGCCTCTTCAACGCGTTCTACAATCCGATCCTGATGGTGGCCGCGGGCGGGTTGTCCTCCCTGCTCATTTCTCCCTCGGCATTTTCCGCGACCGGCCATGAGGATGGCGGACAGTCGCTCGAGCCGGATCCTGAACCGGCAACCCGCGTTATCTGATGGCCACGACTGAAACACGTAAAAAGGCCCTTGCCGGTTCGGCCTGGACGCTATTCGGCTACGGCGGGGCGCAGGTCATCCGGCTCGGAAGCAACCTGATCCTCGCCCACATGCTGTATCCGGCGGCGTTCGGCGTGATGGCGCTCGTGACCGTGTTCATGCAGGGCCTGCAGATGTTTTCCGAAGTCGGCATCGGCCCGAGCATCATCCAGAACCGCCGCGGCGACGACCCGGCATTCCTGGACACGGCGTGGACGATCCAGGTGATGCGCGGCTTCGGCCTGTGGATCTTCACCTGCCTGCTCGCATGGCCGACGTCCGTATTTTTCGGCCAGAACGATCCGCTGGCAAAAGACCTTCTCTACATCCTGCCGGTGATCGGCCTCTCGTCCATCCTTGGCGGATTCAATTCCACCGCCGTCTTTTCCCTCAACCGCCATCTGCAGGTCGGCAAGGCCACGCTTCTCGAACTCGTCCCGCAGTTGATCTCGGTGATCGCGATGATCGTGTGGGCGTGGCTCGCGCCGAGCGTCTGGGCGCTGGTCGGAGGGTGGCTTTTCTACAGCATCGTCCGGCTGCCGATGAGCCACTTCCTCAACCGGCCGATGCGGAACCGCTTCGCGTGGGAGTCCGCCGCCGCGCAGGATCTGATGCGTTTCGGAAAGTGGATTTTTCTCGGGACGATCGTGGCGTTTCTTGCCGGGAGCCTGGACCGGATTCTTCTCGGCAAACTCCTCACCCTGCAGGAACTCGGTATCTACAGCATCGCGCTAACATTCGCCCGCGTGGGGATCGAGGTATCCACGCGACTGAGCCATACCGTCCTGTTCCCGATCCTGTCGAGGAGCCAGGACGATCCGGTGACGCTCGTCGGGCAGAGCATCCGCGCCCGCGGCCTGATCCTGCTCGCGGGCGGGGCGCTGGTGTGCGGGTTCGCGATTTCGGCGCCCGCGTTTTTCCGGCTGCTTTATGACCCGCGCTACGCCACCGCGGGCGTCGTGGCCCAGTGGTTGGCGATCCTCGTCTGGTTCACAATCGTCCTGTCCTCGATGGAACGCGTGCCGCTCGCGCTCGGGCATCCCCGCGCGCTTTTCGTCTCCAACCTGCTCACGACGCTCGGATACGCGATCGCCGTGCCGGCGTATTGGTTTGCCGGTCTGCCGGGGTTTATTCTGGGAATCGCGGCGGGCTCGCTGATCGCGCACCTCGTTCTTCTGCGCTGGGTCCCGTTGCGGCGGAATGACATGCTGCGGCAGACGATTCTCTACAGCCTCGTCTTCGGCCTTTATGCCGGGCTCTCGGTCGCGCTTTTGCACATGATGGCAGGTCGCGTGGAGCCGCATTGGGAAATCATCGGAGCGGGCATCGGAACTCTCATCCCGTGCGCGGTCGCAGGCACCATCGCCCTGCGCCGCCTGCGCACGATGCGATAGCACCGTGAAACCTCGCGCCACGCCCCCTTCACGCATCGCCTGGGTGGACTATGCGAAGGGCGTCGGGATCATTCTTGTGGTTGTCGGACACACCCTCCGCGGACTGCAGAAGACGCCCGTGCATGTTCCCGGCTGGGAGTTTGCCGACGCGTGGATCTACGCCTTTCACATGCCGCTTTTCTTTTTTCTCGCGGGCCTGTTCGTCGAGCACTCGTGCCGCGGATCGCTCGGACAATTCATCGACGGCAAAGCGAGAAGGATCCTGTGGCCGTATTTCGTCTGGACGATTCTTCAGGAATCGTTCCGTCATCTCGTCGGGTCTTCGCCGCTCGGCATCGCCGAACTGTGGACGATCATTTACCGGCCCGTGATGCAGTTCTGGTTTTTGTATGTCCTCTTCCTGCTCCTGGTGCTTTACGCGGCGTGGAGGAAGGCGGGCGGGCCCTGGCAGTGGTTCGTCGCTCTGGCATTCGCCCTCAATCTCTCGCTCGCATTCGGGGCGAACTTCGGCCCTTGGGGAGTCATCTACCAGATGTGGATCAACATCCCCTATCTGGCGCTCGGGGTTCTTGTTTCATTTTTGGGAGGAACCGACCGGGTCGGGGCATCCCGCGTAGCCGTGCTGGCTGCATTGGCACTCGGCGGATATTCCATCATCGCCGTCGCCGTATATTTTCATGTCTCGGGTCTGAAGGCTTGCATCGTTCCGCTGGCGGCGGCAGGGATATTCTCGAGCGTCGCGCTGTCGGGATGTCTTGCCCGCTGGCGGCCCGCCGCCGGGATCGCGACGCTGGGGGTTCTCAGCTTGGAAATATTTGTCGCCCACACGATCTTCGCTTCGAGCTTTCGCCAGGCGCTCCTTGCGGTGGGAATTCACAGCGCTGCGCTCCATCTCGCCGGGGGAGTAGCGATCGGGCTTGCCGGCCCGGTGATTCTTCACGCGCTCTGCAAGCGCTTTCACATGCTGTTCCTTTTCTCTCTGCCCTCGAATCGCCATGCCTGATATCCGCGCACCAAAATCCCGGCGGCGCATCCTCTTCGGCCTGTCTCTGGCCCTTCTCGCAGGCCTCTCGGCCGGAATCCTCACCGTCGCCACCGGAGAGGAACGCAAGCCCCGGCCCCGTCTGGGAATCAACCTCGCCGGGCCGTGCGATTGGAACACGGAACTGCCATTCGTCGATCTCATGCATTTTTCCAGGGCTTGGAAATCCCAGAAAAAGGGCCTTCCTTTTGGAGGCGGTCCGGCCCTGGATCTCGACGAGAACGGCTATCCGACATGGCTTCCCGAGGAGGTCTGGGCCGAGTCTCCGCTGCTCTCGTTCGGTGGACATCCGTGGCCGTCGGGCAACTACACCGTCATTTACAAAGGCCGGGGAAAGCTGAGCTTCGGCGCCTCGTCCACCGGCATCGTCGAGGAATCTCCGGGGCGGATGGTGGTCTCGCTCGACCCGGCCAAAGGCGACCTCCATCTCAGCATCCTCGAGACGGACCCGGCGGATCCGGCCCGCGATATCCATGTCATCGTGCCTGGCTTTGAAAAATCGTGGCAGCAAAACCCGTGGAGCCCGCTCTTTCTCGGACGCTGGCAGGGAGTCGCCTGCATCCGCTTTATGGATTTCATGGCCACCAACAACTCCGCCATCCGGACGTGGACCGACCGCCCGCGATTGACGGATACGACATTTGCCGGGCGGGGAGTCCCGCTGGAACTTCTGATCGACCTGAGCAACCGCCTGCATGCAGACCCGTGGTTTTGCATCCCCCACATGGCGAGCGACGATTTTGTCCGCAATTTCGCCGGGATGGTTTACGAAAAGCTCGACCCCTCGCTGAAGGCCCACATCGAATATTCCAACGAGGTCTGGAATCCGGGATTCGCGCAGAACAAGTATGCCGCCGAAAAAGGCCTGTCCCTCGGCCTCGCCAAGGAACCGTGGGAGGCCGCCTGGCTCTACACCTCGAAGCGGTCGGTTGAAATCTTCCGGATTTTTGAACAGGTCTTCGGCGGCACCAAGCGCCTGGTGCGGGTCCTGCCCGCACAATCCGGAAACCCGTTCATGGCACGGAAGATCCTGGAATTTGAAAATGCATCGCGGCACGCGGACGCGCTGGCCATTGCCCCGTATGTCGGCCTCATCGTCGGGGAAACCGCGGACCGCTACAACCCGCTCACCGCCGATGAAGTCGCGCACTGGGATGTTCCACAGGTGCTCGATCGGCTGCGCTCAAAAGCTCTCCCGGAAGCCATCGAGTCCATGCGGGAGTTCCGGGAACTGGCCTCTTCGCGCGGACTGGATCTCGTCGCTTATGAAGGCGGACAGCATCTGGTCGGCGTCCGGGGAGGCGAGAACAACACGTCTCTCACCGGGCTGTTTATGGAGACCAATTCGGATCCCGGCATGCGCACCATTTACAGCCGCATGCTCGAGGCCTGGCAGCAGTCGGGAGGGTCGCTCTTCTGCCATTTCTCCTCCGTTTCGAAATGGTCGAAGTGGGGGAGCTGGGGCGTGCTGCAATACTTCGACGACGATCCCACCGCTTCTCCAAAACTCACGGCGCTCGTCGCTTGGGCCACGGGCACGGGACAGGCGGGCGGCTCAACGGCGAAGGAGATCGACCAGGTGCCAGTCCGGAAAAAAGTCGACGCCGGCAAGTGACTTCGCCTCGTAGAGCGCCCCGAACACAAACAGGATAATCGCCAGCACAAAAATCCCTCCGATAGCAGCGGCGGTCGCGACGAGAAAAATGCGAAGCCACGGCGCCAGCTCGGATGCGCCCCCGCCGCTCTGATCCTGGCCGCCCTCCGCTCCCGCGCGGCGGTCGAGCACGGCATGATGAACCGTTCGGATCAACTCGCCACGGTCTACCGGCTTGTTGAGATAGGAAAAGATTTTCACCTCGCGCATGGCGTGGAAAAACAGCTCCCCATCCAGATCGGGAGCCATCAGCACCCGCTTCATCCCAGGCCAGCGCTGTTCGGTTCGCGCCAGAAACATCAACCCGGTCTCGCCCGGCAGATCGTCGGCGCAGAGAAAAAGCCGCGGCAGGCTGCTGTCCATAAACGCCTCCGCCTCCGTGATGGAACTCACGACTGCGCATGGAATCCGTGCCGGCAGTGCCGCCGCGATGGCGGCGGCCGCGGCCGCATCCGGCTCCAGAATTAAAATATCCACTTCTTTGTCTGCCATGTCTGTTGCTTCGCTGTTTGTCAGTTCTCTCCTGTCCAGCTTCGCGGGTTCGTCGAAACGAGACGGGCTGACTGCCTCCAGGCGGTCGCATCAAATTCGCGGTTGCTCATGGAATCCCTCATGCCTGCAAAAATCAAGTGAACTCCGCCGAATTCACCGGGACCGGTTGCGCCGAGGACATGGGCAAGGTGGAAATCCAGAGCGGATCCGACAACAGAACGATGAGGGGATCAGGGCCGCCCGGGGAGCAGTCATGCAGCTTGCAATTTGGGGCGGGACACGAGAGACTGCAGGGACTGGCGGACCGCAAATGGGCCGCTTGCTCAACCCTATACGCACTTGAAAATTCTTGTTACCGGCGGTGCCGGATTCCTTGGTTCCCACCTCTGCGAGCGCTTGATCGAGACCGGCCACGAAGTGGTCTGCTTGGATAATTTTTTCACCGGCCGCAAAACCAACGTCCAGCACTTGCTGGGAAACTCCCGTTTCGAGTTGATCCGGCACGACGTGATCGACCCGTTCAAAGTCGAGGTCGATCAGATTTACAATCTGGCCTGTCCCGCCTCCCCGCCGCACTACCAGTTCAACCCGATCAAGACGACGAAGACATCGGTGATGGGCGCGATCAACTGCCTCGGTCTGGCCAAGCGCGTGAAAGCGCGGGTGTTCCAGGCATCCACCTCGGAAGTTTACGGGGACCCGGAGATCCACCCCCAGACCGAGGATTACTGGGGGCATGTGAACCCGATCGGGCCGCGTTCCTGCTACGACGAGGGCAAGCGATGCGCGGAGACGCTGTTTTTCGATTACCACCGGGAGAACAATGTGGACATCCGGGTGATCCGTATTTTCAACACCTACGGCCCTCGGATGCTGGCGAATGACGGGCGCGTGGTTTCGAACTTTGTCGTCCAGGCGCTGCGCGGCGATAATCTGACCGTCTATGGCGAGGGGTCGCAAACCCGTTCGTTCTGCTACGTCGATGACCTGATCGAAGGGTTTATCCTCTTCATGAACCAGACGGAAATTGTCGGCCCCATGAACCTCGGCAACCCCGGGGAGTTCACGATGATGGAGCTTGCGGAGCTGGTGCTGAACAAAGTCGGCGGCAAATCGCGCATCACCCACAATCCCCTCCCGGCGGATGATCCCAAGCAGCGCCGCCCGGACATTTCCCTGGCCAAAAAACATCTGGGCTGGCAGCCAAAAGTTCCGTTGGAAGAAGGCATCGAGCGAACGATCCACTACTTCCGCTCGTCTTTGGGAATCGTGGCCCGATAAGCAGAAAATCCTTCATTATGAACCAGACGATCCTTGTTACGGGCGGAGCGGGTTTCATCGGCGCGAATTTCGTCCTCGACTGGATCCGCGAAAGCGGGACCCCGGTGGTGAACCTCGACAAACTCTCCTATGCCGGAAACATGGAAAGCCTGTCGCCCGTCGCGGCAGATGACCGCCACATTTTTGTGCAGGGAGACATCGGGGATGCCGCACTGATCACGCGGCTTCTGGAATCCCACCGCCCGCGCGCGATCGTCAACTTTGCCGCGGAATCCCATGTGGATCGCTCAATCCACGGCCCGCGCGATTTTATCCAGACGAATATCGTCGGGACATTCGAGCTGCTCGAAGCCGTCCGCAGCTACTGGAACTCCCTCGAGGGGGACGCGAAGAGCGCGTTCCGGTTCCTTCATGTTTCGACCGACGAAGTCTATGGTTCCCTGAAAAAAGGCGACCCCGCGTTCACGGAACTCAAC
>Ga0194054_10001593_pt1 | contig 10760 bp, 7 predicted proteins | sample SepL2210m_MetaG_FD_163628 | JGI IMG/M metagenome (GOLD analysis project Ga0194054, IMG submission 163628) | Anoxic zone freshwater microbial communities from boreal shield lake in IISD Experimental Lakes Area, Ontario, Canada - Sep2016-L227-10m | ecosystem: Environmental > Aquatic > Freshwater >... | reverse complement strand
CCCGGTTGCCGAGGTCCACATCCACTCCGGCCGCGGCGTAGGCTTTTTGTTTGCGGGCCATGATCAGAGAAGCCGGCCTTCCCCGGGGTCGAGAAGGCGGGCGTTTTCGCGGCGTTTTTCCATAATATGTTTGCTGAAGGCGGCGTCGAACGGCACCGGATAGTCCCCGTTGAAACAGGCCATGCAGAATTCGCCCGTCGGCCGCCCGGTCGCGCGGACCATCCCCCCGACATCCAGATAGCCGATCGAGTCGGCCCCGAGGTATCTGCAAATTTCCTCCGGCGTGCACTGGTTGGCAATGAGTTTTTCCGGGTCGGGAAAATCGATCCCATAGTAACACGCGTGCTGGTGCGGCGGGCAACTGATCCGCATGTGGACTTCCTTCGCGCCGTTTTCGCGGAGGTTGACGACGCGGGTGCGGGCGGTCGTGCCGCGCACGATCGAATCGTCCACGACCACGACCCGTTTGCCCTCGACCGCCTCGCGGATCAGGTTGAGTTTCACGCGGACATTGAAATCCCGGATGATCTGGGTCGGCTGGATGAATGTGCGCCCGATGTAGTGGTTGCGGACGAAGGCCGGAAAATACGGGATCCCGAGTTCCTCGGCAAATCCGATCGCGGCAAAGATCCCGGAGTCGGGCACGGGAACAACGAGATCGGCCTCGACCGGATGCCTGCGGGCGAGCTCCCGGCCCATCTCCACGCGGGCCCTGCTCACGTTGACCCCGTCCACGTTGCTGTCGGGACGCGCGAAATACACATATTCGAAAATGCAGAACGCGCTTTTGCCCGCCTTGAACGGCCACTCGCTGCGGATCCCGCTTTTGTCAATGATCACGACCTCGCCGGGCAGCACGTCGCGGATGAACTCGGCGTGGATCAGGTCGAACGCGCAGCTCTCGGAAGCGAGCACATACGCGCCGTCCAGCTTTCCGATGCAGAGCGGACGGAACCCCTGCGGGTCGCGGAATCCGATGATCTCGTGCTCGGCCATCAGGACGATCGAGAAGGCCCCTTCGAGGTGCCGGAGCGCCGCCAGCCCGCCGCCTGTCCCGCGCGGCTGGGCAAGCAGGTGCAGCACGATTTCGCTGTCCACCGTCGTTTGAAAAATCGATCCGCCGGCCTCGAGTTCGGTGCGCAGGGCGGCGGCGTTGACGAGATTTCCATTGTGCGCGACGGCGAGCTGCCCGCGCGCGGTGTCCACAACAAACGGCTGCGCGTTTTTCATGTTACTGGATCCCGTGGTGGAATACCTCACATGCCCGATCGCCCGCGTGCCGGCGAGCCGCTCGAGCTCATCCATCGGAAACACCTGCGAGACAAGCCCCATGCCCTTGTGGAATTGGAATGTGCTCTCGGAGCCTTTCGCGGAGACGATCCCCGCGCTTTCCTGTCCGCGGTGCTGGAGCGCAAAAAGCCCATAATACGTCAGGAGAGTGGCATTCGGATGGTCGAAAACAGCGAAGACGCCGCACTCATCTTTGGGTTGGTGATTCGTGGACAAGTTCAAGTCGTGTGCGGGGAGCTTGGACGACCATCCGCGGGCGATCAAGTGGGAATCGCGATTTTCTTGTTTCCGGGTATTGCGTGGGATGCCCCGAACCTGCTTGATTGGCCGCCAACATCCATGAAACCGCCATTCGACACCCTGCGTTCCTTTGATGCCGGCAACAACCGTCCCGGCCTTTTTTATTCTCTCCCCGCACTCGAAGAAGCCGGCATCGGCCCGGTTTCGAAGCTGCCGGTCAGCCTTCGCATCGTCCTGGAATCCGTCCTGCGCAACTGCGACGGAAAAAAAGTCCGGGCGAGGGATGTCGAGGCGCTGGCAAACTGGAATGCCAAGGCCCCCGCGCCGGAGGAAATTCCTTTTGTGGTCGCGCGGATCGTCCTCCAGGATTTCACCGGGGTTCCGCTCCTTGTGGACCTCGCGGCCATGCGCACGGCGGTCCAGGCCCTCGGCGGGAACCCCGCGATCATCGAGCCTCTCGTCCCGGTGGACCTCGTGGTGGACCATTCGGTGCAGGTGGATTTTTACGGTTCGGACGACGCCATGCGGCTGAACCTCGAGATGGAATTCCGGAGGAACCGCGAGCGCTACCAATTTTTAAAATGGGGTCGGCAGGCGTTCAAGACCTTCGGGGTCATTCCTCCGGGGATCGGCATCGTCCACCAGGTCAATCTCGAATATCTCGCCAAGGGCGTCCTCAGCCAGAAATCGGAAGCCGGAAGCCGGAAATCGGAAATTTTCTACCCGGACACGCTGGTCGGCACCGACTCGCACACGACGATGATCAACGGGCTCGGAGTCGTCGGCTGGGGGGTCGGCGGGATCGAGGCCGAGGCCGGCATGCTCGGCCAGCCGGTCTATTTCCTGACGCCGGAAGTCGTCGGAGTCCACCTGACAAACCGCCTGCGGGAAGGCGTGACCGCCACCGACCTGGCGCTCCATGTCACCCAGCTTCTGCGCGCGGCGAAGGTCGTCGGAAAATTTGTGGAATTCTACGGCGCGGGAGCCGCGGACCTCCCGCTCACCGACCGTGCGACCATCGCGAACATGGCCCCGGAATACGGCGCGACAATGGGCTTCTTCCCGGTGGATTCCGAGTCGGTCAACTACCTCGCCTCGACCGGGCGCACCGACGCCCAGTGCCGCGCGTTCGAAAATTATTTCCGCGCCCAGAACCTCTTCGGCATGCCGAAGAAGGGGGATATTGCCTACAGCGCGGACATGGATCTCGACCTCTCGACCGTCCGGCCCGGCGTTGCCGGACCGAAGCGACCGCAGGACCGGATCAATCTCCCGGATCTCAAAAGCGCGTTCTCGGAACTCCTCATCAAACCGGTCTCCGAGGGCGGATACGGAAAATCCTCCGCCGACATCGGACGCAGCGCCTGCGTCAAAATCAACGGCCCTCTTGCCGCGGATGAATCCGAAATGGTCGCCGACCGCCCGACGCCCGATCCCGTGAACGCTTTGCCTGAATCGCCGTTTCATGAGCAGCACAGCACGCTGCGCGACGGCTCGGTCGTCATCGCCGCCATCACGAGCTGCACGAACACCAGCAACCCGAGCGTCATGCTCGGCGCGGGACTCCTCGCGAAAAAAGCCGTCGGCCGCGGGCTCCGCGTGGACCCGGCGGTCAAGACCTCGCTCGCACCCGGCTCACGGGTCGTGAAGGACTATCTCGATAAAGCCGGCCTCCAACCCTACCTCGACCAGCTCGGATTTCAAATCGTCGGCTACGGATGCACGACCTGCATCGGGAATTCCGGCCCTCTCAACCCGGAGATCGAGTCCGCGATCATCGCGAACGACCTCGTCACCGCTGCCGTCCTCTCGGGCAACAGGAATTTCGAGGCCCGCATCCACCAGAACATCCGCGCCAATTTCCTCATGTCCCCTCCCCTCGTGGTCGCCTTCGCGCTCGCCGGACGCGTGGATATCGACCTCACGAACGAGCCGATCGCCAAGGGCAATGACGGAGCGGATGTTTATCTGAAGGACATCTGGCCGACGCTGGAAGAGATCCGCAACGAGATGCGATCGGCGCTCAGGCCGGAGGTCTTCCAGAGGCTCTACACCGGGTTCGCCGAACAAAATCCCAAGTGGAACGAAGTCCCCGCCAGCACCGGACAGATCTACGAGTGGGACCGCGCGAGCACCTACATCCAGGAACCGCCGTTCTTCGAGGGCTTCGGAATGAAAGCCGGCACGATCCCGGATATCACCGGCGCCCGGACGATGGGAATCTTCGGAGACTCGGTGACAACCGACCACATCTCCCCGGCGGGAGCGATCCAGCCGGACTCGCCCGCGGGAAAATACCTCGTCGAAAACGGGATCCGGGCCGCCGACTTCAACAGCTACGGCAGCCGCCGCGGCAACGACCGCGTGATGACGCGCGGCACGTTTGCCAATGTCCGGATCAAGAACCTCATGCTCCCGCCGAAGGCCGACGGCACACGGGTCGAGGGCGGGCTCACGATCCACCAGCCGGACGGCAGGCAGATGAGCATCTACGACGCCTGCATGCAATACCAGGCCGAGGGGATCCCGCTCGTCATTTTCGCCGGACAAGAATACGGCACCGGATCGAGCCGCGACTGGGCGGCGAAGGGCACCCGCCTGCTCGGAGTCAAAGCCGTCGTCGCGCAAAGCTTCGAGCGCATCCACCGCTCGAACCTTGTCGGCATGGGCGTCCTCCCGCTCCAGTTTCCCGATGGGGTCGGCGCGCAATCGCTCGGGCTCGACGGGACAGAAAGCTTCGACATCACCGGCCTCGGAGACAACATCCAGCCGCGGCAGGATGTGACGCTCACGATCACACGCCGGGGCGGAAAATCCGAATCGTTGGCCGTGAAGCTCCGGATCGACACGCCGATCGAGGTGGACTACTACCGCCACGGAGGCATCCTGCCGTTCGTTCTCCGCCAGCTCGTCTCGGAAAGCTGATTAGAAAAGGTCTGCCGAGGGGCAAATATCCCGCAGCTCGCATCCCGCGCAATCCGGCTTCCTCGCCTGGCATCTCCGGCGTCCGTGGAAGATCAGCCAGTGGGTCAGGCCGGTCCAATGCTCCGTGGGGAAAAGCTTCATGAGGGCCTTCTCGATTCGGACAGGGTCGGAAAACTTCACGAGCCCGAGGCGCTGGGAAAGCCGGGCGACATGGGTGTCCACGGCAATCCCCCCGGTGAGTCCGAAGGCATTTCCGAGGACGACATTCGCGGTCTTCCGCCCGACCCCCGGCAGAGCGGCGAGTTCCCCGAGCGTCCGGGGCACCCGGCCTCCATGCCGGGCGATCAGTTCCGCCGCCATCGCCCGGATGTTCTTCGCCTTGTTGCGAAAAAAGCCCGTTGAATGGATGATCTCCTCCAGTTCCTCCTGCGGGATGGCCGCGTAGTCCTCCGGTGTCCGACATCTCCTGAAGAGGGCATTGGTGACGATGTTCACCCGCTTGTCGGTGCATTGCGCGGAGAGGATCGTCGCGACGAGCAGCTCAAGCGGACTGGAAAAACCCAGCTCGCACCGGGCATCGGGATAAATCGCCGGAAGGCGCTGGAGAAGGCACGCCGCGCGTTTCCCGCGTGTCACGGCGCGCCCAGTGCCGACAGGCGTTCGGTCGCCTTCGGGACATACGGGCTTTCGGGATAGTCTTTGACAAGCTGCTTGTAGGCCCCCTTCGCCCGGTCGAGCTGCTTGGCTTTGAACTTCGGGTCCGTGCTCGCGCCCGCCTGTTCTTCGAGAAGCACGGCCCCCTGCCAGAGCCCCTCGGAAGCCGGGATCGGCACCCCGGAATAGAACTGCGCGATCTTCGTGTAGAAATCGATCGCCTGTTCGCGGAACTCGGTTTTCTGTTTGGGATCCGTGGCGTCCTCCATCTTTTTCTTCATGATATTCCCGCCGAGAAGGAAGGAATTCGCCCGAAGTTCGGCGCTGGCATTCACGGCGCGGATGATCGCCGGAAGGAGCTGAAGTGCTTCGTCGAGCTTGTTCTCCGCATGAAGCGACTCCGCGATTCCGTAGTCGGCCTCGAGGACGTGCGGAGCCCACGAATAGAGCGTTTTGTATTGTTGGAACAACCTGCCCGCTTCGGAGGTCTGCTTCTTTTCCTGGGCGATCCGGCCGAGGCCGAAGATCGCTGTCGCCTGGGCCTCCTGAACGAGCAGCGGAATATTTGCGGCGGCCGTTCCCGGCGGGCTCGGGTAATCTTTGGCAAGCTTCTGGAAGACCGCCGACGCCTCGTCGTATTTCTTGTCCCCGACCAGGGCGAGACCGTAGATGTCGAGATCCTTCGGCGAGTAGACCACGGCGGCATCGTAGGCGTCGTTCATCTTCTCAAGCCCCCGCGCCTGGTCCTTCTGGGAAATAAAACCCGCCAGCGTGAAAAGGGTTTTGCTCTTGGCTCCGGGATCGGAGGTTTTTTCCGAGAGCCCCTGGAAGTATTCCTCGACCTGCGCATCGTTCGTCAATTCCGCGCGAATCAGGAGACGCTGCGCGGCGAGGAGCGACTGCAGGCACTGCCCGAGATCGGGGCTCGCCGGGTATTTCGCGAGCATCTCCTCGGCGGTGGCAACCGAGGCATCAACCGCCTCTTTCCACTTCGTCCGGTCGGCGGTGGAAAGCGAGGAGTAGTTGACGGCCAGACGCTCGGCATTGCCGCGTTGAAGCTCCGCAACTTTGGTGAGTGCCCCGCCCGCCTGCGGGCTCTCGGGATAGCGCACAACGAACTCCGTGTAGGAAGCGATCGCGTCGTCCGGCTTCCCCGCGTTCAACGCGTTCTGCGCGATCGAATCGTAGGCGAAAAAAACCTTGTCGTCGGCCGGATATTTTTCGATGAACTTCCGCATGAGCGCGACGACCTCATCCGGCTTCTGGGCGGCGGCCGCGAGCTGGGCGCGCATGAAATACGTGTAGGGCGCCGCCTGGTTCTCGGGAAATTTGTCGGCGAGCATCGCCAGCGTGGCCGCGCCCTCGGCCTGCTTGCCGAGTTTGATCCTGGCGCCGCCGAGAGCATACATCGCAAGCGGTGTCAGCGGGTGCTTTTCGTTGGCTTTGACAAACGCTTCCAGGAGCGGGACCGCCCGCGCGTCATCTCCCTTCTGCTGGGTGGAAATCGCGATCCAGTAATCCGCCTCCACCGCCTGCGGGGAGCCGGGAAACCTGTCTTTCACCACCTGGTAGGCGGCGATCGCGTCGTCCCATTTGCCGGTGTCCTTGTAAATCCCGGCGAGCCCGTATTGCGCGACGACCGCGACATCGGGCGACGGATTTTGCGCCAGGTGCTGCTGAAAGGTTTTGAGGGCTTCGTCGAACTGCTTGAGGGAAGCCTGGGCCTGGGCCTTGCTGACGACCGAGAGCCCGGCCAGCCTCCCCTTCGGGTATTGGGCGATGGATTCCTCGAAGTAGCCGATCGCTTCGACCGGTTTTCCCGCGGCGAGATACATGTTGCCCATCGTGAAGGGAAGACTGTCGGCGATGTCTTTGCCTTTGTAGGCTCCGGTGAATTCCTTGTATCCCTCCACCGCGTTTTCCGCCGAGCCCTGCAGCGCGTATCCCATCGTCTTGTAGTAGAGCGCGCGCATCTTCTCGTCGTCCGTCGTCAGGAACGGGGTGACGTGGCGGATGACGACGCGCGAGTCGTTGTATTTCTGCGCATTGTAGAAAATCTCTCCCATCTTGAGAATGGCGGGCGCGATTTGGTCCGGCTTGGCTTTGATTTCCTCGAGCTTGCGGAGCTCCCGCTCGTTGTCTTTGTCGAGCTGCTTCTTCCGGTTCATGTCTTTCGCCCGGATCGCGGCGGCCTTGAGTGCGGGGAACCCACGGACCTTCGCCTCCTGGAGCCTGATGCTTTCCTCCTGAGGCAGGATCGAGCGATAGGCGTCAAGGGCCTTCTCATACAGGGCCGGACGATCGGCCTCGGGGGTGAACGCGGCCTGCATGAAGAGGATCTCCCCAAGCTGGAAATCCGCATCGTTCATGAGCGCGAAGTCTTTTTTTCCTGTGAGGATCTGCTGGAGCAGCTCCTCGGCCTGCGTGAGCAGCCCCATGCCCTTGGCGTTGTCACCCTTTGTCAACTCCGCGCCGCCCTGCGTGGCGAGGGCGAGGGCCAGAAGGTTCCTGCTCGAATCAATCGTTGGACTCGAGGAGAATTTCTGGAGATTCGACCGCATGTCCTCGACAACTTTGTCGTAATTTCCGATCTGAAAATTGGCGACGGCACGGCCGGAGACCACGCTTTCGAGATCGGGTGACTGGGGATATTTCGCGAGGAAGTCGGAAAACTTTTTGATGGCGTCCTCGAAGGCGGGTTTTCGTTGGGGGTCGCCCGCCGGCAGTGCGGCCGCCTTGGAGGACAAGATCTGCGGCAGGAAGCCGTCCCCGACCTGCACCAGATCCGGAGGCAGGCCGGGAAATCCCAGCGCCTTGGCAAGGGTCGCCTGCGCGTCGTCCAACTGCCCGAGGAAATACTGGGAAAATGCAAGCTGGATCGTGGCCACCGGCACCACACCATCGGTCGGGTAATCCTTGAGAATCGCCTGGTAGGCGGTCGCGGCGCCGGCATAGTCGCCCGCGGAAAAAAGCGCATAGGCGGCTTCGTTTGCCGCCGCCGCGCCGGGCGACTGCGCCCGCACGGACACCGGGATGAAAATCAACAACAAGACCGCGACAATGGGAGAAACGGGGAATGCTTTCATGAAGACAATCCTCTTCTAGTTCGGATGCGCTCCTGTTTCCATCTGAAAATTGCGGAAATCTCAAGCCGGGGGGAACTTACTTTCCCGCCTCCTCCGCCTCGTGGATCAGTTTCCAAAAATCCGTGGTGTCCGCGAGCCCGCCGTCCTCGTCGTCGAGCGGGAGGTTCGACCGGAACAGGAAGTCGCGGATCGTATTCTTGTGCAGGACGCGGTGGATCAGGAGCCCGGCGGGGTGGCGTTCGAAATAGATCCGGTAGTCCTTCGCGCGGTAGCGGTGGAGCGTCCGGCCATCCCGCGCCACCTTTCCGAACCCCTTTTCTTTTTCCAGCAAATCGAGATCCTCGGGAAGAAAATGAAATTCGGATAGCAGGTCGAGCTGGAGCTCCTTCGGGAGCACGGCCAGCTCGCCGGCACTGATCTTGTTGAAAATGACCTGAAACACACCGCTACCATTGGCGCGGATCCGACCCGCATGGCAAGAAAGGAAAATTTTCCGCGAATTTCTGCTGTCGCGCGTCGCGGATGATGTTATCTGGACTTCCCCACCATTTTCATATCATGAGCATTCTTGTCGGAAAACTTGCCCCGGATTTCAAAGCCGAAGCCGTCCACCTCGGTCAATTCACAGAAACCGTCCTCTCGAGCTATCGCGGCTCGAAATACGTCATCCTCTTTTTTTACCCTCTCGATTTCACGTTCGTCTGCCCGACCGAGCTCCACGCCTTTCAGGACAGCATCGAGGAGTTCCGCAATCGCAATGTCGAGCTCATCGGCTGCAGCATTGACAGCAAATTCTCCCACCTCGCCTGGCTGACCACCCCCAAAAAGCTGGGCGGCATCGAGGGCGTCGAATATCCGATCGTCTCCGACATCCACCGCACGATCTCCACCGATTATGACGTGCTCTCCTCCGACGGCGTCGCCTACCGCGGGCTTTTCCTCATCGATCGCGAAGGCATCGTCCGCCACCATGTTGTCAACGACCTCCCGCTCGGACGCAGCGTGGACGAGGCCCTCCGCATGGTGGACGCCCTCCAGCACTTCGAAAAACACGGCGAAGTCTGCCCGGCCAACTGGGCCAAGGGCAAAAAAGCCATGCAGGCCACGAAGGACGCCACGGCCGATTATCTCTCAAACCACTGAGCGCGAAACGCAGGATCAATCCAATACTATAATCAAAAGGGAAAGCTATTGGGCATTCCACTTCTGATCGGCACTCAGCGTTGGCGGGTCCATTAACTCCATGACCTGCTGCCCGTTCACAAAAATGCGAAGCCAAATCCCGCTCATGGAATCCTTCGACTGCCGTTTCCCGGAACCGCTTTTCCAGACATAGCCGGGCTTTAATTGGATGTTGGTCCGCTCAATCGACTCGGTGGCAAACGTGATTCTCTCAAGATTCTTCATGGCAGGCACCGTTTTCTCACCCTGTTTGCGCACCATTTCCTGTTTGGTCTTCCCCACATCGCTCGCATTCTGGGTTTTCTCGAAGATGATGTATTTGATATCGATATTCTGCACGTCCTTGAACGACTTGTTCTCAATCGTGATGTCGTAAACCCACTCTTCCTTTGCCAGGTTCAATCCCGCCTTCATCTGCTTTTCTGCACTGACCTTTCTTGCCGCTTTGGTGATGCCGAAAGAATAGCCGCTGTCTGCACACAGTGAAGACGCGCTGAATATAACCGCCAATAATACCCCAATCGATGTTTTCATTCCGGTTCAGATCGAATCAAAACCGGGGCGAACAGTCAAAACTTTCCCCCGTGGCAATACCTGAGGAGTTGTCGGCGCTGCCGGGGGCGACATCCCTCCATTGATTGCGCTTACGCGCGGATCAGGGTTGGCATCCGGCCGCTGGTTTGCTAGTTGTTGGTTTTTCCATGAACAAGCTCAGCACATCCATCCGGCAGGCAGCCAAAGACGGAAAACTTCTCGACGCCTCCTCGGAAAACATCCTCGCCCTGCTCGCGGGCAGCACGTCGCCGGTTTACGGGGCTTCCATCGCCGAACTCGTGGCGGCGGGAAATTGGAAGGAGCTCGACAACCGGTTTTTCCGCACGCTTGCGTTCGGAACGGGCGGGCTCCGCGGCAAGACGATCGGAGCCGTTGTCACAAAATCCGAGCAGGGGTTGCCCCAGCCGCTCGGGCGTCCGGAATTCCCCTGCGTCGGCACGAACGCGATGAACACCTACAGCATCAGCCGCGCAACCCAGGGGCTCGTCGGCTATGTCCTCGAACATTTTCAAAGAAGCGGACGGCGCGGACGCCCGGCGATCTGCATCTGCCATGACACGCGGTTTTTCTCCCGCGAGTTCGCCGAGCTCGCCGCGAAGGTCATCACCGACCACGGCTGCGACGCCTATCTCTTCGAGTGCCCGCGCTCGACGCCGGAGCTCTCGTTCGCCGTCCGCCACGTCAGGGCCCAGGCCGGCATCAACCTCACCGCCAGCCACAACCCCCCGCAATACAACGGCTACAAAGTCTATTTCGAGGACGGGTGCCAGGTCGTCGAGCCCCACGCGAGCGCGATCATCAAACGGGTCAACGCGGTCAACTCCGAGG
>Ga0194054_10001592_pt1 | contig 10764 bp, 6 predicted proteins | sample SepL2210m_MetaG_FD_163628 | JGI IMG/M metagenome (GOLD analysis project Ga0194054, IMG submission 163628) | Anoxic zone freshwater microbial communities from boreal shield lake in IISD Experimental Lakes Area, Ontario, Canada - Sep2016-L227-10m | ecosystem: Environmental > Aquatic > Freshwater >... | reverse complement strand
GAGGTGGACACCAACACCGGCATCCCCAACCTCTCGCGCGTGCAGGCCACGATCGAAACCCCCGCCGTAGCCCCCTCGGCAAACCGCTCGAAATACACGTTCGTCACCCTGATCGGCTATTGATGTGAACCCCGCCCGGACCGCTTTCAAAAAATCCGCCTTCACGCTCCTCGAGCTTCTGGTCGCGATGGTGGTTTTTGCGCTCCTGCTCGTGATGCTCCTGGGCATGGTGGACACCTCGGCGAAACTTTGGCGGGACGGGGAGGGCCGGGTGGATTCGTATCGCGAGGCGCGCGCCGCCCTCGGCGTCATGTCGCGCGACCTTGGAAACCTCGTTGCCACAACAAACACCGGGCAGTTCCTCCTCAAGTCGAATGCCCACCAGCTCGTGCCTGCGATCGCCGGCATCACCACGAACTCGGCCGTCTTCTTCCTCTCCGCCCTTCCCGCCGGCGCCCAGGATCCCGCATCGAACCGGAGCGATGTCTGCCAGGTCGGCTACTTTTTGGCGTTTGGAAAAAGCTCCGGCGCGTCGAACGCCCCGGTGAACACGATGAACATCTACCGCTACCTGCTCAGCAGCGACCCCGCGTTCCATCGCCTCACCAACCCCTCGCCGCCGCTCTTCCCGGGCGATCTCGCCACGGCGGGCGATCCGCGCGTGGAGCTCCTCGCCCGCAACATCACCTCCCTCACCCTCATCGCCTATACCGCCACCAACAACTCCCTCACGAACTTCGACTCGACCAACACCCCGATCCCGGACCTCGTCGAAATCCGCATCTCGGCGGTCAACCAGGACACCGCAAAAAAACTCGGCGGCAACATGGCGGATTGGACCGACCCCAACAGCCCGGCGATCCGCGCCGCCGTCCAGTCCTTCTCCACCCGCATCAAAATCAACCGCCCGCAGCAGGCCCCCTGACAGCATGAACAGGGCCCCGGGGAACAAACTTTGCGGGACGGCCGAGCGGAGCGTCCCCCGTGCAGCGTGCGCGCTCTCCCCGCGTCCCGCCTTCCGCCTGCCCCATCCCGCCTCCTCCCCTGCCTCCTCGCTCATCACCACCCTCCTCGTCCTCGTCGTCCTCTCCACCATCGTCGTCGCCTTCCTCCAGAGCATGAGCATCGAAAGGCACGTCGCGCAAAGTGCCTCCCGTATTCTTCAGGCCAGGTTGCTTGCCGACGCCGCGGTAGACGATGCGGTCCAACGGCTGCTCACCACAACAACAAACGGGCCGCTCGCCAGCATTTGGGACCGGGACACATTGGGAAACCCTTACCTTTTTCTCGGCAAGCGAATCCTTCGCGGAAACCTTGTTGTCACGACGAGGGTTCCGCTTTTTTCAACAGCCGCAGGATCCGCCGGCTACTTCGAAAACCTTTCGGCGGCCCGGATCGTCACGAACCTGATGAGCGTTGCAGATCTGGATGCTTTCGGAAACCAAGTCACGCGCTCAGTAACTTCCGAGGCGGATCTCATTGCAAAAATGAATGCGCCGTCGCCCACCCACTCCAATGGAATGGCCGGTCTGACGGACGGCTCCGGCGGCCCGCGGCCGCTTCCCGTCAACTGGACATACGTCCGGGACACCGGCGGACGGGTGGTCGGGCGCTACGCGTTTTGGGTGGATGACGAGTGCAGCAAGCTGGATCTCCGCTTCGCAGGTCAGGCCGCAAATGCCACAGGCACTCACAGTAGAAGCAACGCCACCAATCTCTCTAATCTCTCCGACCTCTCCCTTCTGGCTCTGACAAACGCTCCGGTTTACGCGACAACCAAGGACATCGCGAACCTGCTGGCCTTGCGAACGCTGACTAACGGGGGTTCAGAGCCTTCGATGGTTCAGTATCCGCTCGCCCCGGTCTCACCGGGATTGGACGCCGCCACCTGGCAGCGCATGCGGCCCTTCGTTACCGTTCACTCGCTTCACGACGACCGCTCGCCCGACGGCAAACGCCGCCTGAACCTCAACGCTGTTGTTAGCGAATCTAACGCAGCCGCCCGCGTCCAGTTGGAAACCTTCGCCATCCGCGATGCCATCACAAACAGCCTGCCCGACTTCGGGCTAAGGTTTTACTCTGCCGATGCGGGCATCGCCACCAGCCCGACCGCCGCCGACCAGTTGGCTTATGTCACAAGGATTGCGGCGAATATCCGCGACGCGATCGATACAAACTCAGTCGCGACGATCATCCAGGCGGACGGCTCGGCCTACACATTCAACTCGCCGGATTTCATCCCGTATGGAACTCTCGCCAGCGACCTCCCGGTGGCTTTCGGAAAAGAAGAGGGACCGTTCCTTTCGGAATATTTCCGGATCGTGCGCGTGATCTCCCCGGATCCGCATCCCCCCACCGATTCGGACGCCCCGGTCGATATCACCGTCCGCTTTGCCCACTACATCGAGCTCCACAACCCGACAGGCCGGACGATCGCTTCCGCCGATCTTGGCCCGGATCCTTTTGTCATTCTCTCCAACAGGAGGTCATGGAATAACAACACGGTCGGCGGTTCGCCCTCGTTGCTTCGCCCGGCCGACATCAAAATCCGGCTCCCTTCCACCTTCACGATTCCGGCCGGTGGGTTTGCCGTTCTGACGACCGACGGCCCCCCTTGGCGGGACTCGCAAACGAATTTCATCGGGGTCGACTCGAACCGGTATGTTGCCGCCCCGGGCACGGGTGCCGGGCAATGGGAACTGGTCAATGCGGACGGCAAAGATATGCCGCTGGTCACCGGCTTCGAGGATTACACGGTGAGCGTCGCGGCCATCAGCACCGATCGATATGCCCTTCAAAACTCCACCCCGGCTGGGGCCGATTATTCCGACCAGCGCGAGCGGCTTGCCTTCGGAAACCAGGACGGCTTGATAGACTTCACGCTGCGGATTTATACAGACCAGAATAATTATCTGGGCCGGAATACCAACAACCCCGCATGGAGTTCCACTTTTCTGGCTGACTCCAAAACAGAAAGCCACAACACCTCGAACGGCTCCGATACAGAGCCGCGTTTAACGAGGGGCGATGTCCGCTCGAACACCGAGGTGTCCCGCATCGACACAAATACTTCCGCCTGCTGGAAGGACGGGGGTGCCGGCTATGGAAACACGCTCACAAACGGCAGCCAGCAGCAGACCCTCGGACAGACAAATTTCAACACTTCGCAAAACCACACCGGGGTCGCTCTCTGGCATCAGGGATGGTATGAATACACTTCCGATCCCGCCGGCAACCACTTCGTGGCCAACAAACCGATGGGCTCTCCCGGCGAACTCGGAGCCATTTACGATCCGGCGCGCCACGACATTGACGGGTTCCGCTCACAGGGAGCCACGCTTCGGATCGGCCATTCCGACTCTCCGACCAACAACCGGGCAAACTCGACCGGCACAAATTATGCCAACTGGCTCGGCGGCAGAGGATCGGATGACATCACCTCGACAAATTCCCTGCGGAACGCATCCCTGCTCATGGACGTCTTCCGGACAGATGACATCACCGCCGGGCGGGTGAACCCGAACAGCATCGTCCGGGATCCCGCAGGGCTCGCGCTGCGTGCGGCATTGGACCAATTTGTTTTTGAGTCCTCATCATCCAACCAGGCTTCCGCGACGCTCGCGGGGCACTCCTTGAACGCGACAACCACCCTTTCCTCCCTCCAAAACTTCGCGACAAATCCCACCAACGGATTTCTGGTTTCGGTCGGCGACATTTCCCGGGCCTCTGCCTTTTCCACCTCCACAAACGTGCTGACGGACGTATCGATGCTGGGGGTATCGGACGCCGGCCGGGAGGAGTTTATGAGACGGACGGCCTCGCTTCTCACCACGCAGAGCCTGGCCTTCACGGTTTTCATAAGGGCACAGGCCGGAAGCTTTGAGCGAACCCCCGCCGGGACGGATCGCTTCCGGATCAAGGCCGACACCGCGCGAGAAATGGTCGTCCAACTCCAGCCGGTTTACCCTCCGGCGGCCGATCCGCTCGTCCCCGCCGCGCCGGTGAGCTGGAATATTTTGTTTCCCCGCACCCTCAACTACTGATGAAACCAACCCGGAGCCTTCTTTATTTTTCGGCCGCCTTCCTTGCGGGCGGCGCGCCGCTCGTGGCGCAGATCAACAGCAGCGCGGAGAAGCCCCGGGTCGCTTCCATCAAGATCCTGAACGCATGCGACACCGCGCAGCCGGACCGCTGGCGCACCGGCCTGGATCTGAAATTCAAGGATCGAGCCATCGGGCGTGACATACGGATCGGCGAACGCGGGCCGGTCGGACGGATTTCGTTCACGGGAAAAGATTTTATTGAGGTCTTCCGCCACGGGGAGGACTCCCGGCCGCTGGCCCGCGTGCCAGCCACTCTCAAGGCGGGTTGCTACACCATTGTCGTTGTGGGACAACTCGACGCGGATTCCTCCAGCGTGGATGTCCAGGTCATCGAGGAATTTCCGATCCCGCAGGAGAGCCTCCGCCCGGGACAGTGCCGCGTGCAGCTATTGAATGCTGTGCGGAAGTTTCCGGTTGCGGTCGAAATCAACGGGCGGAAGCTCGCCCCGATCGCATGCGGGGAAATCCGCGAACTTTTTTTTCCGCCGGGAGAAATGGATATCGTCCTTCTCTTTTCGGATCTGCGCGGCGGGATCGGACGCCTTCAATCCGGGATGCTTGCCAAGGCCGGCGACAACTGCACGGCCGTCATCCAGCCATCCGCCGAGCGCTCCGACCGCCCGGAGTTGACGCGGGCGAATGCCGCCGCCGAAAGTCCCCAGGCACCTGTCCCGGACGACAAACCGCCCGGATAAAAACCCAGCCTCAGACATCCTGATGTCATCCAGAAAAATGGTGGGGCGAGGAAAAGAGAGGATCCCATTCGAGATGGAAATCTGCGCCCGTCCTGGGCGTTCGCTCCTCGCACGCTTTTCTTGCACGTCAGGATGTCCGAAGTTGCGGAACCCGCGGCCCTGTGGCAGCATCCGTTTTCTCAACCTACGAAAATCATGTCAAAATCACCACCGCCGTTCCAATTTCAGAAGCCGTTTCCGCTTGGCGGAGACACGACGGAATACAAAAAGCTGACCGGCGAGTTTGTTTCGGTCGGCACGTTCGAGGGCGAGCCGGTGCTGAAGGTCGAGGCCGGCGGGCTGACGCATCTGGCGCAGGCGGCGATGCGGGACGTCTCGTTTTTGCTGCGTCCGGCGCACCTGGCACAGGTGGCGGAGATCCTCGACGACCCGGAGGCGAGCGACAACGACCGAACCGTGGCGCTCGCGCTGCTGCGGAATGCGGAGGTCGCGGCGCAGGGGGTGCTTCCGTTCTGTCAGGATACCGGCACGGCGACCGTGGTCGGAAAAAAAGGGGGGCAGGTCTGGACTGGCGGGCACGACGAGGAAGCACTCGCGCGCGGGATTTACAACACCTACACCGGAGAGAACCTGCGCTACTCGCAGACGGCTCCGGTCACGATGTATGACGAGGTCAACACCGGGACCAACCTCCCCGCGCAGATCGACCTCTACGCCGCCGACGGCATGTCGTATGATTTTCTTTTCGTAGCCAAAGGCGGCGGCTCGGCGAACAAGACCTATCTTTTCCAGGAGACCAAGGCGCTCCTGAACCCGGCGAGCCTCGAGAAGTTTTTGACCGAAAAGATGAGGTCGCTCGGGACGGCCGCATGCCCGCCGTATCACCTCGTTTTCGTGATCGGGGGCACCTCGGCCGAGGCGTGCCTGAAGACGGTGAAGCTCGCGAGCGCGAAATATCTCGACGCGCTGCCGACCGAGGGCAACGCGCTCGGGCAGGCGTTCCGCGATGTCGCGCTCGAGGACAAAATCCTGAAGGCCGCGCAGGAGTGCGGGATCGGCGCGCAGTTCGGCGGCAAGTATTTCGCACTCGACGTGCGGATCGTGCGCCTTCCGCGCCACGGCGCGTCGTGTCCGGTCGGGATAGGAGTTTCGTGTTCGGCCGACCGGAATATCAAGGCGCGCATTGACAAGGACGGGCTCTGGATCGAGGCGCTTGAGACGAACCCCGGCCGGTTCATCCCCGACCGCCACCGGCAGGCCACGGCGAAGCACAGCGTCAAAATCGATCTCAACCGCCCGATGCCCGCGATCCTCGCCGAGCTTTCGAAGCACCCGGTGACGACGCAGCTCGAGCTCACCGGAACGATCATCGTCGCGCGCGACATCGCCCACGCGAAGCTCAAGGAGCGCCTCGACCGAGGCGAGGGGCTCCCGCAGTATTTCAAGGATCATCCGGTCTATTACGCCGGCCCCGCCAAGACGCCGAAGGGCCTGCCCTCGGGCTCGTTCGGCCCGACCACCGCCGGACGCATGGACAGCTACGTGGATCTCTTCCAGTCGAACGGAGGGTCGCTGGTCATGATCGCCAAGGGGAACCGCAGCCAGCAGGTCACCGACGCCTGCAAAAAACACGGCGGATTCTACCTCGGCTCGATCGGCGGGCCGGCCGCCATCCTCGCGAAGGAAAATATCCGGAAGGTCGAGATGCTCGAATTCCCCGAGCTCGGCATGGAGGCGGTCTGGAAAATCGAGGTCGTGGACTTCCCGGCATTCATCCTCGTGGACGACAAGGGGAACGATTTCTTCCAGCAGATCAAGCCGTGCGCGAGCTGTGCGCTCGGAGCCGTCGCGACTTAAGCGGCCAGCGGCAGGCGGATCGTGAAGATGGTTCCGCCGCCGTCGCGGCTGACGATCGCGATTTTGCCATCCATGCGCTGCAGCGCCTCGGCGACGATTGCGAGGCCGAGGCCTGTGCCGGCGATTCCCGCCGTGTTTGAGGCCCTGTAAAACGGCTCATAGAGCGACGGGAGATCGGCTTCCGGGATCCCTCGTCCCTGGTCTTCGATTTGGATGACGGCCGAAGCCTTCTCCCGTTGGAGCCGCAGAACGACGGGCGTCCCCTCGGGCGAGTATTTCGCCGCGTTGTCGAGAAGGTTGGTCACCGCGCGCTTGAGCAGGGAGGGAATCCCGGTGCAGGAAACCGGCGAGCTGCTGCACTCGAAGGTGATCTCCCGTGGGTTGAGCGATGCGGCACGGAACTCCTCCACGGTCTGCCGCAGGAAGTCCTCCAGAGGGATTTCAGAGAGAGGATCCGCCTGCGGGTTGCTCCCGATGGAGCCGAGAGCCAGGACATCGGAGACGATGCCGACCATGTAGTCGGTAGTTTTGGTGATGCTTTGCAGGGTGCGTTGAACGGTGGCCTCGTCCATCATTTCGCGACGGGAAGAAAGGAGGTCGGCGGCGAGCCGGATCGAGGCCAGCGGGGTGCGGAACTCATGAGATGCCATCGAGATCAGTCGGCTTTTGATCTCTGCGGTCAGGCGCTTTTCTGTGATGTCGGAATGTGTCCCCGACATGCGCAGCGGCTTGCCATCGGGCGACCACTCGGACACCTTCCCGCGATCCCATACCCAGACCCAGCTCCCGTTCTTGTGGAGCATCCGGCACTCGAAATCGTAATACTCCAGCTCGCGGGCAAACACTTTTTCGAGCAGCCCGTTCGAGCGGGCGAGGTCGTCCGGGTGGCACAGCCGGGCCCATGTCCCGATATCGGTGGGCTCGAGTTCCCGGAGCTCGTAGCCCACGATCTCCGCCCAGCGCTCGTTGAACTCGACCTGCCCGCTGGGGATCATCCAGTCCCACGTTCCCACGCGGGTGCCCTCGATGACCATGGCGAGCTTTTCGCACTGAGCCGCCAAGTCGGCCCGCGCGCTCTCCAGCTCGCGCTGGGTGTTCCAGTGGCCGACCAGCGAATGAATCAGCAGGGAAAATTCTTCCGGGACGAATGGTTTGCGGACGAAAAAAACCTCCTGCTGCAGGGTCGAGCGGATCTCGGGAAGAGACACATCGGAAAACGCGGAGCAGATCACGACATTGATCTCCGGGTCGATTTTCCGGAGTTGGATGGCGGCCGCCAGCCCGCTGAGGACAGGCATCCGCATATCCATGATGCAGAGCGGGTGGTGGTCGCCCGACTTCACCGTCCGCTCGTATTCCTTGATGAGCTCGCGGGGATCCGAAAACGTGAGGCACGCCAGATCCGGCGGGCGCGTGGAAACTTGAGATCCCAGGATATCAAATTCCGGTGCTTTCGACGGCGAAAAGAGCTTCCGGTAAAAATCCAGAATCTCCGGGTCGTCGTCGCAGATGAGGAGGGTGTTATTTGGCATTTTTTATTTCCGATTTGACGAGGGCGCCTTTCCCCCGCCCTCGGCTTTCGACCGTGAGGCGTCCGTTGGATGCCGAGAGAAAGACGGCGAACGAATGCAGGCCGAGGCCGTGTCCGCCCGGCTTGGTGGTGAATCCGGCGGTCATGACGCCGGGAAGATTTTCCGAGGAGATCCCTTCGCCGTCGTCCTCCACGGTCACGGTGGCTCCGTCCGGAGTGCGCCGGCACCGAACCGAGATCTTGCCGGACGCGCCGGTGGCTTCGACCGCATTTTTGATGATGTTCTCGATCCCTTGGCGGATCGGTTCGCGGTGGTTGCGGAGCACGACATCCGGATCGGTCTGCAGGGAGATGTTGTCGCGTTGGTACTGCGCACACAGGCCGGCGAGGAGTTCGGAAAGCGAAAACTTTTCCGTCGGCAGGCGGCCGGCTGCGAGGAACCCGGCCTGCTGGTGGGAGATCGTCTGCTTGATCGAGGTGTTGATCCGGGAAATTTCCGTGGCGGTCGCCTCGATGACGGGGACGGTCTTATCCAGGAGGACCTCCTTGAACCGACGCAGCGTCTCCCGGGCCCCCTCGCCGCCGGCCTCCAGCCTGCGGAAGACGTCGGGATACTGCCGGGTGCTCTTCACGACGGCATCGAAATCGAACAGGTGCGATTCCATGCGCGTGATCGCGTTGCCGACATTGTGGAGATACCCGCTGGCCGATTCGTAGAGCCCGCGCGTGTAGGCGAGCTCGGCCTCCTTTTCCTTCATCTCCGAGCGGACGCCGGCTTCGACGAGATCCTTCGCGCGCTGCGCCAGCTCGCGGGACATCGTGTTGAAGTTGTCGGTGAGCTGGTCGATCTCCTCGATTCCGCTGGGCGGGACGGACGTGCTGCCTGTCCCGATCCCGGCGGTGGCGAGCGTGAGCCTCTCCACCGGGCGCGCGATTTCCGCGGCCATCCGGCGGGCGCGGGTTCTGAGAAACACGAAGAACGCGAGGTAGAACGCGAGCATTCCGGCGATGGCGAAATATCCGATGATCTGGGAGATTCGGGCGAGGCGGTTCACCGACCCGAAGACCTGGGAATGCCGGATCACGACAAACAGGTGCCAGCCGGTTTCCGGGATCAGGCCCTGGGCCACGAAGACCGGCTCCGACCGGGCGGAGATTTCCCGGAGAGCGGCGTTCGAGGAATAGAGCTCACGGAAACCGGCCACCAGAGCGGGATCGGCGGTCTGGAAGAGGCTGAACTCCTCGGGCTTGAGCTGCTCCTTGCTGATCGTCTCCGAGTAAACGTGCGACTTGAGCTCGCGGAGGCCGAACAGGTTTTCCACGTCCTCCGACATCGCAAGGATCATCCCCTTGTCGTCGGCGAGAAATGCCGAGGCCCCCCAGGGCAGGTTTTTTTTCAGGATCCCGCTCACGATTTTTTCCACGGTCACGTCGAGCCCGACGACCCCTTCGAGCGTGTCGCCGAGGTAGACCGGGGCGATACACGAGAGCATCCACCCCTGGCCGGCCGGATCCAGATACACGCCGGTCCAGACCGGCTGGCGCGCGGGGTTGTGCTTCGCATCCGCGAGGTAATAAAAGTTGTAGTCCTCCATGTGGAGATCCGCCGGGTATTGCTCCCAGACCTTTTCCATGAACGGGTAGAGCCGGTTCATTTCGCCCGGGGTGTTGATGTAGGACGCGACCACGTTCGGCGCGTCGGTCACCATGTGGCGGTAGAGCGGGTTGAGGGCGGCGGATTTTTCCGCGATCAGCATCTCTCTCTCGCCGAATTTTCCCGTGGCGGAAATGTAGAGGCTCGACCCGTCCTGGAGGTTCGTCTGGTGGAGCGAGCCGTTCGCCGCCTTTGCAAACGCGGGCTTTTCGCCGGGGATCTCGAACGTGTTCGGGTGCGCAAAAACCTCCCGGTGGGCGGCCGCAAAAAATTTTGTTTCGCGGGCGATGAGGGCGAAGTTGGCGTTGATCGAGTCGGCGGACTGGGAGACGAGGCCCGGGAGCACCGCCTGAACCTCGCCCTTCAGCGTCTCTTCGGTCTGCCGCCCGTTGTAGGCATTGATCCCGAAATACATCGCCAGCAGGAGGATCTCGATCGTCAGGATCGACAGCAGCGCGCTCCGCGCGTAGTGCCGGAAAATCAGCGCGTCCAGGCGGGATTTTTTCATGGGCGGAAATTTTCTTCGTCGTGCGGTCTCATGCCTGCGGATCCGGGCCTCCGTCGGCTCCGCCCTCCGCGAGCGGCAGGCGAAGGGTGAAGATACTTCCTCCGCCGGGGCGTTGGGAGTATTCGACATTTCCGTCCATGCGATGCATGGCTTCGAAGACAAGCGGGAGCCCGAGGCCGGTGCCGGGGATCCCGGTGCTGTTCGAGGCCCTGTAAAAAAGATCGTAGAGGAAAGGAACCTCCGCATCGGGGATCCCTATTCCGTGATCCTCGACCTGGATCACCGCCGTCCGGCCGTCGCGCCGGAGCCTCAAAACAATCGGCGAGCCGGGCGGAGCGTATTTGACGGCGTTGCCGAGAAGGTTGAACAGCGCACGCTTGAGCAGGATGGGGTACCCGCGGGCGAGCACCGGCACG
>Ga0194054_10001589_pt1 | contig 10781 bp, 7 predicted proteins | sample SepL2210m_MetaG_FD_163628 | JGI IMG/M metagenome (GOLD analysis project Ga0194054, IMG submission 163628) | Anoxic zone freshwater microbial communities from boreal shield lake in IISD Experimental Lakes Area, Ontario, Canada - Sep2016-L227-10m | ecosystem: Environmental > Aquatic > Freshwater >... | reverse complement strand
GGATGGGCCCGCGGAGCACGGCGCGGTTCGTGGCCGCATCGCCCGATACGCTCGCGGCCGCGATTACCACCACCTCATTCCGAAACGTCTGCGGGCGTTTGATCACGCTCTGACCGCCGAAGGCGGGCGGCAGCGGTGTTTTGTGGATTCCGGCCCGATCTTGGAACGCGATTTTGCCGCGAAGGCCGGTCTGGTCTGGCACGGGAAGAGCGCCATGGCGGTTCACCCGAAGCTCGGGACGGAATTTTTCCTTGCCGCTATCATCACAACCATTGAGCTTGAGGAAGATATGCCGATGCGCGACCGTTGCGGAAAGTGCGCGCGATGCATCGTGGCATGCCCCTCCAACGCCATTGTCGCTCCGCACAAAGTCGATGCCAGGCGATGCCTTTCCTACTGGACGATCGAACACAAGGGACCACTGCCGGAGTGGATCCGCCCGCTCCTCGGCGACAGGATCTTCGGATGCGACGACTGCCTGGACGCCTGTCCATGGAATCGGTTTGCGCAAACCGCACAGGAGGCGGATTTCCGGGCCCGCGCGTCTTCGCAATGGCCGCTGCGTGATTATCTGGGGTTGGACGACGAGAGGTTTCGGAAACTTTTCGAGGGCTCGCCGATCCGCCGCGCGGGACGACAGGGATTTCTCCGCAACGTCTGCACCGCTCTTGGAAATGTCGGGTCTGAGGAAGACTGTCCTGCCCTGGGGAAAGCCCTCCTCGACAGCGATCCCGTCGTCGCCGAACACGCGGTATGGGCGATCGGGCAAATCGGAGCGGCTACCACGGCGGGGGCTTCCGGAGGAAGGAAGCCCGCCATTACGGAAGGGGACGGGTCGTAATTGACGGCAACGTATTTCCGGGGAGTCGAAGCAATGCAGGTTCAAAATCCCGGGAAATATGGATTGGAGTTTGTTCCACCAAAGCCGATGTGTGGCCGCGCCATGATTGAAAGAATCGTCTCAGGCGATGTCGCGGGAGAAACGGCAACTGCCCGCCGGACCGGAATTTCCGTGGTGTTGGTCGAATCCGCAGGAAATGCCCGCCGGATTTCCGGTTTTTGTAAGGATGCCGGGGAAGCGGCTATTGCTCTACGAATTTCCGGCACTGAACTTGTCGCCGCCGCCGCACGGGGGCACTGCGTCGGTTGGCAGCATTCTGCCATTTGCAGGAGATTCATTTCCTTTGGCGCGCCTTTCTTTCCGATCCGGAGGATGAGTTCATTTTGGAACTGGCATTTGCTGCCCACGCCGGTTATCAGTCTGGGCGCTGAGGGTCGCCTCAGGGACAGTGGGGTTGTTCTACTTCTGGATCGGAATCTTTTGGAAGGTCATGCCTTAGAAGGTTTCCAGCGGGTCGTTTCCCGCCCCGGCAAAGGCCAGGCATCAGAATTACGGGCGTTTCTTGAAGCCCCAGATCAACCAGCAGGCCAGCGCCACCAGCAGGATCAGCCACCAGAAATAGCGCAGTTCCCGGGCGGCCATTTCCGTAAAGGCAAACGCGCCGGGAAAGATCAGGAACAGCCCCACGCAGACCGAGAAAAGCACCGCCGTCTGCAGCAGGGCGCGCGCACGCGGACTCATCATGGCTTGGGGGGCTGCGCGAGCGCGCCAAGCGGCAACAGCAGGTTCGGACCGGAATTGTTCGGATCCGATGGCACGACCAGAGGGGATTTCCCATCCCACTTCTCGACGATTTGCAGCCGGAGAAAGGCCGGATTGAGTTTCAACGCCTCACCCCGCACGCGGATCGCCCGTGCCTCGCCCTCGGCGCGAATCACCGCCGTGTCCGCTTCGACCTTGGTTTGCACCTGAGTGAACCTGGCCCGCTCGGCCTCCTGCTCGGCCACCATTTTGGCTTCGATGGCGGCTTCCAGTTCCTTGGAAAGCTGGATGTCTCGAATGACGATGTCTTCCACGAAAAGAATTTCGCCAATCTTCAACCGCGCGGCGGCAACGGCACTTTTTTTAACCTGGTCGCGACGTTTGACGATGAGATCGGCCGTCAGCGCGGCGGTGACTTCCTTGAGCGCCTCCTGCACGCGCGGGGCGATGAGGCTGTCGAACGGGTCCCCGGCGTATTGCCGGAAAATCTGCACGACAGACTTCTCTGGAACGCGATATAGCACGCGCGCTTCCACCGTGAGCTGCTGGAGATCCGATGAAAAGCAGTCCGCTTTCAGGGGGACCGTGTGTTGTTGGATCGACACCGGAACAATCTCCGTGATGAGCGGCATGCGGAAACCGAACCCCTCCGGCAGGAACTGATCCGCCGCCTTGCCGAGGGTAATTTTTACGCCGCGCGTGCCGGGTTGGATAATGTAACTGGATGCAGCGCCGACGATGACGAGCACCAACAGGACGACCGCGCCTGTGATTAATTTGAAAAGCAATGGCGGCATCTGCGTGTTGGCATCGGGGCCGCGCCAGTTGGGAGAACGGGATATGCTGTCGGACATGGTATTATTTGTTGCGTCGTTCGAGGTCGGACAGTGTCATGAGAACGTTGCTGCCGCTCCCGATGATGCGCGGGGCAACGCCATCCCAGCGATCCACGATCTGGAGTTCGACAAACGCCGGATTTTCCTTGAGCGCCTCGCCGCGTATGACGATGGATTTGGCCTCGCCCTCGGCCTTGATGAAGGTCGTGTTCGCCTCAATTTGGGCGCGTTGCTGGGTGAATTTGGCCTTCGAGGCATCCTGTTCCTGGACCATCTTCTGTTCAATGGCTTGTTTGAGTTCCCGGGTCAAGGCGATGTCCTCTACAACAATGTCCTCAACAATCAACAGATCCCCGATCTTCGTCCGGGCAAGGTCGAGGGCGCGTGACTTGATGAGTTCGCGGTTCTTTACGATTTGCTCCGCGCTCTGCTGCGCGGCGGCTTCCTTGAGCGCCTCCTGAACACGGGGCGCGATGAGGGTTTCAAATGCGTCGCCGCGATAGCCTTGAAACAATTTGACGACCGCGCCTTCCGGGATCCGGTAGAGCACGCGCAAGACCACCGACACTTGCTGCAAGTCCGCCGAGTAACACTCGGCTTTCTCCATGGACGTCTGCTGGCGGATGGAGACGGGATAAATCATGGTGATGAACGGCGGCTTGAATCCGAATCCTTCGGGTTTGAAGGCCGGGGACACCTTGCCGAGGGTCACCTCCACGCCCCGATAGCCGGGCTGGATGACATACGTTCCAGATGACGCCATGATGGCCGCGGAGAAAATCAATATCGCAAACCCAATCGCCCTTGCCATGTTTTGTGGACTCATAATGCTTTCGGTCGGATGAAACCTGACTTCGCTGGCTGGGATGGCAAGGAGAAACGACGTTCGTCGGGCTGGAATCGGGCAACGTGTGGCCAGCCACCAATCCCGCCCGCAGTTCATGGACGCTCGCCTTTGCAATCGAACTTGCCGGCCGCGACGCCAAAACGCTTTCGTCGGTCATTGCCCGCCTCGGTGTCGCCGACGTGCGCGCATTTGGCCTTGTCTGGGATGACTGCGAAGAGATTCTTCGCAAACTCGGTTTTTCCCCCGCGTCGAAGTGGTGGCTGCGTAATTTGTTGCGTTACGCCCGGTGTTGACGAGTAGCACAATGACGGATTACGAGGTATTCGAGTGTCTGCAAATCCTCGGCAAGAAGTGGGGCGACCTCGACGGCTGAATTTCCCCATGCCATCTTCTCGAAATGCTGCAGATCAAGATCGCGGAAGCCATCGAGGCGACGAATGAGAAAAGCCCGGATTCCACAACCTCTGCCAGCGCGATCCGGCGATTCTCGAAATCGTCGGCGAAAAGCAGCGGCGGCAAATCGAAACCGAATGCGCCGCGCTTTCGGTGGAGGCGGAGGAACGTGCAAAACAGGTCGAGGAATTGACCGGCGAACCAGCCGTCGGCTCAACTCCCGCGTAAATGCCTTCTTCCCTTTGCAGGTTGGATAGCAACGCCTTTGACTTTTTATATTCAAGCCGAGCGTCCGCAGCAGGCCTTGAATTTTTTGCCGCTCCCGCACGGGCAGGGGTCGTTGCGGCCGACCTTCGGGAGCTCGCGTTTGATCGGGAGTTCGATCTTCGGCGTCGGCGACAAATCCGCGGGTGCGCCGGGTTCGTCCGAAATGGCGGGCGACGTGCGGACGCGGGCGGCGGGGTCGGTGCGGAGGAGGCTTTGCGGGAGGCTGGCGAGAAGCTGTTCGAACGCCTGGAGGTTTGTCGTGCTGCGGAAGAGGTTGGTGAGGACCTCGGCCTTGATGTTGTCCATCAGCTCGACGAACATTCCATACGCGTCGTTCTTGTATTCGACGAGCGGATCTTTCTGTCCGAACGCGCGGAGATAGACGGCCTCGCGGAGTCCGTCCATCGCGTAGAGGTGTTCCTGCCAGAGGCGGTCCACGGCGTTGAGGAGGATGTAGCGCTCGAGCCCGCGGAGGGCGTCGGGATTTTCCAGGGCGGCCTTGCGCTCGTAGGCGTCGCGGATCGTTTCCGTGAGAAACTTCCCGTTGTCCTCGACCGAGCGGGTGTCGAGCGCCGCCTTCGCGCGGCTGAGCCCGAGCGGGAACGTCGAGTTGATCCACTGGAGGAGACCGTCCGGATCCGGCTCCTCGCCCTCGGGCACCTCCAGAAATTCCGCGACTTTTTTCGGGACGACTTCGGTGATGACCTCGTGGATGAGCGTGCGGGTGTTCTCGGAATCCATGACCTCGTTGCGGTAGCCGTAAACGACTTCGCGCTGCTGGTTCATCACGTCATCGAACTCCAGCGTGCGGCGGCGCATCAGGTAGTTCCGCTGCTCGACCCGCTTCTGGGCGGTTTCGACACTTTTGTTCAGCCACGGATGTTCGAGCTCCTCGCCTTCCTTGAGGCCGAACGTCTCCATGATTTTTGTCATCCGGTCGCTGGCGCCGAAATTCCGCATGAGGTCGTCCTCGAAGCTGACGTAGAACCGCGAGCGTCCGGGGTCGCCCTGGCGGGCGCAGCGCCCGCGGAGCTGGCGGTCGATGCGACGCGACTCGTGGCGTTCGGTGCCGACGACGTAGAGCCCGCCGAGCCCGGGGACTCCCTCGCCGAGTTTGATGTCGGTGCCGCGTCCGGCCATGTTCGTGGAAATCGTCACCGCCCCGCGGAGGCCGGCGCGCGCGACGATCTCGGCTTCCTGCATGTGGTATTTCGCGTTCAGGACCGTGTGCGGGATCTTCTGGAGCTTGAGCATCCGGCTGAGCAACTCGCTTGACTCGACGCTGGCGGTGCCGACGAGCACCGGCTGCCCGCGTCCGTGGGCTTCGCGGATCGCCTCGATCACCGCATGGTATTTTTCCCGGCGGGTTTTGTAGATCCGGTCGTTCTCGTCCAGCCGGGCAACTTTCCGGTTCGTGGGGATCACGTTCATGTCGAGCCGGTAGATGTCGTGGAACTCGTGAACCTCGGTCTCCGCCGTGCCGGTCATGCCGGCGAGCTTTTCGTAAAGCCGGAAATAATTCTGGATCGTGATCGTGGCGAGCGTCTGGGTTTCGCGGTCAATCTGGACGCCCTCCTTTGCCTCGACCGCCTGGTGGAGGCCGTCGCTCCAGCGGCGGCCGGGCATCTTGCGTCCGGTGAACGTGTCCACGATGAGAACTTTGTTGTCCTCGACGACGTATTCCACATCCTTGTCGTAGAGGCAGTAGGCTTTGAGGAGCTGCGCGATATTGTGGATCCGCTCCGCCTGCGCGTCGCAGTGCTGCTGGCGCCCGGCCTTTTTCTGGGCCTTCGCGGCGGTGTCGAGGATCGGATCGTTTTCGATGTCCGCGAACTCGGTGAGGAGGTCCGGGAGAACGAAGGCGTTCGGGTCGTCGGGGTTGAGGTAATCGCGGCCCTTCTCGGTGAGATCCGCGTCGTGCTGGCGTTCCTCGATCGTGAAGAAGAGCTCCTCCTTGAGCTCGACGAGCGCGGCCTTGCCGTCGGTGTCCTTGTAAAATTCAAGTTCGGCCTTGTCCATGACCCTGCGCATTTCGGGATCCTCCATCATGCGCAGAAGTGCCTTGTTGCGCGGCTGGCCGAGCTTGAGCTTGAAGAGCGTGCGTCCGGCCTCTTCGCGTTTGCCGGCTTCCAGAAGCTCCTTCGCGTCGGTGGCGAGGCGGTTGCAAAGCATCGTCTGCTTGCGCACGAGCTGCTCGATGAGCGGCTTGAACCGGTCGTATTGGTGGGTCGAAACCGTCGCGGGGCCGCTGATGATGAGCGGGGTGCGGGCCTCGTCAATGAGGATCGAGTCCACCTCGTCCACGATCGCGTAGTAGTGCCCGCGCTGGACCTGCTGCTCCCGGCTCGTGGCCATCCCGTTGTCGCGCAGGTAATCGAAGCCGAACTCGCTGTTCGTGCCGTAGGTGATGTCGCACTGGTATTGCTGGCGGCGGAATTCCGGAGGCTGGTCGTTCTGGATCACGCCGACCGTGAGCCCGAGAAACGTGTAAAGCTGGCCCATCCACTCCGCGTCGCGCTTGGCCAGGTAGTCGTTGACGGTGACCACATGCACGCCGCGCCCGGTGAGGGCGTTCAAATAAACCGCCAGCGTTGCAACGAGGGTTTTCCCCTCGCCGGTCGCCATCTCCGAGATCCGGCCCCGGTGGAGGATGATTCCGCCGATCAACTGCACGTCGAAATGCACCATGTTCCATGTCATCGGCTGGTCGCAGACCGTCATCTCGCGGCCCACCAGCCGCCGCGCGGAAGCTTTCACCACCGCGAACGCCTCGGGAAGAATCTCTTCCATCTCGGCCGCCAGCTTCTCGCTGTCGTCGATTTTTGAGAGCCGGTCCTTCCACTCCAGCGTCTTGGCGCGGAGGGCATCATCCGGGAGACTCGCGAAACCCGCCTCCCATTCGTTGATTTTGCGGACGATGGGCTGGAGACGGCGGACTTCCCGCTGGTTCTTGGAGCCGATGATTTTCTTGATGATCCAATTGAGCATGATGAGCAGACGAATTGTTCATCAAAGGCGGATTCCGCGAAAAGTAAAACGGGAAAATCGCGCCCGGGAAAATCGCGGGGGTGGGCCGGGCTGCGTTGAACGGTCGGGGAGCCGGGAAGAACGGCCCGGACGCCCGATTCAAAAACCTCTGTTTTCGGGGGTGCTCACGCTTCCCCCGACCGCGTTGCGGCGATGAACTCCGCCGCCGCGCGGCGGATCTCTCCGGCCACGTCGGCCCGGGCTTTGGCAAACTTCGGGCGGAACCACGGGAACAGCCCGAGCATGTCGTGGGTCACGAGAATCTGCCCGTCGCACCCGGGGCCGCTTCCGATGCCGATTGTCGGGATCTTCAGCGCGGCGGAAATCCGTTCGGCGACCGGGGGGTGCACCAGCTCCAGAACGAGCGCGCCAATGCCCGCTTCCTCCAGGGATTTCGCGTCCGATAAAAGCTTTTCCGCCTCCGCGTCCGAACGGCCCTTGATCCGGTAGCCGCCTTCCTCCCGCACGCGCTGCGGAAGCATCCCGAGGTGGCCGACGACCGCGATCCCGGCAGCCCGAATCGCCCCGACCGTCCGCATTCTTCCGCCTTCGATTTTCACCGCATCGGCTCCCGCTTCAACCAGCCGCGCGGAATTTTCCGCCGCCTCTTCCGGCGAGGGACAGCTCCCCGCAGGCAGGTCGGCGACCACCCAGGCCCGGCCCACTCCGCGTGCCACCGCCCGTGTGTGATGCAGCATGTCCTCCATCCGGACAGATGTCGTATCCGGATACCCCAACACCACCATCCCCAGAGAATCTCCGACCAGGATGATGTCCAGCCCGGCCTCGTCCAACAAGCGCGCCGTCGGGTAATCATACGCCGTCAAACACGCGATCTTCCGGGCCGATCGCTTCGCATCGAGCAAAGTTTTTGCTGTTGTCTTCACGGGATCAAAAGAACGTCTCATTTTAAAAGTGCTCCGCGACTTCTTTCAACCGGGGGTTTTCGGGCCGGGATTCGAAAGCCGCGCAGGCGTCGCGAACGGTCTGTCCTGCAAGAATCCGCTCCGGGCAGATGTCGGCCAGGGGTTTGAGGACGAAAAGGCGTTCGGCAATTCCCGGGTGTGGAAGAGTGAGCGGGCCGGCGGCGATCTCGATTTGGTCACAGTAAAGAAGATCCAAATCCATCGTGCGCGGCCCATGGAACGCATGCTCCTTCGGTCGTCCGAGCCGGCCCTCGATGTCCTGCAGCCGGGCCAGGAGATCAAGGGGCGAAAGGGAAGTGGACAGCTCGATGGCCGCGTTGAGAAAGGCCGCGGAACCGTCCGGGCAATCCACCGGATCGGTCTCGTAAATCTTCGAGCTCAGGAACGGGCCGGGGCCTTCGTGGAGGGCGAAGAGCTGACGGCGCGCTTCTTGAAAAAAACGCGGGCGGTCCCCGAGGTTCGATCCCAAGGCGATGCCGGCTCTCATGGCTTCGTCCGGCGGGCTTTCCCCAAGGGTGTGATTTCGCGGCTCATGGGTTTTCCTTCAGCCGCCCGCGCCGCCGGGATTGGGAATTGTGAAAAAGAATGTCGTGCCGTTTCCCGGTTCCGACTCGAACCAGATTTTCCCGCCATGTCGTTCCACGATCCGCTGGCACACTGCCAGGCCGATGCCGGTGCCGGGGTATTCCTCCCGTGTGTGCAGGCGCTGGAAGATCGCAAAAACCCGCTTCGCGTGCTGTGCCTCGATGCCGATGCCGTTGTCCTTGACCGCGAAGACCCACTCTCCCTGGCGTTCCTGCGCGGAGACGTGGATGCACGGAAGGTCTTTCCCCCGGAATTTGATGCCGTTGGCAAGGAGGTTCTGGAACACCAGAAGGAGATGCGAGGCGTCCGCGTGCACCGTCGGCAGGTCGGTGCTGGTAATGAGGGCCTGGGTCTCTTCGATCGTGACGGCCAGATTCCGGATCGCCTCGCCCAGGACGGCGTGCGCGTCGGTGAGTGCCAGCGGCCGGCCCCGCGTGCCGACGCGCGAATAGGCCAGAAGATCGTTGATGAGCGTCTGCATGCGGATGGCCCCGTCCACGGCATAATGGATATACTTCCGGGCCTTGTCATCGAGCTTGTCCTCATAACGCTTGGCCAGAAGCTGCGTGTAGCTCGAAACCATCCGCAGCGGCTCCTGCAAATCGTGCGAGGCGATGTAGGCGAACTGCTCGAGTTCCTTGTTCGAGTGTTCCAGGTCGGCCAGGGTGTGTTGCAATTTCTCCTCGGCCGCCTTGCGCTCGGTGATGTCCATAAAGACCGTGGCAAACCGGCCGGGCTGGGGGCGGAATGCCGCGACTTCAAAATGCCGCTTCAGGACGCGGCTGTATTCCGTGAACTCCACCCCCTCGCCGGTCAGCGCGACGTGCCCGTACCGCTCGATCCACAAAGGTTCCGTCTCCGGCATGATTTCCAGAGCGGTCCGTCCGATCACGTCCGCCGCACGAAGTCCGGTCATGCGCTCGAAAGCGGGGTTGACGGTGAGAAACCGGTAGTCCGCCGGATGCCCTGCGGCGTCACAAATGATCTCATGCACGGCGAAGCCGTCCAACATGCTCTCGAAAAGCAGGCGATAATTTTCCTGAACATCCAGTTTCTGCCGTTCGGCTTCATAGAGATCCCGGGCAAGGCTTGCCCGGAGACGATCATACCCCGTGGCGAGCCCCGCCGCGGTCAGCGCGATGAGGAATGCCACAAAGAGGCCGACGATGAGCGCTTCCTCGCGGGCGTCGGCGAGAAATTCCTCCTCGTCAATTTTTGTCACCATGAACCAAGGGGACCCCGGGATGCGCCGCAGATCGGCAATCACTTCCACTCCACGATAGTCTTTGCCGCGATACGCGCCGGCTCTTCCCAGCACCGCCTGCACAGCGGGCAGGTGGGTCTTCGTCATGGGCTCCCGTTTGTAAGAAAACTGGCCGGGCCGGGCCGGCCGTCTGTTCAAAAACAAGACGTCCTCCCCGTCCCTCGTCACCAGAAGCGTCTCGTTCGTGCGGGTGGGGACGGGCCAGAAATCCAGCAACGGGAAGAGGGATGTTGTCACGTCGCTGCGCAAAATCACGATGGCCAGGGGCCCGCCCCGGACGTCCTTCGCGAGCGAGACCGCATCGAGATAAACCCGCCCGTCTGAAACTTGGAAGAGGTCGGAGAGCTCGGTCTTCCCGGTTTTTCGGACGGACCGGATGGTGCGCGAGATGACCGGGGAAGCAATCGGATCCGATGTCCCGGCGGTCGTGAGGACGGTCTTCTCGTTGAGATCAAGCATCCACGCATCCGAGCACAGTCCCAGTTGCTTCCTGATCTTCAGGCTCTCGAGCAGCCCGGCCTTGAGGCCCTCGTTGCCCGGATCACGAAGCATCTCCGCCAGAGCATTCGCCATCAGCGGACCCCGTGCCACCAGCTCGGTGTTCAACAGGAGGTCTTTGATCATCTCCTGAAGCTGCGCGGATTTCAGCTCGGCGATGGCCGTGATCGTCTGCAGTTTGTTCCGGGATAATTTCGCCGCTTCCATCTCATAATAGCGGTGCCCTCCCGCCAACAAAACCAGCGTGACGAGCGTGAAAGCCAGCACCCAATAGCGACGCATCGGAAGACCGGTGGATTCTTTCAAGAGGAAATCGCTCATTGCTTCGGCTCGCTCAAGGGAATTCCTTGAGGAGAAAGGGTGGGCATTCTGCGACCCCGGGATCCTTTCGGCAATGATATTTCTTTTTGGACGCCCGGCAGCTTCCCGGATAGTTTGGCTGGCGGAATGACAACCGAATCACGCATCCGGGAGTTGGCCGGAGAGGTGGCCTCCGGGAGGTCCGCCGAATTGATAGCGGACCTGATTCAAACGG
>Ga0194054_10001588_pt1 | contig 10783 bp, 8 predicted proteins | sample SepL2210m_MetaG_FD_163628 | JGI IMG/M metagenome (GOLD analysis project Ga0194054, IMG submission 163628) | Anoxic zone freshwater microbial communities from boreal shield lake in IISD Experimental Lakes Area, Ontario, Canada - Sep2016-L227-10m | ecosystem: Environmental > Aquatic > Freshwater >... | reverse complement strand
GCCATGTCTGGAAAGACGATCACGGCATCGGGTTGCTTTGCCTGCTGCCAAAGCTTGAGGAATTCCCGATAGCCGAACCGGGCCTTCTCCAAGACTTCGTCTTTGGGGACCGGGGTCCATTCGCTCCGGGTTTCCATCCGGAACTGCTTTGCCTGCTTCAGAAATTCCTCGGTAATCTGGGACGAGGGCAACGAGCCATGGGTCTCCGGTTTGGCCTTCAGCGTGCTGATCAGCCCAACCGAGCGGCACCCCTTTTTATCGAGACGGGCCAAAATCCCCCGGAAGAAATTCCTGTCATCAAAGCAAACCTTGTTCTGGATGTGAAACGTCTCGTCCCCGAACATTTGGACGGACGAGGCCACCGGCAGCTTCAGGAGGCGGGGCAAATTATAGTAGTTGACCAATGGGAGGATGAGGCCTTGAATTGCCCGCGTCTCCACCGCCCTGAGGAGTTCCGGAAGAACCGTCCCCTGTCTCTTTTTCGGTCGGCGGTCCACAAAGACGGTAACTTTGATTCCCAGACGTTTCAGCTTCTTTTCCAGGCTACCCTGGAGGCTGCGGACGTAGCATCTCTCCTCGTCGATCCAAACATCCGAGGAATCGTAGTAGATTCCCACGCGGTCGAACGCCAGCCGACGCTCCCGCACATATGTCGCCGAACCGTGAAACCGGTCCAAAAGCCCCTCCTTCACGAGTTTGTTCAAGGCCGCATGGACCGTGGATTTACTGGTCTTCCAAAGCTCGGCAAGTTTGATCGTCGAGGGCAGCTCGGTCTTCGGGGCGATCTTGCCCGTGAGGATTTGCTCCCGGAGATTGTCGGAAACCGCCCTGTGGGCAACCTCCGATTGACCAACCTCAAAATCACTGAATTGTTCTTCCATAACGCAGAAACGGCTGGATCGAGCCGCAACAACATTGTATATACCAACTGTCTCCAAGGTTTTCAAGTATCAATTGAACGCGGCTTTGGTACTCCGAAAGTCGGGCCAAGGGAGGAGACTCAACGAAGTGGTTGATTGTGGTGGATCCGACCATTGGGAGAACACCTGCCGAAGGCAGCCCACAATGCGAGGCGAAGCCGAGGTAATCCAGAGCATAAACCGTGTTCTCCAGTTCCAATCCGAGATCCTCTCCGGCGTAGAGAACGCGAGCCTTGGGCATGAGTCCTTTAGACGAGATCTTCCCAGAGTCGGTAGTCCCGCTGCTCGTTGGCATCGGCCAAGGTGGACTTGGCAACCTTCTCCCTAAATCCGAGATGGTAGAGAGCTTCGCCCCGTGCGTTGAGACAGATGGCGATATCGCGCAGTCCTTCCCTCCAGGTCAGTTGCGCAAAGGCCATGCAGATCAACAAGCCGGACTCTAGTGATAACCCTCGCAAGAATCAAAAACCACCAGAGATGCACCCTCCGAAAAACCTCTTGACAAAAAATGAGTTTCGGCAGTTTATATACAGATTATCCTCATGCATCGGTATTTTTTAATTGGCACGGTCTTTTTCCGATGCGGTCTGCATTCTGTTCGCAGGCCTGAATCCTCTCCTTGCGCAGAAGAACCTCCCCCGAATCGAGTTTTATTCACTTGGGTTCAATACCTCGAAGCTTGCTTCGGCTTTTTCGGTTCGGTGGAAATGAAAAATCAGTAAATACCTCGGGGCTTGCCCCGGGGTTCTTTATTAACCTTTTCGAACTATTCAAAAATCAAGTGATTCCAAGGGACGCCCATATTGGTGACATCGAAATCGGAACAAGCGAAGTTGCCCACAAGGTGATTTTGCAAAAACTCCGTGAGCGGATCCTGTTAGGAAAGCTCGCTCCCGGCACGAAACTTCCCTCGACCACGGCATTGGCCTCGCGCTGGAAGACCAGCAGATCTACCATGCATACCGCGCTCAGCAACCTCGTCAAGGAGGGATTGCTGGAACGGAATCATGGCTCGGCAACGTATGTGAGCATGCGCCCCCGCACGCTTGACCGGGTCGGAATCTATTATGACTCTCCCCGGGTCTGGACGGACGAAGAAAGGGTGTTTGTCCGCAGTCTCCAGCGCCAACTCGAAGCGAAGCTCGCGAAGATGGGGATCAAAATCTCCGTCTTCGTGGATCGGCGTCCCAAAGCAAAGCAGCGGTTGGTTCTTCAGGAACTCAGCAGGGCGGTCGCCTACGGGGAAATCCAGGGCCTCATCATCGCGACTACCAATGACTTCAATTTGTCGGCTCTTCTGAACCTGCATCTGCCCCTATCTGTCATGACCGGAGACACCGAGATCGGCTGCAGGATAATGAGCTCCGAAAAGCAGATTTTTGGTAGCATTTTTCAGCGTCTTGCCAAAAAAAAGTGCCGCTCGGTCGGGCTAATCAGCTCGCTTCAGACGATCCCGGATCTGCCCAATTTGTCGGATGAGTTGTATTTTACGGCTCACTTCCTGAAGGAAGCGGAACGACACCGGATGCTGACCCGAAAGGAGTGGACCCGGGTTCCTCGCGAATATGTCGTCGAGAAAGCCCTCTACGGCTACAACGAATTCCACAGCTTGTGGGGCCAACCGGAACATCCCGAAGCGGTTCTCGTTTATCCCGACATGGTCGTCCGGGGCGTGATCACGGCGGCCCTTGAACTTGGGGCACACCTGTCGGAGAAGCTCACCTTTTGCTTCCACCGCAATGCCCACGTTGACATCCTGTGCCCGTTTCCAGCGCTCTGGACCATCACCGACGAGGCAAAAATCGCCGATGCTTTGATCGATCTCGTACGCCGCCAGCATGAGGGAAAACCGATTACTCCGGTGATCGTGCCTTCCATCTTCGAGGAGAGTCTCCGGACGGTGTAGTTTCTGTCTTCTCGTCAGGAATGATATGGCCATAACGAAAAATACATGAACCCAACGCTAACCTTTGATCTTTCCGCACCCATCGCCCCGCAAGGGCTTGGGGGCCTCGGGGCCGATCACTTCGGAAACGGGAGGCTCTTTGCGAAAATCTGCGCGCATGGCGGACTCATTGACATCGGCTACTGGGGTCGCCAGAACCTAGGGGCATACCACTTCTTCCACGGCGATCCGCAAAGTGCCTGGGTCAAGCTCCTCCGCGTCTATGCGGGCGTGGGCGAGGACCGGCAATACCTCACGCTGAACAACACCAGCCTCTATCCCTTTGGCTACTCCAGTCATGCCGACGTTGCTGGTGCGGAGTTCCAGCACGAGATGCTCCTGCTCCCGGACGCTCTGGTGCAGCGTTTTCGTGTCCTCGACAATCCCGAACGGACTCCGGTGCGGATCGAAATGCTTCATCAGGAAGCCTGCACGGCCACGAATCAAAACGATCGCACCTGGAGTGACATGGCATTTGATCCTTCCCTCAACGCTCTGATTGCATCCTGCACGGATCTGAATCCGGTGGTCCGCAAGGAGAGGGGCGGTGGCTCGCTGGCCCAGAAAGGAATGCCGCTCGCAGTCAAGGATTCCCCGAAGGCCACGACATGGGTCGGGATCGGCTGCGACTCGAAGCTGCATCACCATTGCGGCTACCACGCCCGCAGCAAGCACTACCTGGCTGGCTCGAAGATCAAGCGGACCGGCGCGGCGATCTTCCTGGTCTTCGCCAATTCGCGCAAGGAACTGGAGGCCCGGCTCAAAGTCCTCTCCAAATCCGTGCATTCTGAGTGTGACGCTTTGCTGGATGGCTATGCCGGGCGGCTGCGGGCAAGGCCGCAGGTCGAGACCGGCAATAAGGTTCTGAACTCCGCTTTCTCCCAGTATCCAGAGGTCATCCAGCAGATGAAACTTCCGGATCGCCCGGGAGCTGTACGCGCCACGTTGGCCGGCAACTTCGTCTGGGGTTGGGACGCATTGAACGTTCCGATGTCCAGTTGTCTCGCCAACGAGCCTGATGGTTCCGCAGAGGTTCTGCGGTTCTTTCAGCAGACGCGAACCAATAGCCTCGGCTTCCCCCACACGTTCACCACATCGTTTCAGCTATTTAACAAAGCATCCTTCGCCTCCCAGTGCCAGTTCATCGCCGCGCTTTATCATTATGTCTCGACCACGGGCGACCTCGCGCTGGCGAAGGAGCTGATGCCCACTTGCCGGTTCCTCCTGGATCGCTGCCGGGAGCGAATTGTCAAAGGGACTGGCCTTGTGGAAGGCGTTGCCCTGTGGCCCGACTTCCCGGAAGCCATGGAGGAAACCGGCTGCGACATTAGCTCGATGAACAACTCCCTAGTATATCAGGGGCTGCGTGCGATGGAGTTTCTGGCCGCCGCCCTCGGCGACAGCAAGCTCACCGCCGAGTGCCGGGACTGGGCGAAAGCCCTGCGTGCCAGCTTCGTCAAATACCTCTACGACGAGGAAAAGGGGTTCTTCATCTCAAGCTGCGATTCCCGCACCTTCCGGCCTCGCAAGCACTACTGCCCGCAGTCGATCTTCTGGCTCACACCGTTTGCGCGCGAACTGGTCTCGCACGCCCCACAACGCATCGCGGACTTCCTCAACAAGGAACTCCGCTCCGACAAATGCCTCCTGACATTGCCGCGCTGGGATTCCGCCTGGATGGCCGACGGCAACCAACTGGGATCTTCATTTCCGGCGGCAGACCATTTCTACCTCAACGCCCAAAAGCTCGTCGCCAACGCGGCGGGCCTGCGGCGATGGCTCGGTGATGTGGAGTGGTTCTGGCAGCGCCACACCGCGCCGGAGGCGTTCACGCCGGAGGCCGGGAACGATGCGGACTTCGGAGTGGATAACCCGGGCTGCAAACAGCTCCAGGCCTGCGCGACATGGTATGTCGGCCTCTATGCCGGACTCGCCGGACTGGACTTCGACCACGAAGGCCTGACGGTCACACCTTGGGGGGATCAACCTCTCCGCATCAATAACCTTCGTTTTCGGGGCTGCTCCGTGAACCTGGAAATCAAGGGGGCAGGCAGCCACGTGGGATCCCTGAAGCTTAATGGCAGGGTCCTCCCCGCAGGCTCCCGAAAAATCTCGTGGTCACAACTCAAAGGGAAATCCGCCCGGATCGAGTTAGTCCGCTCCCCGCGGGCTCCCGGCTGCCCGGTGGTCGTCCGTGCCGACGGTCTCCGCGTGGAGGTGATGGCAATCGCGAAGGGAGCGCTCCACGCACGTGTGGAGGGGGTGGTCTCCGGTGAAATCCTCGTTCAAGCGCCTGCTTCAGCCGACATCCAATTGGATGGCCGGCGCATCCAACCGGTGCACGATCCCGCCACCAACACGCATTCAATTCCGTTTTCGCCTCGGACAGCGGCTAACTTCGAAGTCTCATTTTAAGAAAAGGCTCCAATCAAATGATCCAGTTTGTGCCCTCGGGAGCCAATGTGATCGACTGTTACCTGCCAGTCAAGTCACGAAGCCGGTCGCCGTCCGCTTTGCCTGGAAAAATGTGGCCGCGCCAAACCTCTCGAGCACCGAGGGGCTTCCTGCCTACCAGTTCCGTGCGGCTGAACCAAACGCCTGGCGGATATTTCGCACGCTGGGAGGGGAGTCAATTCCTGAACAAAAAGCGAAAGATTCTGCGCGATAGAAATCACCATGACAATAAACCTGCGAAACAAAAACAGCAATTCAACCTGCCTTGAGATGGAACTACTTAACCGGGAGGATTGGAAGGGGGAGTTTCTTTCCGTCCCTTGCACCGGCGGCGGCGGACGCGGATATTTCAGCAAGGCATTTCCGGCGGGCTCCCCGTATGAGCTTTGGGTGCAAATTGATCTGGGGCAGAGGGAATCTTTCGACCGGCTCGTCCTGTGGGCGGTGTGTTGTCCTGAAGTCGGGGAGGGCTCGGGCACCGGCCTCGGATTTCCTGTGAGGTTCCGAATTGAAGGGGCGAACGAAGCCGGATTTGCGGCGCCGGAGCTGCTCTATGAAACGAAGGACGATGTCCCGAATCCGGGCCGCGATTCCTGGGAAACCCGCTTGTCGGCCCCCGTCAGCTTTCGTTTCGTGCGGCTGACTGTGATCCATCCGTATGGTGCCGGATCGGCTTCGCCGGACAAAGCCCTCAGCCAATCGCAGTTTCTTGCCCTGGATGAATTCCAGATTTTCAGTGGTACCGAGAACCTGGCCTTGGGGAAACCCGTTCAGGCCCCAAATATGAATAGCTCCAGCATCGAGATCGGCGCCTATGACTGGCACCCGGATTGCCTCACCGACGGGATCATCCACCCGGTTGAAGTCCGTCGGGACGCCGGAGGCGGCAACCTCTTGCGCCGTGTGTTCTCACTGGAGAAACCGATCCTCCGTGCCCATGCGTATGTCGCGTCCAAAGGGTTCTACGAGCTTTGCATCAATGGGAAAAAAGTGGGCGATGCGGTGCTGGACTCGTCGTGGACAAACTATGAGCGGCGCCTGCTCTACTCGACCTGGGATTGCGGAGAGCTTCTCCAGGCGGGCGGCAATGTGGTCACCCTGCTGGTCGGCAACGGTTGGACGCTCGCACCCGCTGTCATCCTTCAACTTCGCGTCGAGCATCCCGATGGGAGCACGACCGAGCTTTGCTCGGATACCACGTGGCGGCACTTGCCGAGCCCCATCCGCGAAAACCACATCTTCCACGGTGAGATCTATGACGCGAACCTGGAAAATCCCGCTATTTACTCGCCGGATTTCGAGGATCGTGGCTACCCTTTTGTAAAAGTCTTGGAGGGGTATTCCCCTCTCCTTTCGCCTCAACTTCAGCCGCCGATCCGGGTCGTAGAGACGATTGTCCCAATCTCGCTCAGCCAGCCGCAGCCGGGCGTATGGGTTTTTGACTTGGGCAGAAATATCGCAGGCTGGGCCCAGATTCGGGTGCCCGGCGGAGATCGGAGGGAGGTGAAATTGCGATTTGCGGAAACCATTTTTGACGATGGATCGGCCTGGACAGATCCGGTGCAAACGGAGTCCCGAAAGAACGGGGTTTGGGAGGACTTCCGGAAACGACATATCCTTTTCCGCAGTCCGGAGGAGGCCACGGAGGACGCAAAGTTCGCCACGGCGGACGGAATGATCAACAATGCCAACTACCGGGTGGCGCGGGCGACCGACCGCTACCTGACCAGCGGCTCCCCTGACGAGACAACTTGGGAACCCCGCTTCGTTTACCATGGGTTCCGGTTTGTGGAGCTGACGAATTACCCGGGAATCCCGACTCTGGAAACGATCAACGGGCGCGTCGTCCACACCGATCTCCGCAGCATCGGCGGCTTCGAGTGCTCGGATCCCGTGCTCAACTGGGCATTTGAAGCCTCGCGCCGGACGCTCTTGAACAACCTGCACAGCGTGCCGACGGATTGTTGTCAGCGCGACGAACGGCAGGGCTGGGGTTGCGATGCGCGGGTGGCCACCGAAGCCATGTTTTTTAATTATGACGCGGCCGCCACCTATGTCAAATGGCTGCAGGACTGGCGCGATTGCCAGCGCGCAGACGGCGCCTTCCCGGATACTGCGCCCTATTCGCTCGGACGAATGGGTGGCGACATCGCGTGGGGATCCGCCTCGATCTTTGTTTCCTGGCAGGTGTATCTTCACACAGGTGCCGTGCGCGTGTTGCAGGAACATTTCCCGGCGGCCCTCGCTTACCTCGCATTTCTTGAACGCACCTACCCCGGCTATTTTGCCGACGATGCCACCTATGGCGAATGGCTTTCTCTGGAGCCAACCCCTTCCGCCATCGTGGAAAACACCGCGTGGCATGGCGCGGTCCTGGTGTCCGCCCTGGCCGCCGCCGCACTTGGTCATGAAGCCGAACGCAAGCGCCTCGAAACGGTTGCCCGGAAGATCGCCGAAGTCTTCCAGCGCCGACTTTTCGATTCCGGCAGAGCTCTCTATGGAACCCAACTCCAAACCGCGTCGCCAGAGCCTCGCTCACATGGATGGGAACCCGGCTTTGACAGGCAGGCAGAAGGCGGCAGCCAGGCCTCGCAGGTGCTCCCCTTGAGGTTCGGCCTTGTTCCGCCGGAATGGAGGGAACGCGTTTTCGCGGGATTGGTCGAAAATGTGGAGACGCGGAAGCGTCACTTGAGCGCCGGTGTCTCAAGCAACCAATATCTGTTGGAAGTGCTGACCGAGTGCGGACGGCCGGATCTGGCATATGCCATCGCCTCAACGGATGAATATCCGGGCTGGGGATTTATGCGAAAGCACGGGGCGACCACGATCTGGGAGCACTGGGAACACCTCACCGGAAACGGCATGAATTCCCACAACCACATCGCCTTTACCGGCATCGCCGCGTGGATGATGAAGTATCTCGCCGGAATCCAGCCGTCGCCGGAAGCGCCAGGATTTCAAAAGGTGATTCTAGCGCCGGTGTTTCCCGAGGGCCTCGACCATGCCAGCGGCGAACTGCTCACGCCTCTGGGACTCATCCGGACATCCTGGAAACGTGATGCTTCCGGAGTTCTCTTCGAGGCTCAGCTTCCCGTCGGATGCACCGGAATCCTGCGCCTGCCAAAGGCTGCCGATGGACACTGGGTTGCCGAAGGATATGAAACGAAGGATCTCCCGGGCGAAGTGACAGACCGGTTCCGGGCGAAGTGGAAAAAGTGAAAGTCGCTGAACCCCACAGAACGCGCCGATGTCCAGTTGTCTCGCCAACGAGTCGCGATGAATATTTTTATGAAAAAAGTAAGCAAATTGAATTGGTTTAATGTTGAAAACTGGGGGATTGAAGGCAAGGGGTGGGTGAATACGGCCAACTACTATGATCGGCTTCCGCCCAAGGCTGAATCGCTGCTCCCCGATCTCTGGCCAATGAGTACGAACCCTACCGGACATTGTGTCTTTTTTGAAACCGATGCTTCTGAAATTCACGCACAATGGATACTTCGCTCTCCAGAATTGGATGAGCCAAACATGTCTCGTGTCAATTTCAGTGGTTTGGATTTATATGCTCACGATGGGCAACGGTGGTGCTGGGCGGGCGCGACATCAGCCTTTAATAATCAACTGGCAAAAACGTGTTTAGTGGATGAGATCATCCCAGAAAAACGCCTGTATCGAATTTATCTATCGGCTCGCAATTCAGTTCAGCATCTGGAGATCGGAGTTCCAAGCGATTCTTTTTTTAAGCCGGTTAAGCCACGCTTGATCAAGTCGATTGTTTATTACGGTTCCTCTATTATTCATGGTGCTTATGCTTCAAGACCGGGGATGAACCATCCGGCAGTTCTCGGACGTTGGCTCGATCGCCCAGTCGTTAACCTGGGTTTTTCTGGAGAAGCAAAAATGCATGAACCGATGGCGTATCTTCTGGCCGAGCTGGATCCTGCCGTCTATGTGCTCGATGCTTTGCCCAATATGGATATACAATTGCTGAATGAACGAGCTGAAAATTTTCTGACCATACTAGCCTCAGCAAAAAAGCAAACCCCTATCGTAATTGTAGAGGATTTCCCTCTCACAAACGGATGGATTCGCAAAAATGCCCTGAAATTGCATCAGGAGAAGTGGAAGTCATTTCACCAGGTTTATCGTAAACTCCAGAAGCATGGTTTTAATCATATCCATTATGTAAAAGGAGTTCATTCGATTGGCGATGACCATGAGGGAACGCTCGATGGGATTCACCCGAATGATCTAGGCTATAGGCGATTAGCTGAGAATCTATTTCCGGTTCTTAAAGAAATCCTATCTATCAGATCCTGATTCCATGGTCTGAGCTTTTCCCTTACCAGATCCATCGGACCCGGACTTCACGAGGAAGTTCAAAGCAGGATAGGAAAAAATCCCTCCTGAAAAAGTGGATCCGAACACAAAGTTTTCTTTAACCCGAACTCCGAAATTGACTGGAGCGATTTGATGCAATCTCTTGACCGCGAAGGAGCCTTGTCTATTCTCGTCTGTATCAATCGATACACCCTAGAATTTCCGCAACTCCTATCGGCCAACATCTTGCACCAACTCATCACTTTCAATTTCGGAGTTCGGGGTAATTGGCCGCCACATCGATCCCACACAAAATCACCCGCGTATTGCGCGAGAGCGGCTTGAGCCAAAGCTTTTTTGGCCGTTTGTGTTCCCGATAAAAATCCGCCCGGTGTTCGCTCCCAAATCCTTTGCTCATCCCGCAGGGCTCCCATCCGGCCGCTTTGTAAGTAGAGTAGGGAAGAAGATTACGGGATGAGAGGCGCAAGGCCAATGACCGTTAATATCCTTCCCCCTCATCGAACCGGACGTGCGGATTTCCCGCATCCGGCTCTCGGAGTGCCGTTCATCGGTTTGCTTCATGAGGCTTACCATTTGTTATGCATGGGGAAGTTGAGCAGGCCGTAGTGATTGTGGAGGAGTTCATCGCTGTAGGCTCTCCCATAACGCGAAGATTTCGATAAGCTTCATCGCCGCTGGCTCACACACCAGAATTGCTACCCATCTTTCCCCGTGATGTACGATTTGCACCAGCGTGCGCCTGCGCGACCGGCCCCAAGATAATGCTCGTCCACAAGTGTCTCGCGCACCCGTCCCATTTCTTCGGGCTTGGCTGCTCGAACTTCCAACTCCCGGAGAACCACGGCTCAGCTTCATCGTCGCTCCATTGGGCTGCTGTTGCGTTTTTTTGTCCCTTCATCGTTCCATGACCCTACTGCCTGAAGCGCTCTTGTTTAGCGTTTTCTGCTTCCTACTCGCTGTGTCTTAATTATTGGCTGTAAATGAAAATGCCGTTCCGGCAACACATCGATCTGGATTTTCAGGGTTGACATAAACTTCGCTATTGCGCGGCCCCAAACACCGTGAACTCCAGGACAGCGATGGCCATTCCGGCTGGGGCGGAGAGGACTTCCAGGCGCACCCGGCG
>Ga0194054_10001586_pt1 | contig 10785 bp, 4 predicted proteins | sample SepL2210m_MetaG_FD_163628 | JGI IMG/M metagenome (GOLD analysis project Ga0194054, IMG submission 163628) | Anoxic zone freshwater microbial communities from boreal shield lake in IISD Experimental Lakes Area, Ontario, Canada - Sep2016-L227-10m | ecosystem: Environmental > Aquatic > Freshwater >... | reverse complement strand
CTGTTCTTCAGTAACCGCGTTCATAATAATTTCCTTATATAATTTAGGATGGGATATTCTCCATCAGGGTAATCCTGCATCGGACCGGGAGATAAACATGACAGAAATGCCCCCGGGTCTCACGAATGCCCCCGTTTCAACCATTTCAAGTACGATAAGCCCAGAATAAAAGTCCTTTTCCAGGATAACTATTATTCTCCCTTCCCTGACCTGGTACCGGATATCAGCAACCGGGGTCCCCTGCCACCGCAATAGCTCTCTGGTCCCTTCTTTAACGATGGTTGTTTCAGCAGGATAGCCGGTCTCTTCGATAGACAGGGTTGTTTCTTCACCATCAATGGTAACCCTGAACCGGCGGTCAGAAGGGTGGTAATCTATTTCCAGACCCCCGAATTTCAGTTTTTCAACCGGGTCAGACCTGGTTCCATCCCGTGCATACAGCACTGGTTCCGAGGAGTCCTGGCTGGCAATGACAAGTTGACGAATGATCTGGTCATATTTACCATCACCTTCGATTAAAATAAGCCCGAATTCCCCGCATATCATTTCGAAGTCTTCTGTTGCGACCGGGTTTCGTTCACCAAGCCAGAACCCACGGACCACAGGCAGGCTTCCTTCCAGTCCTTTACTGGTGCCTTCCTGCATGAACTGCACGATAAATACAGATTTGGAATGGTCCGTTTCTTCAGGGGCAAGGCTGGTCCGCACAAGGATGTCCCCCCAGCAGAGTGTTGTCTCTTTCCCGATAGTCCCGGTAATATGGTGGTAACCGGCAAGTACCGCCCTGGTCCTGGCCTCATAGGTAAGGTCCCGTGGTTGTGTGGCATTTAGGAATGCAGAGGTAATGTACCTCCGGGTCTCATGCAGGTACTCCTGCATATCATGAGATATTGCCTGGTCAAGCCATTCTTCACAGGTGTCCAGTTTCGTAAATGGCAAAAACGTCTGCTGGAGGACCGCATCCTTAATGAACACCTCTCCCCGGTTTCCGTATAGAGGAATACCCGCCACTCCTCCAGGACTTATTCCCCGGTGAATAGTACCTGTCCCTCTGGTTTCAACAACTATAGAAACCCCGATCCGGGAATCGGGTTGAATGGTGTAGAGGATGTCACCTGCTCCCATACCCGTATATTTTTTCAGAGGCTGGGAGTACCGGAATATCCTCTGCAGCCTTGGAAACAGACCCGCAAAGAGCGGGCCCTGAACCTCTTCATTGTATTCCCGGGCAGAAAAAACTGCAATTGTTATCCCGTGGTCATTGCAGTGTTTTTCCTGGGTCTCCCGGTTCACCCGCTTCGCAAGTTCGTCCGTCAGAACGAGATAAACCGTTTTCATGGACTCGCTATGGTTTAACTGGAGGAAAGGATCATCAGGTGATGGTACCCTGGATATGCCATGTCCACCGGATGTAAAGAAAAATTCCCCTGTTCCCGGGATTTCTCCGGTATTCCAGCCAACCATGCCCGTCATTCCACCAGCAGGGTCCCTGACCTCGACCGACCAGCCGGAGTCCTGCCTGGCTACCAGGCGAATTACTTCTCCCCCCTGCCTGTATTCCCGCACAATACATCCATCGGTATATTCCGGCAGAGACCAGGGTGGTGATGGGAACCTGCAGACCTGCCGGCGGTAATCCGGGTCAGACCATCCCATCATAACGCTCTCGCTGACGAGACTACTGAGCATGGGGGAGCAGGTTGCCGGTGTTCCTGGCTCATTACAAACCGTGGTTCCGGGTACTGCAGGCCCTTTCCCTTCTACGGGAGGCAGTTCCGCGGGACATTCATAGATTGCCAGGCCATGTTCCACGTCTGAAAAGGCAAGAATATAATTCCCGGCAAGACGGTGGAAAGATTTTGGCAGGCCCTCTGCCCGGCCTGTTATCAGGGCCATTGTTGCTGTCCGGACATTCTGTGCCTCCACAGAGATTTTAGGAATGCCCTCCGTGACCATTGAATCGGCCCACAGGACTACATATTTTTCGCGGTTGTCCATCCTGACGATTGATCCACCGGTAAATCCTTCCAGGATCTCTCTCTCTGCACCGGCTGCATCATCATCGTCGAGATGTATCGATGCAGTTTTAAGGTGATACACCCAGTCACGCTCCGGTTCCCGGGCGAGCATTTCACGGAGGACCTCTTTTGCAGTGGTTGGTTTTCCGATGGCCCGGTATGTTTCTGCCAGGGTCATTGCTTTCTCTTCGTTTGCTTTATCGTTCTCCCATGAAGACCGGTATTGCTCCAGCGCCCACGCTGCAGGGAGTACGTTCCGGTCGAAACCTGCTGCCTGCAGGGAACCCTGGATCGCATGCAGTTCCCTGCCGTCACGCGGACCGTAACAGGTGCAGATGAGGTCGATAAGGTTGCAGGCCTGGTCAGGGTACTGGAGACCGCGTTCGATTGCTGCTTCCTCGTTTCGCATTGTAACCGGTTCAAAGAGAATACCGCTGCTATACAACGGGTGAAGGGCGTAATACCCCGTTACCACGTCCCTGATAAAGTCTTCATCAGCCCCGGGGTATTTTTTCTTCAGCACATCGACGGCCTGGTCTGCCGGAAGGTGGAGGATGGTATGGATCGAGAACCTGTCCATGAACTCGAATGAAAAGTCATTCACTTCGTAAGGAGGCCGGTTCGGGTTGATATTCACGCAAATCGTTGCCCGCACCGGGGCCTCGTTTCCACCCGGCAGGCGGATAAGCCTGTCCTGCAGCAGGTCATTAAATGAAACAAGGACTCCCGGGTGCGCCTTGTTCGCCTCGTCGAGGACAATTATCCACCCGTGCTCCGGGTCGGTCAGGGCACGGAGCCCGAGGGTCGCGGTATCGCCGGTCTTTCCCTCTTCCTCTTCACCGAAACTTCGATAGGTGAGGAGGTCTGAGACCCGGGTCTCGCCGCTCATCCCTACAACAAGGAGGTTATACTTGAGCAGGTGGGCCAGGTAACTTTCGAGCTTGTTTTTTCCGACGCCGGCCTCTCCGATCAGGAGGATATTCTCCTGGAGGATGATGTCTTTTAAGACCCATTCCAGGTCTGCCAGGTTCTGCTGTACCTCCTCGATCACCGTATCCGGCACATACGGACCGCCTGGTCCCAGTGGGTGGGAGGCGGTCCCTATCCTCAGATGTTGGCCGATTTTCCCTTCGTCGTGAATGATCCCCGATCGCTCCCTCACAGGGTGATCACTGTCGGTAATATCATGGAGATCGAGCAGGTCTGTAATCAGTTTCCTTGCAATAGGGGGGTGAATCCGGTCATCGAGCCAGTAGGCTTTTCGCCAGAACAGCGAGCGGAGCTCGAGTACGTCCCCCGGGAAATACTGGAGGTGCCGGATGACGCGGATGAGTGCACGGGTAGTTACAGGAAACGGGACGACACCATGCTCTTCGGCATAATCCCTCCTGATATCATTGGCAAGTGCAATAAGCCTGTCAATCACACCGTCGCTGACACCGGGACCATAGCTTTTCAGTACTTCGAATTCCTGGTCAGGAGGAAGGTAACCCAGGTGTACCTTATTGGTGAAACGGTTCACAAACTCCCCGCTCATCACCTTTCCTTCGTAAATACCCCTCCCTTCACTCTTTACAGGATTCACGGTCGCGATGAACCTGCTGTCAGGGTGGCCCCTGATTACCTGCTGGTGAAGGCTTTTTGACTTGTTCTCGAGGGGCTCGTTGAACTCCGCCTGGACGTCCTCCCCGGTACGGTTAATCTCTGACAGGACATTCCAGTCCCCCGCCACCATACCGTCCATCACGTCGCTCATCGTCCACCCGGTCTTATCCTCGCCGCTCTCCCCGTAATGCCTCCGTTCCGTTATGTCTGACCGCCGGAGGTTTTCATGGAACGTGAGGATCCTTGTCTGGAATGACAATGCCCGGGAAGAAGCATGTTCTGCATGTGGGTCCCCATGACCTTCACCTGAACTTTTCAGGAGTGCCTGCCGGTAGATCTCACCGAGGTAACGGATTAGGGCCGTCTTTCCAGAACCGGACTCCCCGCTCACCAGGAGATTATTTCTCCCCGGCATTCTGAGCGAGTCCCACATCTGCTGCAGTTGTATAACATTTTCCGGAACAAGGAGAAGACGCGGCTCTTCCAGTGCAGGAATTTCTATATCCCCTATGTTGAAAAGGGTAGCAACCGGCACCCTCCTTCCGGTACGCCAGGCTGCGACCTTAAGTGGGCCCATACTGCTTAGTCCGTGCATAGTGCCTCTCCTGCCTCCGTGTCCTGCCCGGTCCCGGGCCCAGCCCTATCGTCTTTCCACCCGGCCATTGCAGGTCTCCCGAGTTCGCGCCTGAGGACTTCGCCCATCGACCTGGGGAGATCTGCGATATCCGGTACCCACGTCCCGTACGGCCTGTATGTCTCCTCGATCTTCTCCATGTCAGGGCCTATACCCCACCCGAAAATCCTTGTATCCTTGTTGGTCGCAAGTATCGTTCTCATCTGTTCCCTGCCCCCGACACCTGACTGTCCGTCAGATATCACGAAAATCATCCTGTTTGCCCCGGTTGCCATGTGAAGCCGGTTCATACGGTCAAGGGCACTGCTGACCGCCCCGACATCGTTTGTCCCGCCGGTTGCCTGGATGACCTGGCGGATGAGATAGCACCCCTGGTGGATATTCCAGTCGTCCTGGTAACGTTTCAGCGGTATATATTCTGTGTCTGAAAATGCCGCGATTTCAAACCTGATACCCGGTACCCGGTTTATCGCTTCCCCGAACAGGATTGCCGTCTGGATCGTTGCCTGTAACTTTCTTGCTACGGTCTCGTCATGCATGCTGCTGCTTGCATCGATGAGGAGGGAGATACACCACCGCGCTTTGTCCGGTTCCCGCCCCCTGTCCCGGAATATCCTCATCGTTGTCCGCACGGCAGCAAGGTTTTCCTCGTCGATATCGTCACCGGTGATGAGTTCGTTCAGGTCGCGGGTCGCCCTGGTCTTCTGGAGTGCCTGCTGGATATTCTTCCGTGCGACGACGATAAGGCCGGCAACCGGCTGGTAAAATCGCTGGTATGTCGAATAATCGTCCTGGCCCACTGTATAGGACTCGAATAGTGCAACCCTCCGGATACGTTCAGCCTTTTCATCGATTGTTTCCCACTCACTCCTGGTCCGCTGCCGCAGGGAACTCAGGTAGATCTCTGCTTCGCGTGTAAGTGCCTGCGTGTTCTGTTCAAACCGTTGTTCTGCCCCATCACGCGAACGGCCTGATGATGAGCTGTCCGGCCCGGCTTGCGAACCATCATCGAAACTGGCGTCAAAATAAGAGAGGCTCTCCCAGATGCCTGGAGAATACCCGCAATCGGCCGCGAACGAAGGTTCAAGTTTGCCCCTGCGGGTAGAATTGACCTGGCCATCGGAGTCCGGGTCATCGTCTGCCTCAGGCATACGGACCATCGGCCTTACACCTCCATGCATATCAGGGGGTGGGCCCCCGGATATCCGCTGGAATTCAGCACCGGCCTGCTGCAAATCCGTGAAGGCGTTCCTGGTCATTCCGGTAAGGTGCTGTATTCTTTCCTGGCCAAAAGTGGATGACTCGATCTGGTGCTCAACCTTTCCCAACGCCTCCCGGTACTCCCTGGCCGCCTTTTTAATTTTTTCAGAAACCTTAAGCAGGGCATCATGCACCTTCTCATGTTCATGTACCCGATCAGGTGCCACCTTTGATTGAATTGCCCTGGTTATCCCGGCGGCTGGAACATCCCGGTTATGTTGTACCTGGTCCCTGAGCGTATCTGCCAGTTCATCTATCTTTTTCGCAAGGTCATTCAGGGATGAAACCGTTTCACGAAGGTTCGGACCCTTACTGTTTCCTTCCTCCGAAGTGGTACCCGATGATAATTTATCCAGGAGGTCCCTGCTTTTTGTGCACGCCTCCATCATCCTGCCAGCAGTCTCCGGCATTCCCTGCAGGTGATCGCCGGTCCAGGGATGTCCACTCGTACGACCAGGGAAAGGAGACGATATTGTAGCGGCCCCGGCTCCTGCAGCCTGCATGTTCCGGTGAACGGGGTGTACTTTCCGATCTGCCTGTTTTACACCAGTTCCCTGACTCCCACCGGGCGCTAACAGCCCGTCATCATCGAGGAGACTGGCCCCTTTCCCTTCGATTGACCTTCCGGTAAGATCGTTGGCAGGGCGGTGGGCACTTGGTACTGTTGTAGCCACGCGGGGTACACTACCCCGGGATATGATCCGGCTTCCCGTGGGTCCTGCATGGGACCGTGCATCCGGGATACTTCCCTGGGATCCCGTCCCGGGGGTATCATCGCAGAGCTGCAGGAATACCGGCCATATCTGCTCCTGGATGACCTTACGGCATATATCCCCGGGTAGTTGAGGGTCACCTATCTCCCTCCTGGCCATGGAAGTCACTTCAAGAGCATACTTCACCACGGTATCCCTGATATCCCTGGCTGTTTCTCCAGTCCTTCCCTCAAAGACTGCCCCTTCAAGGTACTGGTCCGGTAGCGACAGGCGGGCAATACGGGAACTGTTTACCATACGGTTGACCGGGTGGTATTCTTCCCTGAGCAACGACTCCATCCAGCGGACAACACCCGGGTGAATTCCGGTCCCGGTCCGGAATGCACGCGGGACACCTAAAACACTGACAAGGCGTATGTACCAGTCCCTTCTGTCAGGGGCCGCTAACAGTGCAGCAGGCCGGAGACCATACCAGTGCCGGTATAGCGTTTCCATCACAAGTGCTTTTAACGCCCCCGTGCTTCGGTATGCGGCTTCATCCTTGTCATAAAGGATAATGTACCGTTCATGCCAGAGGTCAACGAACGGCCTGTATCCGCCTGTTGAACGGGGCATCGGCAAAGCCCGCCATCGGTAGTCCCCGGTAACCGCCCGGACCAGCTGCTCGGATTCCAGAACATTCCTCTCCATATCCCTGATATGTGAGGGGTCCGGGTCCTCCCTGCCCGAAGGTCTGGCTGCAACCGAACGAATAAAATCCAGGATCCGGCTCACACCGGCGCTACAGGATATTCCTGCAGGGGTAGAGACATACCCGGCAAGGACATGCCCGCCCAGTTCACCAATCCGGCCATAATTCAGAAGGATATTCCTCTCTGGTTGTGCACTATTGAAAGGGTTGGAAAATTCCGCGGTTTTCTCCAGGACGAGCCCGAATAACGTCCTGATATCAGTGATTCTTTCATTTTCCTTCGCTAATCCCCTTCCGGCGTCAAAGAGGTCAAATACCATTTCCCTCTCATCTATTGAACCTCGCCCAAGGGCTTCTGTGCCACCTTCACTGAATAACCCCGTATCATACAGGGCCTGGAGTACGGGTCCCTGGATAAGCGGATCAGGGACGATACCCTTTCCGTGAATAAACCAGAATATTGCAACATTCAGTTTCCCGTGGAAAACAGCGGGGTCATCGTTTGCAGGTACGAGGATGCGGCTGGTGGGATCCCATGCAGGCCAGATAAGTTCACCCTGGACCCGTCCTGCATTCTGGAGTAGTACTATTGTAGGAAACCTCAGCATTCCGGTCACTTCAGCAGAGAGGATGTCAGCAAGGGATAATGGCTGTAATGAAGACCTGATCAGGTTCGCCATACCTTCCGGGTCATCAGGAAGTGTAGCCATTCCCCATTCCCTGCATGCAGTACAGATAATCTCTTCCTGAGTAGTGGTGAATTCCGCTCCAATCAGTGGAAGAAGGTCCTCTGGCTCAACGATCCCCTTAAGTACCGGGTGGCTGCTGATCAGGTCCTCAGGTAAAGACCGCAGGAGACCTTCACGGTTAATTCCTGATGCAGTTATTCGGTCACAGCATTCCCTGATCCGTTCGAGTGCTGTGCGGTAGGACTCAGGATTGGCCTGGCTCACGAAAATATCCGTGGTAATATCGTGGTCCGCACAGCTCTCAAGGAGCCTTTCCAGGAACCCGTAAATCCGGGAAATCTCATCCATCATAATGCCCCAGTCGGTCCAATGCGCACGTAATCTCTAATAATTCTTAGGGAGATGAAAATTGACCTCACGATTCGTCCCATTTTGCTGGTAAATAGTATTAGGTTACCCTTCTCTTCGTTGATATCTCTATAGGATTTGATAACACACGTGTCTGCAGAGGCTCAGTTGTACATCCCGCATAGTGACATTGGTTCATTTCATGAAACTGAAAAACATCTGGCGTTCTAATCGGTGAGCCAGGGTTTTTCTTGGAAAAAATATACGTGAAAATCTATGAATCATCAATCTATTTTATCCGTACTGACCTGGTGTATCAGGCATACCCGATTCCCTAAAAGTACATGGTTCCTTGTTTTTTGAGAAACGGTAATAATAGTACCAATTCCTTCATTTCTTCCTGTAACTGATATCCCGTCCGACAGACTGGTATTCAACAAGTGACCCGTTTCCAACAAAAATTGCCCTGTCACTCCATCGCTGCCACCTGATTTCGCCATGGGGCATCACAATCCGGTGCTCAATGAATGCCACCGGGTTATCCTGGCTGAGCGATTCGAAGTGTTTTTTCAGCGCGGCCCTGTCTTCCGGGTAGATTATTGGTGTAAACCGTGAACCCGTAATTTCCTCCCTGGTTTTTCCAAAATACCGGCAATAAGCGCCATTAACAAAAACATGAGTCCCGTCCGGCAAAAATCTGCAGATAAATTCAGTCTGGTCTTCGACAACGTTACGGTACCGCTCTTCGCTTGCCATGAGTGCATGTTCCATTTCTTTTCGAACGGTAATGTCCCTCCCGACAGACTGGTATTCAACGGGTGTCCCATCGTCATCAAAAATTGCCCTGTCACTCCACCGCTGCCACCTGATTTCACCATCAGGCATGATAATCCGGTGATCGATTAAACCTACCGGATTTTCGGGGGTGAGTGATTCAAAGTGTTTTTTAAGTGCGGTCCTGTCATCGGGGTGGATGACAGGCCTGAACCGTGAACCGGCAATCTCTTCCCTGGTTTTCCCAAAGTACCGGCAATATGCACCATTTACAAAAAAATGAGTGCCATCCGGCATAAACCTGCAGATGAACTCATTCTGGTCTTCGACAATGTTCCGGTACCGTTCTTCACTCGCTTTCAGCGTTTCTTCAGCCTGCCTGCGGTACGTAAGGTCCCGGATGACATGAATCATCGAGAATGGTTTTCCATTGCTGTCACAGATTATTGAGGAACTGATTTCGATGGGTAAGTTATGATTATCAACCGAATGCGCGATTATTTCCTCGCGTAACCAGCCGTTTTTTATTAATTTTTCGAAGAAGTTTCTGGTACTGCAGGTATCATCCGTGGAGTAGAGATCATCAAGAAACGACGACTTGATATCCTCTTCCCGGGTAAAACCAAAGAGTTCCTGGGCATTCATGTTTGCCCGTAGAATTTTTCCTGCCAGATCGGTAAGTAGAATGGCATCTGGTGATGTTTCAACGAGTTTCCCAAACATGGCCTCACTATCAGCCAGGGCTTTTTCCGCCATTTTGCGGCTGCTGTTATCAAGGAATGTAATTAACAGGTTATCACTGGTCTGGAGCTGGACTGGTGTGACATTCAGTATGACCGGTATTATCGTACCATTTCTTCCAACAAGTTCCCCCTCAGAATGCAGGACTCCTTCATCAGGCAGGGACAGGAACGTATCCGATTGATCGGAGATTGTAATGCATGTCTGGTAATCATGACCGATTATCTGATCAAGTGATTTTTGCATCATACGGAGTGCGTAATCATTTGCATGAAGGATTACCCGCGTACTCCGATCGACAATAAAAACCCCGGTATTAATCGATGCAAGAATTGAGCATAAACGTGCCTGGTTTTCTTTCTGTCGTTCAATGACACTGCTCTTCTCGAGTGCACCTGAAATCCGGGATCCAAGTTTTCCAAATAATTCCCTGGTCCGCTCTCCTGATATCCCTTTGTTTATTGTTTCGCGTTCAGCAGGTATGTTATTCCTCTTACCTGCTATAACAATAAACGGCTGCTGCATTTCTATGGGGGCCGCATCCCCGGTAAAATAGTCTTTTGGATCTTTTTCCTTCGAATACTCAGAAATGAGCAGGTCAAATGAGCCCAGTTTAACTTCTGGTAGTGCATCATCCAGAGTCGGGACTACATTGAAATGAATTTCACCAGAAGCCCCTGAAAACAGTATTTTCGCCTTTTCAAGGGTCTTGTAGTCTCCGATTATGAGGACTGAAATCATTCATACCACTACCCCCGGGGTCAGCCATTTTTTCCGGTGGCATTGATAATCTCTTCTCTCGCTGGAATGGCATATCTAACTATTGTCTTTTTTAAGTGCCTGAAAAGACCGGAATCTTTATGTCCCAATGATCACGTATGGAGCTTTAGAAATCATTTTGGGATGCTACCGGTGGCAGAAATGAAGACAGAACAGATTCGGGATAAATTCCAGAGGGTCTATGCCGATATGATAATGATAGAACGTCTTCTCGATATAATCGATAAAGGCCAGGATGATCCAGAAATCTGGAGAGCCGCTGACAAGCTGATGCTGGACATGGTCTCAATCCTGAATAGCGTTGCCGAGGAGATTGAATCTCATTATTCTGAATGAAATATCAATAACTGATAATCATTTCGGTACCTGTTCAAACGTCCTGCTATGTACCGCCTGATAAGGATCGCGTCGGGCTGCCTGGTGCACGTTGCTAACCATGTGGTGTCCGGGGTCACATTCCTTTGAATTTTTTATGAGAATAGTTTCTTCCCCAATACTCATTACCCCATGGACGTACATTATTCCCGGAAAC